>WNFS01000145.1_pt1 | contig 50050 bp, 49 predicted proteins | sample 5400141 | NCBI WGS metagenome assembly WNFS01 (sample SAMN13153358, study PRJNA577476) | soil metagenome | isolation source: 60 cm saprolite under Madrone tree | place: USA:California | collected 2016-06-14
CCACTGATCCGTTGGGGCTCTCCGTTCTTTGGTAAAAACGTCCGGTGACTCTGTCTTCGAGGCGCATAGCTTTGTTAACCATTCCAAAAACTTCCGCTTCCGTCAGCAACTCTGAAGTCTTAACCGCCTTGTTAACATCTCTCCCACCTATAGCCCCGATGTGTTTCTCGAGCACTTCGACAGCAGCCGCGTCGATGGTTGTTGTACTACCCTGGGAAGACGCAGACTGCGATTGGGCTACGCTTGATAATGGGCCCACAAAGAACAGCCCGACGAACAGAAACGCGAGCGTTGCCAGCGGTAGAGAGACTCCCTCGGAGCCTACTTTCTTAAGAAGCATTGTTCATTCTCCGCGTGCGCAGGTCCGATTGGCGAAGAGCTATGTCGGCAAAAACCTTGGCCTCTCAATCCACGCGGAAGTGAGACAAAAGTTCCAAGATTTTGAACACGCAACTCTGACATCCCTGGTCTGGGTGTAAAGCCGAATGATCGCGAGTTGAGCGGCACCCCCGGTGACTGGCGAAAGCGCTTTTCAGCTTTCGCGGAGCCGTGGGGCGCAGCCGCGCAGCGGTGTCCGCTCCAACTCGTTGTTCGGCAGCGCGTTCCTACTTTTTCAGGAGTTCTTTAGACTGCCTTCTAAGGTACTCGGCTAAGGATTGTAGCCCGAGCTCGGCTCGCGCTTATCAACATTCGCTTCGTCTTCGATGGGTTTCGGGACCATCAACATCGTCCCGTACAGTTGCTTCTTACCCTCGTTAATGAGAACCCGATCAGTCACGCTATATGTGAGTTTTCGACTTCACACGCTGGCAACTTCCTTATCAATTCCAAGCATTGCCTCTGAAAAGCCACGTCTCTGTCAGAATGCTGCACGAGCAACCAGGCAGCTCGCGGCCTCAGTACCAACTAGGCTCTTTCCGGGCCAACCGTACGTCGCGACGATCTCCTTCATGCGAAGGGTATTATCTGCATCACGCTTCTGCATCCGAATTGCGACCGCGGAAATGCGGTCGTACTGCCATCAGGATTGTTCGTTCTCGTCGTCGTTGTGTTTCCTTGGCCCGCATTCGTATATGACCCTTCCGAGGCAGGCCCGCTAACGAATGCCAGGCTTGCGCAAAGGAGAGCCGCGATGAGAAGCGCTATTGCGATTTTCGGTTTTTCGCAGGTTGTGTTTCATTTGAGCGCTAATCTCGAGATGCGATTTGATCCCTTGATGCCTAGACGAATGGTGCGAACGATCTCTCGCTGTACGCCGATGCCTTTGGTCGCAACTCATCCTTGAATTAAAGACTTCGTATAGCCTTGCAAAGCCGGACTTTACTTACAAAACTCTTTAAGCGTTGCGCTCGAAAATGTCTGTTGCCTTCCGCGCGCTTAGGCACACCTAACTCCAAAAGAACTCAATGGGCTACATCGTGCTTCGAACGGTTATGAATCCCTAGATCGAATTCAATTCTCCTCCTGCTACAATCGCCTCCATCTGGAAACGAAGATGGGGCTAAGATGGTGGCGGGACGTGTTGATACGTAGCCAGACGAAGCGATACCTTGACGACCGCTAGGCCCGTAAATACTGGTTCGTATCGTTTGGTAAGACTAGGTGATGCCGTCTCCAACGGACTTAAAATCCGTTGACCGTAAGGTCGTGTGGGTTCGACTCCCACCCTCGGCACCAATTCAGAATCAAATAGTTACGGGCGGCCAGTCGATGTTAACTGACTGCCCGTTTCTTTGTTTTGTGTGCCTATGGTGTGCCAATGAAACTAGAACCAAGTCTTTTGCAACGTCTCATTTGACAGCGACGTTAGGCGAATCAGCTGTCAGGGCAATCGCGAGGGTTCTCAACGCAAAGCTGCAGTGAGGTCGAGAGGAAGTTTTGCCAACTGGTAGTTCCTCGTTTCTCTTATTTGTTCAGCGGTCAAACACGTCGCGCCTGTCAAGTCGGCACCTTCAATGTCAGCGCCCTTTAAGAACGTTCCCCTCAGACAACTAGAACTACCAAAAGCAGCATTCTTAAGGTTAGCTCCAGAGAGGTTAGCGTTTGTCAGATCACAACCCAGAAAGATTGTTTCCTGAAGATTCGCGTTTTGAAGGTTCGAGTCTCTCAGATCGAAGCCTACGATCTTAGACCTGCTTAGGTTGGCGCGATCTAAATGCGCCTTTGTTAGAAGCCACCCATCACAATATGTCCCGATAAGCAGTACTTCCCGAAGATCAGTGCTGCGCAAGTCTATCGAAATTCCCTGCCAGCTCTGGGCTGTCGGTAGTAGTTTGGGTATGTCTATATATTCGTTGTGTTCCCCTAAGAATCTAATCACGGCTTGGACATCCTTGCCGAGTTCCCTTGATTCTTCTGACTGTAAATTGCGCTCAGTCCAAGGAGCACGGCTCCTTACAAACGAAGGAAGGATCTCCATCGCTAGACGGTAATTCTCGTACGACTCGGGAGCAACGCTCTCAATGGTATAAATCGCAGTTAATCTCGCTTCTAAGTTGTCGTCTTTGAGCCGGGAAGTCGCTCGTTCGATGCGCTCTGACGCATCTCGTCTCAGGGAGAGAGTCACGTTCTGCTGAGAAACCGAGAGACTTTGCGCAGTGAAATATAATCCCGCTAACAGCAAGATTCCTCCCGTGGCCTGGAGGAGTAAGGTTCGATAGTTATTTTCAAGTGATACGAGATCCTTCAGTTCAAGGCTCGCTTTGTATTTCCGCGCGAGTATCTGAGGTAATCTCCAGATGCATTCAACAACGCCGATGACGAGCGCGACATAAACAGAGGCGGGTGCCGTGAACCAATGTTCCGGGCTGTCAAAGAGCAGCAGACAAGCTGCGAAGAAGCCAACAAGGGATAGAATTAGTGAGAGCCAAAGTACCGATCTGATTAATGACGATCGATGACGCGAATCAACCTTCGGCTCCGCGGATAGTGCTAGCAACTTATAGGACATAAACCCAAGCAGAATAAGCGGGGCCAAAACTAAGTTACGAGAATCGATTCGCTCCAGGATCTTGTTACCTTTCAGACTTAGCCACCAGACTACCGTAAAATCGAGCTGCCTCCAGAAAAGCCAACCGACTAAACCCAGACCAAAGACGAAAGCCAAAACCCATAGGTAGCTGCCATAGGACCGCGCCGATCCTGTGAAAAGACTCAGTTGCTTTGGATTCTCAGACTTGCGAAACCAATGTCCTACCATGAGTTTTGCCTCGCCGACCTGAGGTAACCGTACGCTTAACAACCTGTTGTCTCTTCATGATTTTAGTTACGAATTCGCGATTCCCCACGACCATTTAGCTAACCGATAGACGCCTTCTCTACAACATCTTAACTTTGTGAAATAGCACACTCTCGATTCGCCTCGCGGCTTCCTCTTGCATGTCTGGTAGCACGTGAGAATACGTGTCCAACGTCAGCACGATCGTTGAATGGCCCAAACGCTCTGATGCTACTTTTGGATTCTCGCCATTCGAAAGCAGCAGCGTCGCGTGAGTGTGCCTCAAGTCGTAAAGGCGAAACACTGGTAACTCCGCTTTCACTAACGATGGCTTAAACCATTGCTTCGTGAGGGTCGGGATGTCGATCGGGTTTCCGAACTTCGTCGTAAAAACGAGGCGGTGATCTTGCCATTCAGAGCCTACACGTAGCCGTTCCTCGCCTTGCCTCCGTCTGTGCTCAATCAAAGCCTTCACGGTTGACGCAGGAAGCGGAATAGTTCGACGCGAGCGCGAAGTCTTGGGTTCGTCAAAGTGCCAGCCGACGCCTTTCTTCTGGCTCCAGACTATCGCCCGGCGAACTGTGGCCGTCCCCTTGTTGAGATCAATGTCTGACCACTTGAGCGCAAGATATTCCTGCGGGCGCATGCCTGTCGTCAGAGCGAAGATGAACAGCGCCGACATTCGAGTGTCTTTGACGGCATCGAGGAACTTCGAGGCTTCATCGAGCGTCATCGCTCGCATTTCCTTTCGCGCTTGTCTCGGCAGATCGACCACAGCCGCCGGGTTTCGGAATATCATTTCCCACTTGACCGCTTGCTTGAGCGCGGATGATAGAACGGCGTGCGTATAGCGAATAACGCGCGGCGAAAGGCCATCGTCCTGCATTGAGCGATACAAGCGTTGGATATCTACTGGCCGAAGGTCTGAGAGCCTGATAGCGCCCAAAGGATCGCGCACGTAACGCTTAAGCAGGCTCGTGTAGTCGTCGAATGTCCTCGTTCGCAAGCGCGGCTTCGCAGCGGTATCCAACCACTTGTCGAGGTACTTGTTTAGAGACTCGGCGGCTGGCTCGATGTTGATGCCAAGGTCTTTGTCGCGAAGCTTAGATGTCAGATAACTTTCGGCATTCTTCTTCGTGCCTCGAATCGTCTTGTTTACGTATCGACGTTTGCCGTTCTCGTCTCGGCCTTGAAAGATGCGCACCAGCCATCTCTTGTCGCCGCGTTTAATTATCTGTCCTGCCATAGCTCACCTCTTCTTGCCTGAGCATCCTTGCGCGAAATGTACCATAGCCATATCCGAGTGCGAGCGATTTTTTTGTCCCGCTCAATCGAGGTTGACGTGTTGTCTTTTACATACGCTGTTGTGTTCTACATACACGGTCGTTCGGCCACTCATTGACCGGCAATGCCGCACCCATAGTTGCCGTGTGCTTATGGCTTCCTCCTTGAGAGTAAGTTGGCCGCTATAATGTCCGAACTCTGATCGGCGTCAGCCGTGATCTTCTTCCAGTGGTCTTCCGTCACTGGCTCTGACCCAAACAGCAACCTAAAGCCATTTCCAGCCAGGTATCGAACTCGCGCTAATTCCTCATAGATCAGTCGTTGGGCTTTGGTCATTCCTCGCCCTGCGTTTGCTTGCGAGAGCACCACGTTTCGGACCCAGTTGTTCGTATCGTCGCCAGCCGCCTTAGCCGCGCTCTCCGCCAGCGCGTACTCCTCGTCCGTCAGGCGAAAGGCAATGGTCTTGATCTTCTTCGTATCCTTTGGTTCGCTCATCGTTCTCTCCAATCCGTCGTTCACAATGTTAACGTCGCGTCTACAAAGTCAACGGGCTTGTTAACAAAGTTAACGCGACAACGCTAAGTTCCTCTGACCGCATGCGTTAACAAAACGCATGCCGCGTTAACGAACTAAACGCCACAACCCCAAATTCAGGGGGTGACGTGTCAAATACATCTCAGGTGCGCAGCACCTCCTTTCGATTCGCTCAACCCGAGGATTTAACGCTGCGCCGTCTCAACATCGAGAGTTGGAACCTTGTCCAAGGAGGCGCTGGATCGCTTCCACTGTAGCCAAGATGTCTCTGGTCTTCGTCAGACATTCGTTTGCTCCGGCTTGGCGCGCGAGGTCTCCCAAACGTGAGATTACTTCGTCTCCTCCGACTATTATGATTGGCGTGAGGCGTCGATGAGGTAACGAGCGAACTAGCCGGACCCACTCCAGACCTGTTTTGTCTAGCAGATCCAAATCAAAGCAAAAGAGGTCATAGCGAATATCGCTCTTCAAGAAGTCTCCGACGCTGCCACCTCCCACAATAAACCAGGCGATTCGCAGGCAGCCCGAGGGCACCTTTTAGTCGGCGGAACCAATCCACGTCCTGCCCAACGTAGAGGAACCGATATTCTGATTTCTCGCGGTCGCTTGGTTGTTCATCTTTAGGCGTTGGCATCACGTGAGAGACCTTCGCAAGGGGATTATCAAAGCTGGCCCGGTCTGGTATGCTGTGGGCGCTCTAGTCTTTGATAATCAGCAACGGCCAAATGCGTAGCTCACCCTCTCGTGTGTTCGAGTAATGAGCATCGCCGTTGAGCATGGAAGGTTCCAACTCACGGCGAATCGAATACGGAAGAGCAGTCTATCCCTATATAGGGACAGAGGCAAGGACCGTTGCGCAGCTTTTCTATCGGGAGGTAACTCCTGATGGGACGAAAGGCGCGCATGAAGCCGGAACGCTTGTCTGAAAAGCTCTTGCAGATTCGAAATGGCCTTGGCCTGTCGCAGCCTCAGATACTTCGACACTTGGGTTTTGAAGATTTGATCGACTACCGGCGAATCTCGGAGTTTGAGTTAGGTGATGCCGAGCCTCCTCTTCCGGTCTTGCTCCAATATGCGCACATAGCGGGAGTACACATGGAAGACCTCGTTGATGACGAACTAGACCTGCCAGCGAGACTCCCAGGCAAAGTGAGATACCAGAGCGTCAAGCGCCAGCCTGCGTCTCGAAAAACGAAGCGATAAAACGTGGCCTACCAGAGCATCCGGAAACACTCCAACCCAATACGCACTCAACGCTAAGATAACAATGCCGCGTGCGTGCCTCTTAATCGTCGTTCTTCCTTCCTTTGGTTCAATGCTTTTGAAAGGTGTTTCCCCTCATAGCGAAAATTTGAAACGACTGGGTGCCCACTCCGCACACCGAAGGGCGAAACGCAGTGGAGCACTCGGAGCGCAGCGCAGAGTTGTGCGGATGGGCTGTCGTGGAAAATCAGACCGAAGCGGGGAAACGGACTTGAATTAGCTATCAATGGATTCAAAACGGATTCAAAAACGGATTCAAAAAGGAATTGACTGTGACGTAAATCTCACATATTGTCTGAGCCGCTCAAAACTACAGGCTTGGGCCCAAAGCCAGCACAACACTTCAGATTTCTAGAATCGGTTACAAGGAGAACAGCAATGGCATACACAGCTGAAGTTAGCAGATCGAATCCCTCCTGTTTCGTCTTTCTGATAGACCAATCAGCCTCAATGGACGATCCATTTGGCGGAGGTGAGTCCACGAGGAAAAAGGCGGACGCAGTTGCGGATGCGATAAACAAGCTGCTCCAAAATCTTGTGCTCAAGTGTGCAAAATCAGAAGGTGTGCGCGACTATTTCAACGTGACCGTCATCGGTTACGGAGGCAGCGTTGGGCCAGCATTTGGAGGCGCGCTGTCTGGAAGGGACATTGTTCCAATCAGCGATATCGCGAATTTGCCGGCTCGAATCGACGAGCGCACGAAGAAGGTTGATGACGGTGCCGGAGGCCTTGTCGATCAAACCGTCAAGTTTCCGATTTGGTTTGATCCTATTGCAAACAACGGTACGCCGATGTGTGCAGCGTTGGCGAGGGCGCAGACCATCCTTTCAGCTTGGCTTGCTCAACATCCCGACTGCTTTCCTCCAATTGTAATAAACCTAACCGATGGCGAGTCCACGGATGGTGATCCCACTAGCGCGGCAAGTAGCATCCGGAATCTGTCGAGTAGCGATGGAAACGTCCTGCTCTTTAATTGTCATTTGTCTTCGGCTCCGGCACCTGCTGTCGAGTTCCCCGATAGCGACGGAGGATTAGCCGACCAATATGCGAAATTGCTTTTCGCTATGTCGAGTCCACTTACTGACTACATGCGAAGCCTGGCTCTTCAAGAGGGACTCCCCGTTACTGACGGTGCTCGGGGTTTTGTCTTCAATGCTGGAATCGTATCGGTAATTCAATTCCTCGACATCGGAACGCGACCCGGCAATCTTAGATGATCAAGGTGAGAATTCACGATGCGAATCCGGTCCGAAGTATTTCATGTTCCGAAGATGGGGAACACGGAACAAGAATATGAGGACGCGTTCTGGCCGTTGGTTGACTTAGATCAGAAACTTCAAACGCTCATGTTTGCAATTGCCGACGGAGCAACTGAAACATCTTTCGCTTCTGTCTGGGCACAACTCCTCGTTAAAGCGTATTGCGCGGGCAAAATCAATCAGCGCCTGCAACCGGCCGCCTTGGCGGAACTGCAACAGGAATGGTCAGCAGCAGTTCCGTCCGACTCATTGCCCTGGTACGCTGAGGAAAAACTTCGGTCGGGTGCATTCTCTTCTTTACTCGGGGTGACCCTTTATCAGCGCCGAAACGGCTCAATCGGGTGGCGCGCAATCGCGATCGGCGACAGCTGCCTTTTCCATATTCGGAACAACCAAGTAGCGGCGGCGTTCCCGCTCGATCGATCTGAGGCCTTTAATAGCCGGCCCTTTTTGCTCTCAAGCGTACGTACCCGCGACGAACAAGGCCCGCAGAATGTCCTTACGTTACGCGGAGAACTTCAAGTTGAGGACGACCTGTATCTTATGACAGACGCATTAGCGTGCTGGTTTCTAAGGTTGACGGAAGAGGGCAAAGAACCTTGGAAACTTAGACCGACTGGTCACTTCAAACGATGGATCAAGTCTCTGCGCGAAAAAAAGAAGCTCAAAAACGACGACGTAACTTTGATTCGGATTGAGTGTCTTTCTGACGAGCAGGACAGTTAGGAGTTGTCGGTATTGGCTTGGCCTACACCCCAAGACTATAACGAAGCCATTCAGTCACCCAAACTTAGCTTTGATGACGCTGAGTTGAAGGGTGGAGTAGTGGAAACTACATCCCTTGGATTGCCTAGGGCTATTTGCGGAGGCTTTGCAAGCGTCTACCGCGTCAAATGCAAAGCCCGCGACGTAGCCGTTCGATGTTTCTTGAAGGAATTTGCAGATCAGCAAATTCGATATGACGCGATTGCAAAGCATCTAGCTACAGCAAAACTGCCCTACACGGTTGGATTTGAATTCCTTTCCAGAGGAATAAGGGTTAGAGGGAAGTGGTACCCAATTCTAAAAATGGAGTGGATTCAAGGTGAGCTTCTAAATGCGTACATAACAAAACATATAAACGAACCAGGTGTTTTTCAGAGCTTGGCAGAAAAATGGACAGCAATGATGTCTGCATTACGACTCGCAGGCATCTCTCATGGCGATCTCCAGCATGGAAATATCGTCATAGTTAATGATGAGCTTCGCTTGATCGATTACGATGGAATGTTCGTGCCGGCGCTGAAAGCTAAATTCAGTAACGAGGTTGGACATCGAAATTATCAGCACCCTCAGCGGACAGAATTCAACTTCGGACCAGGCATCGATAACTTTTCGGCATGGGTCATTTATGTGTCACTGATTGCTTTAAGCATCGATCCGAAAATGTGGAATGACCTGAAGGCTGGCGATGAGTCTCTTCTATTTCATCGTGAAGACTTTGAAGAACCGTTTACGTCAGAAGCGTTCACGAAGCTATTGCAGCATCCTGATCAACGCCTCGGAACATTGGCCACATTGTTTCAGTCCGTTCTATTTAGAAGCCCAGATCAAGTACCGGCATTAGATAACCGCTTGGCTATGGATTTGGCCGCTCCGCCAAGGGACACAACTCAAGGCCAGACTGCAGGCGTCGCGCGCCCATCTTGGTTATATGGAGAGGACGAGCTTGCCGAGCAGTCGGTGTCAGAACCAAGCGTCGATCGGGAAGTCGGTGACCCGACGTGGGTGCTCGAATGGATTTCTCCCTCTACGGCTGAATCACCAAAGGAGTTCAGCATCGAGACATATCCTGGGCGACGGGTGGTTCTTGCTGCTGCGATCATTTGCATCACTATCGCGGCCGTTAACGTCATTATTTTATGGATCGGTACGGTTTCATTAGGAATCGCGCTCGTTAGTGTCGTTGTGTTCGTGGCTGCTGTATCAAGTGCCCGGGTGATGCTTGGACATCTTTATTCTCGCGATCCTGTTGTGGGCGAGATGCAAGAACTTCAGCGGAGGATCAAGGATGAACGACGGGATGTGGACAGCCATCAGAGACAGTTGAAAGAGAACGAAAAGCAAAAGGCAAACGTTCTTTCATTAGAGTCTCGTAGACGAGAAGAATTCAACGCAAACCAAACTAGACTTCGACAGCAAGAGCAGCGGGAAAAGGTTGATATTACGGCAAAACTAAATGTCGCGTTGAGTTCGATCAATAAAAGCCGGGCAGTCGTAAACCAACAGCAAGCTGCAGCTTTGAACCTAGTCAAGAACCGAATTGGATTAGAACTCGCGAAGCTTAAGCAATCGATAACTCAGTTGGAGCAGAAAGAATCGCAAGAGATTGAGCAAACGTTGGCTCGTCAACAGAACTCGGCGCTGTGGGATTACTTGAGTCGGTACAGAATGGACACTGCAGATATTCCTGGCGTTGGGGAGAAGCTAAAAATGCGGTTGCGTTATGCCGGAATCCGCACAGCGAACGAAGTTGAATACTGGACAGTTCGGCAAGTAGACGGGATCGGAGACGCCAAGGCCAGGTCGTTATTGGGCTGGCGTCAACTACTTGCTTCTCGCGCGCCGATTCCGAAGTCGTTAACATCGCAAGAAATCACGAGTATTCAAGGGAAATATGTCACGGCTAGACGAGACTTGGAAAATCAACGGAATGATTCACAGAAACGCTTAGATATAGAAGTGAGTACTGTACGATCTGACCACGACAAGAAGCGCGAATCATTGAACGAGCAGCAAGCTTTAGTTCAATCTAAAGCAACCGAACAAATAAATGAAACCTCAAATCGTTATGGAGTGAAATATCAAGCTCTCGCGGAAAAGCGAGGTCGCGACAGCTTGGAATCTACCGAACGATGCCGACTCGTGGACGATGAGCGCGCAAGTCTACGTAGGACTTTGGGAGAGCACCAGTGGCACCTTGCAAAAACGCAACGCGAACTAATCAGTTACGCGGATGTTTCTTTCAAAGGCTACGTCAAGCGATTAATAAGTGTTAGGATGTGAGCACATCATGCCGTGGAGATTTCGAAGATTTTTTGGTCTTGGGCCTTTTCGATGGAGCTTGAACAAGACTGGCATAGGCTGGAGTATTGGCATACCAGGGATCCGATACGGTATCTCTCCAGCCGGTCAGCGACACATCTCAATCGGCATTCCCGGTACAGGTTTGTATTGGGTAAAGTATTTCACTGCCGCTCGCTTCTCTAGTCAGGCACAACAACAACTTAACCCGCCTACACCGTCGTTGCCCGGCAATAGCAGCGGGCCGACTACCGGCAGATTTCCGTGGTGGAAACAAAAAGGATTGGGTGACTGACGACGGACTGAAAAGCTGCGGGAGTGAAAACTAATCGCCCTATATCGAGGATTTCGCCCTAAAATATTCGGGGCGTGGAGACCTCGAACCTTAATAGTTAGTCCATTTTTTCATTCATTAGGAAATCACGCGGGTTGAAGATATTTATGCCTTCGTGCTGCTTGAGCACGAGCAGGTCTTTGTCGCCGGTGATGATGCAATCGCACTTACCGCTGATTGCGGCAGCCAGGATATTGTCGTCGTCTGGATCGCGGCAGATGGGATTCTCAAGCTTTGAAGCTGACACGACTGTCATTCGCGATCGCAGAACGCTAACAGCTTCAGCTGCCAACTCTGAGGAGTAACCGAACTTTTCGATCAGCTTCTCCTGAGTCTCATCGAGAATGAAACCTGAGGTGAAGAGGGTGTGCCGGAGAGCGCAATGCTCAAGAAGCTGATGAGAGAAGCCGCGTGCAATGAGGGCGGCGATTAAGACATTCGTATCCAGGACGATCTTCACGAGACGAGATCAAAGACATTCTCATCGGTAAGGTCCTTGCCTTGTGACATCAACCGCTCGCGGAGATTACGAAATCGCCGAATGAAGAGATAATCCGAAAGCGCCTTCTCGACCAGCGCGTTCTCGGACAAGCCTTCTTCATTAGCTGCGTCGTCGAGAGCTGTTCTGGTCTCGTCGGGCAAGTTAATGGTAATCATTTGGCTCATCGTAACTGGTCCTTATGTCTATTAAGAGTACCACACAGATCCGAATTGCGCGGCAACTTTTCGTCGAAGAGAACCCTCACGCGGGCGGTTTCTTTTCGTGCGCCAACTCACGCAACGTGCCCTGCACGGCGTCCTCGGTCAAAGTTGGATAAGCATGGACGATCCCCGCGACGCTCATTCCACTGGCCAGGCGCTCGCGGTTCTGATACTAACTGCGCGTTTCTTTGTTTTGTGTTCCTATAGTGTGCCGATATCAGTTAGGCAGGTGTCAAGGTAGCATTCCTAAGTGACGCAGAATCCTCGCCGTGTCGTATCCATCGATGATCGCATACCGGCGGTTTTGTGAATATTGCGACAAGGCAAAGGCTTCCATCGTTTTTCGGACGGCTGGACTCACTCTATGGCAATGTTGCAGCACGCAGATATCGGCACCTGTGTTGTAGAGTCGATAGATCTGATCTCCATTCTTACCGCAGTCCGCGAGGGTCATCTCATGAAACCTCGCGGGTCCCTTCAGTAGGAATGCAGCTGTATGCCTTTCTCCGTCGATGGAAAGATTACTTGTGAAAATATCGCACTCCTCTCCTCCCCAATCGTTCGGAGGTTCGAACTCCGACAGTAGACTACAAAAAACTTCCTTGACTGTCCTTTCTGAGATACTTTTGAGTTGTTGGAACTGTTGCGAGGATGGTGTCCACATAAAGTCAATGTTCTTGAACTGATCGATACTCTGGATGGACAACCGTAACCCAAGGTCACTCGTTCCGTCGACCTCGTTGACCGTAACTTTCAAGGCAGTTAACTCTTGAATATGCTCTCGGTTGTTATCAGTAATCGAGCCCGATGGCATTGTATTCGGTGCCGTCAGGTCTTCGAAAACCCTAGGCTCGCTCCAAAAGGCAGCCATAAGCACCGGATTCTTCGTGACTACCCTCACCGGCGATTGCGTTACAGAATCGACAAGGATCCAGTTCTCGTAATCATCAATGATATCGTACGTGAGCGTACCGCACAGCAGCCCGCTGACGACCGTTGCGGTATCGTGGACAGTTCGGGTGACGATCACACCGCGAGCAACCCCATCCATGGGCGACGCCTGCAGTGCCAGCGAATGGACATCCCTAAACGTCAGCGCCCGTCTCTCCAATTTGACGATGATGTCCAACGTAAACTCCGAAACGTCGTGATCGGGAGGGGCGTATCCCTGTCTGATCAATTCCATCTCCACATGGTCACTGCCGATTTTCCTTAGTAGCTGCGGGACGCATGCTCGCAAAGCCATTTCGATCGCATCTGCCTTCGACTTTTCGGGCTCGATGAGCAATGCAACCTGCTTCTTGGTGAGAAGCCCCCGGTTGATCAAGAAAACAACGAAATCATCACGGTGGATTGCTCTCGCTGCTTCGTCAAAGATCGCATACAAAGACTTCATTTCGGGTTGACCGTCAAACAATCTGCTCACGAAAACGACAACTGGTTTCCCCTGTGCCAGTGCAACACCCGGCTCGGAGTCCTTCCCAAATGCATCGGGCTCCTGAGGGCAATACACCATTAATCGGGTTCGCTTGATCATCAAACGCTCAAGAAAGCCCATTTGAATACGGCTCGGCAGATAAGTTTGAGTTGGGTTGAAGTAACGCAGATTCCATGAACTTAGCTGTCCGGAATGGAACAATGTGTTGACGAAGGCCCAGTTCGTCATAAAGTGAAGCGGCGCTGTCATTGAGGTGGCGACATAAACGTCGAGGTCAGGCATTGCCATGTAGGTATTGGCGTTCTGTATGCCATCCGCTAGAATCCGATTGATACTGTCGTTATCGATTCGGCTGCAACTCGTTTGAAGCTCAGTGAGAACTCGCTCATACGTTCGCTCGTTTGCGATCTGGAGATCGACGAGCTCCTCTACACGTGGTAATCCCGCCTTGGCGACAAGGGATGTCAACTTCGAAATTTTTCTAGCCACCCCCACTTTCTTAAGACCCTCGAAATCGTCAACACCATTTTTCAGGGCCTCAGTAAATATTCGCCGGAGTGTCTCACGGGCTACGTTAATACTCTCCAGTTGCTGGTTCTCAAGGTTGCCTAAAGCAAATAGCTCAAAGGGTTCAATTGGGATTAAGCCTTCCGGGGCAGGACGGCACTGAAACTTGCTCTTCCGCTCGGCAGCTTCCTCCATTGAAGGAAAATATGATGCCCATTTCTGCTTGAGAAGAACATCATCCCGACGTAAATGCTTGTATCCAAACCGAAAGTTACCGTACTCGAGCATGCAGAGAATACGGAACGCGTTTACTCTCTGTAGAATCGCTTCGTCGTCCGAAAAATCAATGTCGTCGAATACAATGTCGAAGAACGACCCTGAAACAGTCTTGATACTTAGACTCAAAAGCAATCGGTTGAACAGATCACAACGCGCGTCGGCTGGAGTACCGTTTTTTGTAGCACTTCGCAACTTCTGACAGATAGCATGGATATTCGGAAGCTGGTAATGGTCCACAAGAGGAGTCCTGGCCAGCCGATCTTCGCGCCCAGTCATCAGCAGCAGGTGGGCCAGCAAACTGAGTTCATCGCTTAGAAGTTCCATCTGAGGGAATCTGATTGATGTTCATATGAGGTTAACGTGTGGAATCATCACACAACTCCAGAGCAAAACTGTGGCCTGAAAGCTGTAAAGGACGGCACGTCTTTAGCTAAAGCTGCCTCACAAGGTCAAACTTTTTCGGAATTGCTATTCGTGAGTCGAGGCTCGCGATTGTCGATCTCGCTAACAGAGAATTGTCTTCAGGACAATGCTGTGTGCCAACTGTGTGCCAACCCAACCAAATCAAGCTATACTCACGGGCACCCAGGCATTATAGACTACGCGAGAACGCTAATAAACATGCACGGATCAGAACTGAGGCATACGAGCGGTAACAAGCGATTTGAGACTTAAAATCCGTTGACCGTAAGGTCGTGTGGGTTCGACTCCCACCCTCGGCACCAAATATGACAGTCCAATTGCTGTAATTGGTACGGTTGCTGGCGGGAGCGAACATGGCCTGTCACAACTAAGTCACAAAGTTTTGGCGTTTTGGACGGCGTCAGCTTGAGCTGATGCGAAAAGTACTTGCGTGCACTACCGAGCACCAAGAACCCATTTCCAGTTTGAACGCCCGCCTTGTTGGAAACAGTCCGATTATAAATCACATGACGGACAATCGGTGCTACGGGGGGGAAGAAATCCAAGACTTCTGCCGAGGATATAGGTTGGGCTGAGTTGGACCGGGCAATGGCTAAGGAACTAGAAACGGCGCCCCGACTTTCAGCCACCGGATCTCCGCTTTCGCGCAGCCCTCAGCATCGCAGTCGGCAAAACCAGCTCGTCATCGATTAGCATATCCGTAGAGACTCCCACTAATCGCGCATATCTTAACAGTACCGGTAACGTGGGTTCTCGCGTTCCCAACTCATAGCCCGAGATAGCGCTTGCAAACACCTTCTTGTCTAGTTTCAAAGTGACGAGCATCTGCGCTTGGGTCAGGCTCAGCGTCTGTCTGATTTGCAGCAACTTAGCTCCTAGTCGGCGTGGTCGCTCGCGGGCTGTACGTCCCATCAGTGCACACCTCCTGATTGGACTAAACCCGGCAGCTTGCCGAGGTACGTATTTACGTAGATACTCTGCTGGGGTGAAACTGGCGCTCGGAAGTCCTGGATGGGCTTCCCAGCAATCCTCATTACCCGTTACGTAGGAGAACGTCAGTCATGAAGATCAAGAACGTAGGCAGACCATAATACTCGCTTTCGTTTGCTTGGCGGTAGTTGTGCCATCCGGTGCTTACGCTCAGAAGCGTCCGCCGGAGGAAGCCTAAAATGAGGCGGGGAGCGAGCAAGCGTCTAGGCCAGCAGAATCGGACGAAATGATTACGACGCGACCGGGACAGCAACTCGCGCATTGACGAACGATCAGCACTACAAGGATGAGATGTCCACAAAAGATCACAACGAAACACTTGTCGGCATTCACTTGGCGATTGGTGTGTTTTTGGCACTTGGCCTTGTCGTCTCGCCGTGGGTCATTGGGCACCGGGAACGAATGCAGGCGATGGCCATAATCTCTGCGGTCTTGTTACCTGTGGAGCTGTTAATGTTTTCCACGGCGTTCGCCCTGCACCGAAAAAAGCCTCTGGGCAGAAAATTAGCGTTGTGGTCCGTTTCGGTGCTGTTCATGGTGTTCTGGCCGGCTGCAATTTATAGTTGGTGGTTCTTGCATAGTGATGGCGCCAAGCAGATGTATGGCATCAAGGACGAATAGGTATGACAGCGGTCATGAAGTGGCATCGTCGTGCAAAGTAACCGAACCAAAATCCTTCCAGCAGCTTTTTTTCTTCAAAGAATGCTCTGTTCCGCGAGTTGTTGATCTCTCAGCGACCATCCTTATCCGGTACTTGACAGGGACCAAGTGCTTATTTCTGACCGCCGCGTAGACACTGTAAAATCAGAACCTCGCAAGAAACGCAAGAAGGTGGTGTTGGTGCCGAAGCGGGGAGACTTTTTCACGCCCCGCCAAGCCGTTTTGCCAATGGAGTTGCGAATATGTAAAGAAACCGAGTCACCCAACTGAGTCACAAAGTTCTTTCAAGCCATATCGGATACCCACTCCCAAAGTCTCCTCAAAGCCCGTGGGGTTGAATCCTGTGTCCGCCGCTGCATACAATGCCTTCCAAATAATAAGCCAGCATTTTTCGCGGAAAAGCAGTCGTTTGAGCAGAACATAACGAACCTTACCGCATTTAGCGCACGGAAGATTACAGCAAGTTTACAACAAACAATTTGAGCCCTTCAGCACCTCGGGCTTTCGATGCTTCAAGAGTATTACTGCAATTTCCTTACTGAGCGTAGCTGGATCGACCAGCCAACGCCGTCAACGCGCTCGTTCAGCTTCCTCATGAATTGCTTGTAGTTCAGCATTGGTTGGCGCTTCGGTTTGCGACCCGTGCCGTACAAAGATTTGACCTTCAATTATCCGTTTTTTCTCTCCTAACGATTTCGCTACTCGGTAGGGTAGCTTCTTCGCTTCGCGTAGTACTTCGAGCCTGCCAACTTGTCCTCCCTTGTAGGCGATCGCTTCATAGCGCACATCTAAGTTGGGTGCTGCGTTCTGTGCCAGAATTGTCTCAATACGGTTCTGTGTTACGGACGGATCGGGGGGACCGTGATAGGCGCGGGTCTTGTCGTCGAAACCGACGATAAGCCAACGCCGGCCGCTCGCCTGTGTGTTCGCTAGGCCGATCACATCTTTAGTGAACTCAGCCTTTTGGTCCCCTGTGCCAAGCTTAACTTCGCGCTTAAACTCAACGCTTGTGGTCTCCCATTCGGCAACAAGGTTATCGATAAATCTCGCTCCGATAACCTGAGTACGACGAGTCTCCCAAATCAGTCCTCGATAGTTCGATCTGATTTCGTCAGGCTCTTTGCCGCCGTCCCAGTAGATAAGCCCTCGGTCCTTTAACTCTCCAAGCACTTCCCAAACATCCTCTTGAGTCATACCACCGTCGTCCAGTTCGCAATGGATGATGTTCGTGGAGACGAGCCCAACGCGCGCGAAATGCCGATGCGGTAAGTGGCTATGGCTGTTAACGATCTTGAGTGCCTTCTCCATCACAGGCTCTATCTTTATGAAACATGCGTTCTCCCAAACGGGAAATGTATCTTTGGCAGCGTTGCGTCCTTCGCGCGACAGCTTAATGAGTGTCGCGTTGGCATCATCTACTAGGAGTGTCCTGTACAGATCAAAAACAGCATCGTAAATAGTGTCAGCGCCTTCTTGATTTTGCAGGTGCTCAACCATCTGGGCATAGTGCTCGCCCCAAACTCGTTTAGCCAAAGAATCCGCGTCAATGCCGTAGTTCCTGATCTCGGCGGATTCGTCGCCAGCATCACTAATTGTGCGCAGCACCAACTCACACCAGTCTACATAATCCATCTTCAATAATACCTTCAAGAGAACTCAGTAGCAGGCATGAACTGTCCAACGCCTGGTGACCCAGGCCTACGCTTCAAGAGCACAGCCAATACTCCCGCGCCTGCCGCCTGTGGGAGGCCTCTGAAATGAAAGCCGTATGCCGTCTATTTAGCGCAGTTCTTGCTCTCTGAAAGACTAAAAGAAGCATAGTGAGCGGATCGAGATGTCATCAGGGTTTGAATACTTTGCGTTTTTGTTCTTCACGTCTTTCTTTCTCATCGTTTTCTTTTCGAAGTTTCTCCAATCCCCGAGCGTCCGCTGTTGTATCTTCCAAACGTAGCACTGGCAGGAGCGCAGATTCATTCGGTTGGCCACAGAAGGGCGGCGTCGTGCAGCTAGACTCGAAGCTGACCGTAACCCTAAAGCCATCGCACTCCAGAAATCGTCGGCCACGAGAAGAAACGTCGGCCCGCCAGTCACCTGGAAGACCTAATGCTTCAGATATTTTATTTGCAAATTCCTCAGTGGTATTCCATTTGGTCGAGCCATCGTATTTGACCTCTATGCGAGCTATGTCTCCGCCAGAGAATCGCAAGTCAAGACCAAATATCTGCTCGAAGCCTGCAAACTTTGAACGGTTAAAAAAAGCTAAAGAATCGCGTCCCGATTGACTCACCACGCGAGACTTTCCCTCCACGAACAGAAGCTCGACTTCGCGTGCTTGGGCCGCTTCTTTTAGAAGGCCTGGAAAGCGAGCGACCACTTGCTCCCATCTAGTGCCAAGCCGAAACCCGCGTATTTCTGGCGCTTGTGCCACGCCCAGGCTACATCTGGTAGCGCTTGCGCCCTGGTTATTCGCCTGAGCTACCGTCCCAGATACCGTGGCAAGTGCGAATAGAGTGTACACAAGCACTCGTTTCATTTTCTGATCCCTTTCAAGAGAAGCCGTCCAGTGATTTGTAGGCGTCACGCGCAAGGGCCCCCAAGGGCAAGGCCTTGCTCGTGTTAGACCAAACGCTTTGGAACAATACGACCTTGCGCAAATGTATGATCGCGGTAGACGCTGAAGGTTCCCTCCAATAGTTGATGGAGCAATTGTACAGCCATCAAAGCATCCCGTTTGAGGGTTATCATGCTTATCGTGCGCCTTGGATGGAGATGCCGGTTACGAACTCTGTTTAGCCTGCTCAGCAAGGCCTCCTGGTCCTTTGTAATTACTTTTTCAGCTCTAAGCTTTGGGATTTTGTTACCTAGTGTTTGCTCAAGCATCCACTTTTGAAGTGACAGCGACAGATCATAACGCCGAGACAGACGATTGCACATTCGGTCAGCAGTTGTTGCGGCCGAAGCTATGCATGAAAAGAAATGCCCATCAATATAAGTCCGCCTTGTTTCATATAGCAGCGGCAAAAATTCATCATCCCTATGAACTAGAAGCGTTGGCAATCTAAGATGGCGCTTAACACGAGCTGTCGCGGTTTTCTTAACATCTTCGACCAAAGCTTCACCTAGCCGAATTACCTCCTGACGTTTCAATGCGGGGGTGGACAAATAGTCGTAGTGATTACGAATCACATCAAGATAAACTTGAACTTCATCTTCATCGGAACCGATTTTCACGCCTTCGGTTGCTAAAGACTTCTTTAAGACCTCGAACTCTCGGGTGTGAATCACTCGTAACATTGCTTTCGATAAGATGTAGAAGAGTCCCTCGTTTGCTTGTATTAGGAATATGAATGGATAGGTTCGTCGGCTACTAATCAGCTTGATTTGTTTTAGGCTCTTAATCAACGCCGGATTAACAGGTTGTCCCGCCGGTGTTGGTTTTGTAGTAGTTACTTGCAATTCATCGATGCTGGCATCTGCCTCATCATTGAGTAGAATTTGGGGGGTCCTGGGCTTCTCCCAAATTATCAATGCTGCTGTCAAATTAAAAGGTAGGTTAACTAAGTTCTGATTCGCTCGCTCTTCGATTTCAGGGATTATCCAAGTAGTCATAATCCTATCAAAGAGCGTCTGTGCTGCGGATTTGTTCATTCTCCCACTCCGTTAACTCTTCTCAGAAACAATGGTTATACCGATCAAAAATCGTGTGCATGCTGTCAGAGTTCAGTGCAGCGCGATCTCGTTCGTCGAAGGCGCTTCAATTTAACAAGAAAGTTAGAGCGCGCGCTGTCGAGAATTAGATATGATTGACGAATGCGTTTCCTCGATTACATCATAAACAACGGCTGTTTTATCGTCTGCTCGCTCCTCTCTACTGATTGGTTCATCAAATACTGCGACGAACGAGGAATCAAAACATCTAGAAAGCAGCTAGAGCAATTAGAACAGCTTGGACTATTTCGCCCGATGGCGCGAGTTCGCCATCATCAGACTTCGTTTTGGTTCCGAGACGATGATGCCAAGATTCTCCTCGAAGAGGGTCTGCTCTGGGATCCTTCTCTACATCCCTTTCAGCCATGGGAAACTTTCAGAGACCAAAATGAGAAAGAGCGCATCGAAAACTTCTATTCTGTCTTTCAATTCTATCACCTATATAAGTTGCTCAATGCGACAAGACTCACACAGTTGAGGGCAGAACGTTGGGCTCTTTACACTAAAGAACAAATCGATCAAATCTTGGAGCGGATCTCAGCCACAACTAAAGAGGTGATTGAGCAAAATCAGGCCGACAATCGAACCGGACCAGGACTCGCTGCAGTGATATGCCAGATCATTTCGAATCGATACTTTCCTCTTACTCAGTCAGATCGCAGAACGATCCAAATCTCGTCTGGGAATACAATAAACCCATGGGATTGGTATGAGTACTCCCGCGGTTGGAATCCCAAATCAGTCTTCGGTGAGCTGAGCATTGACATCAACGTATTGAAGCGGCTTTGCGAAACCGTCAAAGTCGATGCGAGCAGAATCGATCCGTTGGACATGTGGAGCGAGCTTGTAGCCTTTGTTGCGCTTGAGAAGAAGGAACAACTTAAGGGCGATGCGCGGCTCGGTCTGACGCTGCGATCCATGGGAGACATGCTCAGCACGTTTCACAGGGACTTAACTGGCGACGAAGTGCATCTGTTTGATGAATCACCGACAGATTTAGATTTGCGTTATGGCGGTGAGGGTGTTACCCAAGACAACTTAGAGTATCTAGAGTACCTGGCAAATGAGTATCATCTGAACCCGAGGCCTAAGTTGATACTCGTCGTTGAGGGTGACGGAGAGCGAGACCAATTTCCGCGCGTTGCGGACGAGATTTTCGGTTTGCCCTTTTCACACGTGGAGATCGAAGTTAGAAACTTGGAGGGTATCGGAGGCTTTACGGGCGACAAGAGGAGGGATAAGTACGGCGCACTAGAAAAGTTTATCGACTTCAATCACCATCGCCAGTCCATTGTCTTCGTGGTGTTAGACAACGAAGGTCGGGCGGCTACCGTCAAGAACAGCTTGGTTAAGAAACAGTCCGAGCACTTTCCGAAGCGAAAAGTAACGAGGGACGAGTACGTTGTAGTTTGGAACGCCTGCATTGAGTTTGAGAACTTCACTGATGACGAGATCGCCCTGGCATTAACCGAACTGTGCAATCGAGAATACCCGTTCACAGCCACTGAAATCGCAACGTGCCGCGCTTCAGGTAAGGGAAACCCGTTGAAAGACTTCTTTAACTCCAAGACCGAAGGAAAATATGAGTTGAAAAAGCGTGAACTGTTAAAGAAATTGTTCGATGGCATACTGTCGCTTTCAGGCCCAGAGTTCGAAGCAAAGAAAATGGAGGAAAGGCCAGTTTTGAAGCTAATTAGAAGATTACTCAACTTGGCGGCAATGAATTACCAAGCTCAGTCACGCGAGGCCTGGGAGGCAAATCAACAGTCAGGGCTCTATGGGCACACCTCGGGAGAAGAAGAAAAGGGCACCATAGAAACGTTGAATCAAATATGAGACGTGTCCGAATGAGGGCCTAGAAGGCAATTCTTGAATCGAAGAAATGAAGCGAATCCCGAGATTGCTATTGCTCAGTTTTCTTGGTGGTGTTGTTAGCGGACAGATGTGGCAACGCCGCAAGCTTCGTGACCTTGCGCGTTGGATTGAATCCGAACGTCGACTACTGCATGCAGCAATTCGCGTCACTCACCAGATACGAGGCTCAGTCGATGTCAATCAAATCTCGCAAATCGCCGTCGGTGAAATCGCTCGTGCGCTGGACGTAGAACATTGCGTTCTAAGCCTTCAGAGTAAGAACACCGATTCGACGTTGGTCAAATGCTCTTGTGGCGAGAACGATCACGAGCGAGACGTGGCGATCGCAGAAACTGTTGTCGCGGTTGATCGCACTCTTGCAGACGGACGCTTAGATCGTTACTTGATTAACGGGGATCGACTCCAAAACAATTCTCAATTCAAACAGGAAACAGTTCCAGTTCTTGGTGTGCCGATCATTCAGGAAGACGATCGTCTTGCTGGAACCCTCTTGGTGCTCTCATCTGTGCCGACTCGCGTATGGCTTGAAAGTGAAGTCCAGCTATTGTTCGCAGTGGCTCATCAAGTGTTGTTAGCCGTCATCCATGCGCGGCTCTTCACGCTAAAACAACACGAGGCGATCACGGATCAATTAGCGGGATGTGTGAACCGACGCGAGTTTGATGCGAAGCTCGAAGCCTGTTTGCTAACAGCAAACGAGAAGGGCGAATCCCTGTCTCTTATTCTCGTTGACGTAGATCGCTTCAAAGACATCAATGACGCGTGCGGGCATCAGGCCGGCGACAAAGTACTTCGAAGAGTAGGCGAAATATTGCGTGATCAAGAAAGTGATGGAGCGATTGCTGCGCGGCTTGGCGGTGACGAGTTCGGTCTAATATTACCTGGGCACCCGACCGAAGACGCTGTCTCTGTTTCGGAACGAATTCGCGAAGAACTGACACACAGCACAGTAACAATGGTGAATCAAATCCTAACCGTATCATTTGGCGTTGCGGCTTTTCCGGCTAATGCTGCATCATCCAATCAACTGTACGAAATGGCTGATAAGGCGCTATACGCAGCTAAGGAGTCAGGAAGAAACTGCACCCGCACCGCTTGAGCCTAGTGACTTTGAAAGGGCTTCTGATCATCACGAAGCCGCCCGCGAGTTGGCTTCTGAAGCAAAGGCCGACCGTGAGCCACAGTTTACCGATAAGGAAAAGATCAGCTTGGAGATTTACGCGGAACGACAAAACGACGAAACCACGAGGGAAAGATATCTGGAAATGGCGCATGGCGAATCTTATTCTCAGGAGCGTGAAGTCGCCTCATTTAGAGATCACTGAGATCGGCCGTTCAGCCGGATCGAGGAGATTCGTTAGAAATCTTAGGGTAGCCAGAAAAAAACAGTATGCTATGGAGATAGAAAGGCATGCGTCTCTTCTTCCGACTAAACAATTTCCAATCTCTGAACCCTGCTCACGAACAAGCTTCACAGTGGCTAGAGATTGACAATCCTCTTCAAGCGGCTAAAATTAGCACTCTTTGCCAATCCCATTGCTTGTTGGGTTTTACTCGATCATTCAGGCAGAGACGTTAAGTTGCAAAAGCTAACAATTATGATCAATCGGGGGCCGGCTTCGAACAGTCTCAAGCGGTACCGCCGGCACTCTCGAACTTATCGGCGTGGATACCGAGCCATCTAGGCATCGACTCAGAAGCAGAGAATCTAGTAAACGAAGGGAGGTCCAATACAGATGGGTCTATTGGATGATGAAACGAAGAAAGACAAGACTTCGGCGATAGAAGTATTGGAGCCTGTTCTTAGCGTAGCGATACCCATTCTTGCGGCTGCCGTCGGAGCGTTCCTAGGTTGGCACATTACCGAACAGAAGATACACGAGCTGGACGGGAGAGACATCAGCGTATTCTCGGAGTTCGTGCGATACAGCCTAACCGTATCATTTGCCTTAGTGTTTGCATTTTTTGGGGCTGTTTCTGTCGAATATTTCAAAGTGCTACGACGACGAAAACGCGATATGGCCACTTTTCTTAATAACATTGATAATGCTATCGAAAATAGAATGAGCAAGGTAGTCGAACACACGGCATTCTTTACGGAGAGCGGGAGGCTGGAAGGCATAATTCAACTGCTGAAGAACATGCCCGGAAAGAAAAAGTGGATAGTCGCAAAATTTATATCGAGACAGTTGTCCGATAGTTTTCTTGCAAATTTTCGGATTGAGATAGACACCCACAGCTATTCGGGATTCGCCGAGAGTCTCTATCAAGAGTGCGAAGAGGCGATCTTCCTCACGAGCCCTTTCACGCCAGAGGAATGGTTCAGGCAGCTGATTCCAGATGAGAAAGTCCAGAGAATTCAGCGAGGGGTAAGAGATGCGTCCAAGGAATACGAAACACCCGCACATGTAAGAGCATTATCGGCTTCGCCTGCGGTCGTGAAACGGAGACTTGTCATCCTACCAAACGACAAATGGCTACAGATGGAAGACAGCACAAAGGTCAACTTGTTGAAGGAGTTTCTCAAAGTGAATAAGGAAGTTGATACCCGATTCATAACCCAAGAGGACCTACAGGATAAGCTTGGCGTGGATTATGCAGGAACCTTTGATTATGCGATATTTGACAGAAGGCTTTTTCTGCAATGGGAGCGACCTGCAAATGGCAGGGACACGAAGCCGCTGTGCATGTACACTGATGTGCCGGACTCGCACAGACGGCTAGTTGACCTTTTTGACTATAAGCGGCACGGAGCGTTCTATAAAACTGGCGCAGAACTTTTGAATGACATCAAGAGCCGTCCAAATGGAACCTGAGGGGTCTGAGAGATATGAATCGCCTATTCGCCTCTAGCCGGTTACTAGCGCGGTTCTTGGGATCGGCTGCGTTCGACCGGAAAGAAAATCGAGCAGCCAGATTCATTTACTACCATGGCCAACGTTACGTCCGCCTTACTGACAAGGAGACATAGATATGTCCAGACGAACTCTAATATTGGTTGTCGTCGCTGTGCTCGTCGTCGTAGTTGGCGTGTGTTTTGCACTTCGGCGGAAACATCGCACAGAAGAAAGCAGTGTGCGAGTGGGAGTCGCGCTTCCGTTAACCGGCGATGCCGCAGTCTATGGCAAGGCTCTGCGGAATGGTATCGAGCTTGCTCTCAGCGAAGAAAACGGAAAAGAACCGAAGCTGTCTTTGACTTATGAAGATGATCAGGGCCAAGGTGCCCAAGCAGTGTCGGCGGCGCGAAAGCTTATTGACGTTGAAAAAGTACCAGTGATTATCGGAGGCGCGATGAGTGCAACCGCTGAGGCGATAATTCCGATCTGCGATTCCTCCAAGACTGTGCTTTTGTCTCCTACCGCCACGAAGCCCTCTCTTCCGCATAAAGATGGTTACTTCCTACGACTTTGGCCCTCAGACAACTACGACGGAAAGATTATGGCGGAAACGGCTTACAAGAAGTTGGGCCTTCGTCGCATAAGTATTCTTTACGTCAATGTGGCTTACGGCGTCGGCATTACGGATGTTTTTGAACGCGAGTTCCAGAACCTCGGCGGGACCATTGTTAGCAAAGAGGGCTATGCCCAAGGAGCTACAGATTTCAGAACCTCGCTAACGAAGATTAAGGCCTCGAACCCTGAAGCGATTTACTTGCCAGGTTATGTAGCGGAGGTCACGCAAATCTTGAAACAGGCAAAAGAGCTTGGACTTAAGACGAGGTTCCTCGGCGTAAACAGCCTTTACGATCCGAAGCTTATGGAAATCGCCGGTGCTGCGGCTGAGGGAGCCGTGTTTACCTACCCGACGTTTGACACAAAAGCCGATGATCAAGTTGTTCAGCGATTTGTGTCCGCTTACAAAGCCAAGTACGGATCTGAACCAGATGCGTTTGCCGCTCAAGGCTATGATAGCCTGCGAGTACTAAGAGCCGCGTTGGATAAGTCTCATCTTAGTCCCGTAACCGGTTCCTCTATACTTCAGGCGTTGCATTCCTTGGGGCAATTTGAAGGTCCAAGTGGCAAGTTCGCTTTTGATGAGCAAGGAGACGTTGAAAAACCCCTTAGGCTTCTCACTGTTCGAGATGGAAAATTTGTACCATTCGATTAACGAGGCATAAATTCCTCCATGCCGACAATAGCCCCCAAACCCGCGCCGCCTCGAAACTTTGATTTTGTATTGCTGGCACCCACACCTACCGAAGCAAGATTAGCCAAACAAGTGCTCGGTTTGGCCCACAACGAAGTTTACGATGGCCTTCGTTACAGTTGGGCGTACATACAGCAGGCCAACAATTTCGTAGCTGTTGCGGTTGTTTCATTGCACGACATACAGGGGGAGACTCAGTCAGCTCACAAGACGTACGCAGTAATCGAAAAGCTAGATCCAGATTACATTTTAGTTCTCGGGATTGCAGGAGGGATCAGCACCGCGAGCCACCGCTTAAAAACGGGCAGTGTGGTCGTCGGTTACTATCTCCATTACGGCACCGTCAAGAAAGGCGAAAGAAATCCTTTGCGAGCACTGCGGTGCCTGCCTCCGAGCGAGGAATTATTTGAAACTGCCGCTCAGGTCGCAGATAAACCGATCTATGTTGAGATGTCACGAAAAAGACGAAAAGTGGATATCGTTCTCGACAGAGAAGTACTTTCCGGAGCTTCGCTAGAACAGAAGATCGATGACAGCACTCTCGTATCATTAGTGAAATCCTATCCGCGCCTAGCTGCGCTTGAGATGGAGGCCGGCGGCATGGCGAATACTCTTTGGGTCAAGCGCGGCAGATCTTTTCGGCCTGGCTACTTGATCGTAAAAGGGATATCAGACGTTCACGACTATAGTGCAAAGACAAACAAAAAGGGACACACACGGATTGAGAAGAACGCAAAGCAACGTTCTGACTGGAGAAGATATGCAGCAAGGGCGTCGGCGAGGTTCGCGAAAGAGTTGATTCTCGAAGTTTGCCGAACCCGGACCGACCGCCGACCGACCCCGATCAAACGTTTACTTCCTGATGGTCTTTCGCCTTTGACAAATGTGGACTTGTCAGGAGTTATTCACAAGATAGAACCGGAAGATTATTCCAAGATAACCTGGTTTAATGTAGATCGGATTCTGGAAGAGCCTGGCGAAACAAAGAGGATCTTTACGGTTTGTGCATACGAACCAAAAGAACTATGGGACATTGTTCAGCGTTCTTATCAGTCAAAACATAATAACAAAGAGGCAGATCTGGACGAGTTGGTCCGGTGGTCCCATGAAGAGTTCCCTCATTTTGCAGAGTTCTCGAATTACGCAAAGCTGCATCCTCGCTCATGTGTCCGCGTATTGGTCTTGCGCGATGAGCATTGGCATACCTACGAGCGGCTTTATCCTCAACATTGGAAATTCTTCCGTCGGCTAAATGGAAAGGTTCCGTGCTGGGGGGTCTTGCGCACAGACATACAACATAGAGTTACGTTTTTGACTGATCATTGCGTTATTGGCAACAAGTTTGTTCTCGACTACTACCAGGATTCACACACATTGCTAATCAGCGAGATTCGGCATTCGGGCCTCAAGGATGAACTATTGAGTATTAAGTCGGCGTTTGATGGAAGAAACAAACGGAAGACTAGCCCCTTCATCTCGCCAACACGACTCACAGTGACGGCAGCTCGTTCAATAGATCAAGGCTTGCGCAAAAAGGGCAAGCGTTCAATGAAGCGCTAATGAGTGAGTCGCATCTTTTCCGTGGTTTCCGGTTTGCGGGGCGTCTCCCTTCAATAGAGGCGCAGCGTAACATCCAATCCAGCCTTATCTCCGAACTAATACGGGACTACCAAATCGGGCTCTTTCTCTCAATCGGCTGCGCATTCGGTAACGAACTCAATGAATTCTACGCCTCATGTGAACACTTCCGCAGTCTAGACGTTGTGGCGATTGATTTGGCAGATGTTAACCGTGAACTGCATAGCCAGGCTTTTGCTCGTGCGCTGGGTCAACGCCTAGAATGGGAACAGCTTGATCTGCTTGATATTCGATCCTTGCCACGATACGGCATGTTTGACATCGTTCAGTGCGGCTTCGTTCTTCATGACATCTGCCCTCCTGACAAAGAGCAGGCGTATCAAGTTTTAGCTGATTCTGTGAGATTAGGCGGGTGGCTTATTCTGTCAGATATGTTCCCATTGTTCTCAGACTCGCCGAGTGGTATTGCTAAGGAATACGTTTCAGAGGTGAAGAAACTGTACGAATCGTTCATAGCGGAGGCAAACAGCGCCCGCGAACGGGGCATCTTAAGTGCGGACGAGTGGAATGCCCTCGTTGGCGATGGACATAGTCCGGGACTTAAAAGCAATCTCCACGAGGCTTTGACTGGATCGCGGGATTTTTTTGAGACTCAGTCGCAGACGGAGCGGCGCTTGGTTCAGGCCGGTCTCGTTATCGAGAGGGTTATCCAGAATCCTATCAACTCTCGACTAGCCGTCATTCTGGCTAGCCCTGCACGAACTCTCCCTCTATAATGCTCTCCCATTATCGGCGGAATAGAGGAGTCGGCAATGTTCTCCACAAAATATCACGAAGTCAGAGACACAATCATGGGCGAATTTGTGTCTCTGTCTGAAGAGGAAGCCCTACGCTACGCGACGGCAGCGGCTTCTTATGATCCCCAAATCGCCAGACTATTCTGGGCAGAGGGCCTTGGGACAGATGGCGCTTTGGACAATCTCATCATCGAAACTTCGCGGAGGATCAAAGAAAAGACGTTTCACGGTTCCTTGTTTGCAGTAGTTCCTCTGTATGCGACTAGCATATGTGCTGAGCAATGCACCTACTGCAACTATCGCGCGGGCAATAAGGGAATCGGAATAGAACGGATTCGTCTTTCCGATGCCGAGCTTGTTGCGGAAGCGCGTTTTCTTATCGAAGAGAAGGGGCTGAGGACGCTCGAACTCGTTTACGCAACAGATCCGCTGATGAGAGCTGATTCAATGTGTCGACATGTTGAATTGATCCAGCGACTGCTGGAAAGATCTGGCGGCGGATCTGTTGGAATCAATGCAGAGGCTTTGGACGAGTCAGAGTATCGTAGCTTGAAGAATGCCGGCCTATCCTTCGCAGTTTTGTGGCAAGAAACGTACGACCGCGACCGCTACCGCGAAGTTCACCCTGGCAGCACAAAGAAGACGAATTTTGAATACAGATTGAATGCGTATGAGCGGATGATCGCTGGTGGAATTCGAAACATCGGAATGGGTGTATTGTCAGGAATAGCAGATTGGAAGAACGATTGGGCCATGCTGATGAGTCACGAAAACTACCTGAGACAAGAATACGGGATCGACATCGCTATCTTAGGAATTCCCAGATTGAAACCCGCAGCCGGCGCCGCTCTGCAATACAGCGAGTTTACCCCGACCGATCAGGAGTTCCTTGTAGCACTTGCCCTTCATAATATCTACTCACCAAATGCGAGAGCTTTCGTAAATACGAGAGAGGATTGGGAACTGTGTGTTAGATTAGCGCAGGGTGGCGGGTGTTTGTTTACCTTCAACTGCTCTACTGTTCCTGGAGGTTACTCCTTAGGCAAGCGCGGCTGTCAGTTTCCGACGCATTCTTATGATGCCCCTGCATTCTCAGAGGGACTCCGCGAACGTGGTCTGCACGCTGTCTTTCAATGGGCGTTCGATCAGCCGTCTGCGAATCCGCAAGGAGCGCTAGGCTCTTCACCCATATGTACGGACAACTCTTTGTCAATGGCCTTATCGTAGGTTTCGGCTATGCTCTAGTGGCAGTCTCTTTTGGTCTGATCTACAGCACAGCCGGATTCTTTCACTTTGCTCATGGGGCCGTTTATTCCTTTGCCGCTTATCTGCTGTACACACTCACTGCCACACTTAATATTCCACCGGTGGTGGGTATAGCTCTCTCAATTACTGGGGCGGCGGCATTAGGAGCTGCTATCCAAATCTTCATCTATCGACCTTTGGTTCGCAGAGGGAGCAATCGAGCTGTCCTACTCCTTTCGTCGCTCGGGGTCATGGTAGTGGTCCAAAACCTCATCTCGATGACCTTCGGGGATATCACGTTAGCAGTGCGCAGCTCTGATATCTCGGAAGGAATGGCCGTCTTAGGTGCGCGCATTACAAAAGTTCAAATCGTTACCATTGTCCTCGGGTTGGTTCTGTCGCTGGCTATATGGCTTTGGTTGCGTTTGTCAAAAACAGGAAGAATGACCAGAGCTGTAGCTAACGAAAGGGAGTTGAGCACGATCGTCGGGATAGACAGCGAGAGAATAATTACTCTGACTTTCATAATCGGCTCCGGGACCGCAGCGGTCGCCGCAATCCTAAGCGCCTATGATACGGACTTAACTCCAATGATGGGCTTCAGGGCAGTGCTATTCGGTGCCGTCGCGGCCATTGTTGGCGGCATCGGCAGCGTACCAGGAGCCTTGTGTGGGGGTCTCTTAATCGGCTTTTCGCAGATCCTTGGCGGGTGGCTGCTTCCCACACAATGGCAAGACACGGTCGTTTTTCTGATTCTCATATTGTTTCTGATCCTTAAGCCACATGGTTTTCTTGGTATTCCTCGAACCAGTAGAGCGGCTGCGTCGTGAGCGGTGTTCCGTCAAACGGAAATGTACCGACTATGCATGAGCATAAGATGACTGATCCGAAACTTGCCATTTCCATTCCCGTATTCTTTGGCCTTAGCCTAAAGTTGCGAGAGATCGAGATTCCTGTCTCCCGGATCATTACCGCGCTGAGGCCAATAGAAGAATTCTCGAAGCCGGATGCTTGGGTGAAGACTATCCATTTCGCTTTGCAATACATCCTTGATGATATGCATTCGGAAGGTGAGTGTCGTGGCGGCTGGGGTAAGAGTTACGCTGAACGCTATATTCGGCGCACATACCCGGCAGGAATACCCTCCGATGCTTCTCGACAACCCGACAGCCCGTCTGGTACCTCAATGGTTGTTGAAGGACTTAACGATCTCCGCGAGTGCACCGGCCTCACTAACGTTCACCTGCGAAAACTGATTCAAACGTGCTTGGAGGAGACCGCCCGGTATTTCGTCAGTCGGTGCGATCCGGGAAGCGGTGCGGTCGGAGTTAAGACTCAGTTAGCAGGTGGCGATGTAGCCACTGCTTACAACTTGCGACATAGTGCAATGGCAATCAAGGCGTGGCGCTCTGTACCAGGGCAGCATGAGCGACTCGGCCGTTGTTGCGAATATTTGATTCGATCCGCCGAAGAAGTAGATCTCGAATCGGAGCGCCCGCTCACAATAGCGGCAGTCCTTTCCGGATTGGATTGGATCGAACAAACAGATCACATTCGGCGTAGCATACCGGGTACGAACAGAGTCCCATTTCTTACGAAGAAGGCTGAAATTGCATTGTTCGAGACATGGAGCGAGACCTGTGGGGGTTGGTTCGACGGTAAAGACCGTATCGCTACCTCGTTTTGGTATTCGGCTTTCGTTCTCAAGGAACTGTGCGGGGTGAAGGTGAAGTTAGATGTTGGGTTGGTCGAACGTATGGATGCGGCCCTCGATATGCTCCTCGGAGCTTTGCATGAACTACCCGAGGGGCAGCTTGGTATGCCTTACAGACCTAACGGTAGTCCTGATCTCGGAATGAGTTGCCTTTTGGCCGAAATACTAGCCCGACCTTTGCCTCATTGGGAGCGGGGAAATGAACTACGAGGACTCTGTCGGTTTATCAATTCATGCTGCGACGAACAGAACTCTTTTCACAGCGTTTATCTTGAAGATACATATCCTTGGACGCTGGCATCAGTATTTACGGTTATGCGAATTCTTCTGACGAAAAAACAGCGTAGCGAGTTGCGAACCACGGCTGGATCCTGACCGAGCATCACGCCCGCAGACGTAGAATGGATTATCTGTTCCACATTCTGATATTTTTTTGCATTACTCTCGTCCTGACCACCTCGCTGGATCTTTTAGTGGGAGAGACGGGACTCCTGTCCTTAGGTCATGCAGCGTTCTACGGTCTGGGCGCTTATGCGTCGGCGCTGTTGACTGTACGGATGGGCGCCCCCTTTGTGGTTGGCATCTTCGTTGGCATGGCCGGTTCGGCGTTGATTTCGTTTGTCGTCTCGTTGCCATCACTGCGCCTGCATGACGACTACTTCGTGATTGCAACCTTTGCGTTCCAGATGATTTTCTTTGGCATCTTCAATAACTGGGTGGGTCTGACGGGTGGACCACTTGGCGTTCCGGGGATTCCACCACCTAATATCGTAGGTTGGACGATTCGATCTAACATTGGCTTTGTCGTGCTTGGTGTGGCTTTTGCCGCATTCGCATACTCTATCGTCCGCATGCTCGCTTCAAGTCCATTTGGTCGCGTACTTCGTGGAATTCGTGAAGATGAAATCTTCACTAAGTCGCTCGGCAAAAACACGTTGAAATACAAAGTTACCGCATTCGCAGTTAGCGCAGCGCTAGCAGCCTCTGCTGGGAGTCTTTACGCCCACTACATCACGTACGTTGATCCAACTACCTTCACGGTAATGGAGTCCATACTTGTTATCTCGATAGTAATCGTTGGCGGAGCCGGAAGTCGGTGGGGAGCTTTGGTTGGAGCGGCAGTCCTCGTTACTTTGCCAGAGGTGCTTCGCTTTATTGGCCTGCCAAGCTCCGTAGCAGCGAACCTCCGTCAGATCGTGTATGGCGTACTGCTTATAGTTATGATGATGTTTAGACCTCGTGGACTTGTGGGAAAGTACGGCTTCGGACGCTAATCATTAATGGAAACGTTTCGCTCCATCGGATTGTCAAAGTCATTTGACGGCGTGCGGGCTTTGTCGCAATTGGACTTTGAATTCCCTTCCAAGGGAATAACCTCCATTATCGGCCCAAACGGTGCGGGCAAAACTACTCTCATTAACGTTCTCACCGGATTCATTCGACCCGATGCGGGTCAGTGCTTCCTTGGAAAACGTGAGATAACTCATTTACCTCCCCACCGAATTGCGATGCTCGGCGTCGCCCGCACCTTTCAGGACTTACGACTAGTTCTCCAGGTCCCTGTTCTAGACAATGTAATGCTGGCACGGCCAAACCAGCGAGGCGAAACGTTGCTTGGAGCACTTATTCGGATCGGTGTCGCCAGCGAAGAAGCTGAAAACCGCGACGAAGCAGACCGCCTCTTACGGTTCGTTGGCCTCGAAGCAAAAACGAATGATTTGGCTGGAGAGTTATCGTATGGACAACAGAAGTTGCTCACGCTTGCGTGCTGTCTAGCGACACAAGCGCGGGTTGTGCTCCTCGATGAGCCGGTCGCCGGCGTTCATCCCGACATGGCCGAACAGATTCTCGATCTCTTGCGAAAACTTCGCGACGACGGCAAAGTGATTGTCTTCATCGAACATGACATCTCAGCAGTTCGCGAAGTCGCTGATCATGTAATTGTGATGGACCACGGGAGAATCCGTGCGCAAGGTGAACCTAAAGATGTTCTAGAACGGCCTGAAATCATGGAGGCCTACCTTGCCTGACGCATCACCTTGTCTCCTTGATATTAATGATCTCGTCACCGGCTACGGGAAGAAGGAGGTAGTCAAAGGCGTGTGCGTCGATGTCCCGTTAGGCGAGATCGTTGCCTTGATTGGACACAACGGTGCCGGGAAGACGACCTTTCTCAAAGCTATCTTCGGTTTGATTCCAATCTGGAGCGGAGAACTGATTCTCGATGGGGATACCTTACGATCACCGAATCCACGCGAGCTGCTTGCGCGAGGCGTTGCTTACGTCTCGCAGGGCAACCGTGTCTTCACGGACTTGACAGTACGGGAAAATCTTGAAATGGGTGGTGTGACGCTTCAAAGCAAAGCGACATTGAAGGAAGGCATTGAGCGCGCGGTAGATTTGTTTCCAGCTTTGAAAGCCAGGCTTCGCCAAAGGGCTGGTACGCTGTCAGGCGGCGAGAAGCAGATGTTGGCGCTAAGTAATGCACTTGTCTTGTCGCCACGGTTGCTTCTGTTGGATGAACCATCGCTCGGTCTCGCGCCACAGCTTGTATCTCAAACCCTTCAACGCATTAATGAAATCAGCACCGCCTCTAAAACAGCCGTGCTCATTGTTGAGCAGAAGGTGCGAGAGGTTCTCAAGATTGCGGATTGCGTTTACGTCTTGCGCAATGGACGAGTCTCGTTCTCTGGGCGGGCTGAGGATCTGCAAGACGAGACAAAGTTGCGCGAGGCTTACCTGTAGTCTTTCTTTCATAAAAGAACCTAGCCATTTGATGCCGAAAAAGCGAACGATCCACTCATGTCCTCACCCCATGCGTGGGCTTTCTGGCGACAAGGAACGCCTTCAGCACTCGATTTATCATTAGAAGATCCCAAGGAGAAAACGGTTATGAAGGAACGAATGCTAACAATTCTTGATATTCTGAAAGCCAAAGGGCTTGAGGGACTCACGGGAAGTATCGTCGATTTTCGGCCGCTCGGTGCCCACTCGTTTGTACTTCAAACCAACCTTTCCAGACACAAGACTTTGCTGAGATATGAAACAACCGGAGATGATGAGGTTCTTCGAATCGAGATCATGCACGGTTTTGGTCACTTGGATCTTAGTCGTACTGATAATCCCACGCAGTTCCTGCTTGAACTACTACAGGAGAATGTCCCATCCTTTAGGAGTTCCGGCGCATACATAGGGTTGAAGAAAGAATCGACCAAACTAATTGTGTGCCTGACTTCAACTCATCAATTCATCGCAACAATGAGCGATACGGATATCGCCGAAGTGCTCAGCATAGCCATATTCGATCTCAAAATGGGGGTGTCACTAACGTTTCCGGATCCAGTAATAACGTGGGACTAGCGTGTCTGCTCGGTAAAGCCATTTCTGTATCAATCGACTTGATTGCTGTCAGCATTCACGATCCACCATTTACTCTCGATGAAACACCCACATTGCGACTGAAAAAAGCGCCGATGTCGCCCAGAGCGCGGGAAGTAGTACGAAACCGCCAACGATAATTTTGCCAACCCATCCCTTTTGACGTGACCAAAGCGATGCCCCACACCGGTATAGGACGAATACTGAAATGCCAAGCACGATGGCACTACGAAAGATCAGATTCATAGGCTGACGCACGAATGTCGGCGTTTCACTAATCAGGCCCAAGAGACCAGCAATCAAGAATGGTAAAACTGTGATTCCCGCTATGCTGGCGGCATTGCGTGGAGCCAAAAGGTTAAGAGCGGACAGATAACCCGCAAGCAAGAAGGAAAGAAACACAAGACCGAAACCCTAGATCGACACTCCTGGTCCATAAGTCATAAGCATACTCAAAAGCACGGCCCCGCAGGGATTGCGTCTTCTATCGGCAAATGCAATTACAACCTTCCTCCTCGAAAGGCGTTAAGTATTAGCAGCAGGTAACAGGTCAATCAGATGCTTTGTTACTTCGCTTCGAACTGCCTCGATAATATTCGCCATCGTGAACGGACTAAAATATAGGTAGACTTTGGTGTCTGGTCGCTTTGCGTTGGGATTTACGAGCCCGAGTCTGGTTTCATGCGAACCTATGCTGCTATTGGGATTTGGGGGCGCTTTGACCTCTATTTGTGATAGCGGCTCACTCATGAGCATTTTGGAGACGGTAAACTCTCCAGAATTCCGCAAAAAATCAATCGTGTTTGAATAGTTTCCAAAACCAACGTATTGCATGTTGAGCGGATTCAAACCCCAGAATACTTCAATGAACCTGTATGTCGGCCGATAGTTAGAGCTGTCAGCCGTGTCTACAGCATTCCATCCTCTAAGTTCTTTTAGACAGATATGCTCTAGCGTTCCATGCTTCAATCTTCTCGCCAAAGCCAACGCCTCCGCAACGCACTGAGAGAGCGCGATGGATTTGGATTGCACTTTTGACAACAAATCAGAAATCTCCTTCGCCATATCATCGGTGGCATTCAGGCGTTCTTTCTCGCGCTTCATAGCGACCATTTCCTCAAATGACGCAACCGCTACTTCGCCTCCGTGCCTGATAAGAACGGAGCCCTTGCGCCACCCCCCCTTCGGGGTGTCCAAGTCCCTTGTCAGACTGTGCATGTAGGGAGATGGCGGGATGCTGAGTACTCCATAGAAGGTGCCATCAACCTCGATTTCATCGTACCGTACGTCGGGGATCGGCGGGTTGCATCTAGCATTAGCTATCGTCAAAAAGTATCTCCCTTCATAGCTATGCTGCCGGACATCTTCACGGTCCCTTGTTCCGTCGGATTTGAGCTTGTCGCCGGCACCAATAACCAAGTAACCATATTCGCCCGCCTTTCGTCCCGCCGTGTTCGCGAGAGCGATTATATCCTTCGCTACTTCGTCGAGCGATTTGCTCTTGCCTTGAGCGCAAAAGACGTACCTCAACTTGAACTCTACTGTTGGCATTTCCTCTCTCAAGGTCAAGAGTTCTTTCAGTTTGGTGTGGTTGAGCATTTATGATTGCGCTCCTAAGAAGCCATTGTTATTTCCGGTGGGCTCCAGTTCACGAGCCAAGTCAACGGACTCGCTCGTACGCGACTTCGTAATCAGATTCTGAAACCCATTCGGGAATCGTAATCCATACTTCATCAATAAGCGGCGGTAATATCCCTTCGCTCACGATCTGCCGCGCATCACCCTCATCAAGTAGCCACCAGTCGCAATAGAACTCCAAGACAACCGCCTTTCGGTGGTCCAAATAAGTCTCGAATTTTGGCGCCGCTTCAGCAAGGCGGAGGTCAACAAGCTCCTTATATTTCGCGCGGGTCTCTTCGATGAGGCTAAGGCTGTATCTACTGAATACGTTTCTTGTCTTGATGTGTACGCCCATACCGGTGTCAGGCATCGATTCGTCACGATCGATGGCGTGCACCCTTCCAAACTGCCACGGGAAAGGCTCCTCTCCTGCGATCTCGTGTCCTTGAACAACTAAGCCAAGCCTGGCCAAGACATAGTCGGCGATCTGTAGAACCTCAGCCTGGACTCTGTGCTTCGTTTTATCGCGCAGATCGCAGTCGTCAATCTCAAGAGCGTAAAGATCTCCATTCAGGTGAGGCAGTAAGACCTCCGGAATAGTTTCGTAGATCAAGTGCTGATTTGCGTATGCTTGGCATAAGATTCGGAGACGACGTACTTTCGCTCAATGACCATCGGCTGTTCGCCTTGCGAGCCTGTCACCAGCACCTCTGGTTGTTTATCGTGCGCAGAATTATCGAGCGAAGAAGACGCGCCACACGCGGCTACGTCCAGACATTCTTTTAAGTCGTAAGTCGTTCCGCGATCTTCATTGAACTGTTTGACGAAAACGCGAAGATTACCACTTTGCCATTCGCACTTCGGTCCGGGTCTTTTGTTTGGATTGAAACAAGAAAACATATTATCCCTTACCTTGATTTCAAAATATTCCTATCTGCTCGTCAACTAGTCCTGCGATTTCTTTCAAGTTCTTCGACGAGTAAACTTGTTGATGCGCGTTCCGAACCACATACTCATTCAATTTTCTAATTTGGGTTTCATCCAAGGGTTGGTAACTATTGCCCCACTCCGAAATCCACATCGCTTGAAAGAATAAGTTTCTCGACAGCGGACACATAATTACCGCCTCTCTGTCTTTTAGACCACTTCCTTTGCTGAACAGCACCGGATCATCGCAAGTAAGAAACTCCGTATTCGGACTAGCTTTGAAGAATGCCCAACCCATGAAATACATCACCCGTTCGAACATCGAATCCCGTAGCGTGTTACTTGGAAAGAGAAAATCGGGAACGTTGCGCGAGTAGCGATCGCGAATCTCTTGTAGCTCGACTTGCCACTTCTCCAACATTCCTTGCGCTTCGACGGCTGACCCATAGCGTTCGCCAATAATTCGACGTAACCATGCATCATCGTGTACATCCAGAAACCCTGGCATCATTTCCTTCGCCATCTTATTTGCTTGCTCCATGTGCTTCGGCGTCCGCCTCCACATCACTGAAACGAACCGGCAAAGGCGACGACGTTGTTTGTCGTCGAGAGGGTGTCTTTTCTCGATTCTCTGAATTACTTTTGCCCCATAATCATCAATCCTCGACAGTTCTCTCTCGACAGTCTCAATATCAAGCTCGCCATGGCGGTTCGTGAATCGTAGAGGGCGATCTTCATACCGGCCTTGCGAATAGCCGATCGACGCGGTTGTCGTCCCTTCTCGTAGACCCAGATTTGATTGCTCTTATCATTTATGAATCCACGCTGATAAAACTTAGGGATATAATGATGTTTAGCGGGAGGTCCCGCTACGCTAGGCGATCTCAGACTCATAAAACCTCTTTTTAGAACTGCGTTTCCTCGAGCCCCTCGTATTCTTCCCGCCATCCTAGACAGCGGCAGCTCGCGAACGTTCTTTGGCAGGCAGGACACTCGTGAAGCACAGCCGAAGCACAAGCCACCAAAGATAGACTAACTGCAAGCCATAGAAATCGCAGCTAAACTCGATCGCACCAAGAGTGCCGTGTGCAATTTCGTTCCGCAGATTGGCACCGAAGTGTTGGACCAGCAAACCTTTCAACTCAAAAACCAAGTCAGCGCCTAGTACCTCCGCTAAGGACTTCTCGAGCTCGTGATCGTTTAGAATTCTGTTGAGATCATAATGGTTTTGAACATCTTGTCGGTTAAAGCCCGACGTAATTGATCCATGAAGCGACAGCACATGGCGCAAGGAATTCTCTATTTCAGGAATGAGCCAGTGAGCGGCATTCAGATATTCGCCGGTGAGCCCCGCGTGAAGTCCTCTCGCAAAGAGATATCCTCGCCCCTTGGGAACAAATGGGTTGTCAACGACAATCTGTATCAAATCAGCGATTCGAATGTGGTGCTCGCGCTTGATCTCTTCTACTGCCGGCATGAGGATAGTCCTAACCTTCCAAATCCGGCCGTCGTTAGAATTCTTGAACATGTGTGCTCGAATTTCAGCTTCGATCTGTTCGTCTTCACTGGACGGCTTTAGTGGTGGTCGGCCGGCCACTCTCCCGTCTGTGTTGTGCATCATGAGCGGGAACAACAGCGCTACGGGCGAGGTCTTGACGAATCGCTCAACTGGCTCTCGTATTTGCGCGACATCTTGCAATAACGGCAGCGAAGCCAATGTTCTCAACGCTTCTTCCAGGCTCTTGCCCTTGATAGTTTCGACAATCTGTTGGCCAAGGACACGACCACATGCCTCAAGCTCGTCATCGGCAGCTTGAACAGGAAAGGAAGATAATTCCTCCTGAGCGTTTTTCTGATAATCGCGCAATAAACAATACAGTTCGTCGCGCCTTTTCTTAGAACCAGGTCCACTAAAATCCTGATAGCCCTTAATAGCTCGTTCGATCTTGTGGCAAGCCTGGCTGTATCGAAAACTGCTGTTCGATGAACTAACAAACTCAGTCCCCTCCTCGACATGAGTCTCAAGCATTCTGAATCGTGTTTCGGTTCGCATTTCAGATTGGTCACTGCGGAAATACCACTCAGCCTCGATAAACAAATACCGTCTTGCTCTTTCACACTCTCTTTCAGCAATTGCCTGCTGGACGGCAGTTTCGGCGAGAGCTGCGTACTTCAAGCTATCCCCTTGCCGATGCTCTTGAAGTATTTCCATTAGCCTTGCTGAGAAGAACGACGAGTCGTGACCGTCATAGCGAGTGAGAATATCTTCTATCTGCTTGACGGTTTGAACGAATTGTTCCGAGTTCGGACCAAGCAAGTGTGCGATATTAGTGGCACGCTCTAACCTGTCAAATGAATGTACCCAGTGATCCTGTTCCAATGCACCCGCTGATTTCAGGTAAGATTCGATCGCGAGTCTCGCCATATTTGGATCGTGGAACCGTTCCCAAACTATGTCAGCGAGCCGCGCCCGCATCTCAGCATTACTCACGCCAAGGGCTAACTCTCTAAACAGGGCAACTTCATCTTCCGAAAAACTGAGTAGCCATTCCTCTAAAAAGGGCTCGTTCTTCGACCCGGTTTTAAGCGAAGCGAAGGTTGCGCATCTGAGTAAGTCAAAGACTGCATGGGCTGTCGTATCGTTAGACTCTGCCGCCCTCACAGCGCGCGATGCGAAGGCGCTGCAGTAGTCGAAGCACTCACTTCTCTTGCAGCCTACAATGACTTCCTGCCAGCTAAGCTCTTCGAATATTTCCTTGGTCAATTGAATTCCAGTATTCATTTCCTTCTTCCCTCTGGGAACCGGATCAGTTCACGAGACTGGCGGTGGAGTATGCGCCTCAAAGAACTCCGACATCGGACGAAACATCTTTTCCGCTTTGGCCGTGAACCTGTCCTCAACTTGTTGCATTTCTTCCTGACTCGATGACAATAGCAACGGAAGGGACTCCACAAACTCATTAAGAAATCCCTTGTCACCAAATAGGTTGCGAAACATGTACAACTGGCCGACTCGCTGAATTGTCACGCCGGAGATCTGATACATGCGCTTCACCATGGCTAGTAACTCGCCGACAGGAACTATTCGAGGCTCAACGGATTTGTCCCACATCTCCAATGCATCTTTGTCCAAAATGTATTTTCGAGGATTGTGGATCGCAGAATTTCGCATCCATCCAGCGTCAGGTTCGACTAAGCCGGGATAGTCAGATAACCTCCTGCAGGTGTCCTTGACCAGATTGCCAGTTGACGGAACTTGTGCGGGTGGCACCTCGCCCTCCTTGAGAAATGACAACGCCCAAATGGTAATTAGGTAAGGGCGGTAAAGGGCTTCGCAGGTCTCGCTTAGGGCGCGAAGAACAGATGTTGCTCGCGCCTCGCCGCGTTCTCGTTCAGCCTGTTCTAGTACGTCATATGGTGCGCATTGCGGCCCAAGAGACTCTATTGGATCGCCGTGCCTCATTGAAACAATGATTGAAACGAGAGGAACTCTCTTGTCCGCTTCGCTCATTAGCTTCAGCAACAAAGAGTAACGCGGATCTTTCGAAGCCTCGCTTTTCGTCACCTTGATTATGTCATCGAGTCTATCTCGCGCCTCTTGCCTTAATGGTAGTTCCAAAAGCAAGTTCAATAGCGGGCGCAGTGCGCCAACGTTCCCCTGGTTCAGCGCGGGCGCGCACTTCGCAAATTCGGCCTTGATTTCAGAGATGAATGTAGTCGGCGAGCGATAATCGAATCGTTCAACTTTTTTCATGAGCCACTTGAACGTTCTCGGAAGCCTTGGCATGAGCTTTAGAAATTCCTTTGCAATCTTCTCATCTCTGTGATCACGACCTGCTTGTTTCTTCATTCCTTCTCACCTCTTTTTCTAGAGTCTTGCTGATACCAATAAAAAAACCGCCTTGAGAACTCGTCTCCGGGCAGCTTGGCTACTTCTCACTTGATGTAAATTACTTACATACTTGGTCGAATTATCCACTGCCCGGCGTGGCGTAATATGCAACACCGCCGATTAGACCGGCGCGGTTTACCAACCTGACGCCCATCGATAGGTTGATGGCTGTTCGATAGTAAAAATGTCATTGTCGTGAACCGCAAGTCAGTATTATAGTTGGAACGGAGTTTCGTGCAAGAGAAATTAATAGTTTCTCTCTCAAAATCTCTCGTTTCGGGCCTGATAGTTCTATTTTCAAAGCAGACTTGGATTTGCTTTGGCACCCCACGGCCGTGAGATTTGCCACGCTAGGGCGAATCGGACGGTCATCCGATAATCGAGCATTACGTCATCGGCGCGCTTGATAGGAGAAATAGAGGTCCGGTGACTTGCGCCTGCTAACGAAATGACGATTGATCGGACGCCCGCGTTGACAGATTCTCCCCAAGCGCCCGCTTCGCTCGCCGGCTCGCGCACTCGCACGGCTCGCTTTGCTAACGCCCCCGCTGGGGACTGGCGCTGTTGACTTCATTGGTCTTGTCGAAAGGGGTAGACCCACCGAACACAATCCTAAAACCCGGCAATGTAGTTGTTCTTGTGCCCAATTAAGACGTCACTCTGCGGGACCTAACCCACTAACACTCCTGGGCAGGCCAAACACGTCATTGGACGGTAGCACCAAGGGTGAGCGCCAGCGCTGTAACGTTTTATCGCATCTTCGTTTGGCTCTTTCGGAATTACTCGAATTCGCCGTCTCATGCAATTGTCAGGCACAACTGCTGAAAACTGTGCCACCGGAGATCGTGAAGTTCATACACGTTAGTAAGATCGCTCGACGCTCGCCTTAAAGGGCCAATAGGACCTGTGATCGTGTAACTCTAATAAGCTTGATTGTCACTTGAGACTCGTCTTATAAGAACAGTCGCTCCGACCAGGGTTGCCCGTCAAAGTCGCTTAACGACGACCGGGAGAGGTCTAGTGATCTACCCTACTTTATTCGACGACAGATTACTTCTTGACTTCGAGCAAAGATGCTATCCCAGCGCTTCCGAGATACATGTATTTCGATACCGCGACCAGCCGGCAGCTTATCAGATTTCAGGTCGGTTTGATGGAATACGGCCGCTCATCGAACAACTAGGCGGACCCAAATACGATAACGCTACTTACTGTGTGCGTTGGAGCAGTCCCGCAGAGCTTTTCAAGCCAAATGTGCTTCCCGCCAAAAGATTCCAGAATTATTCCGTTGAGAGATTTGGTTTGAGAATCCAGCCGTTTCCTGTTGGCGATAGTAGAAGCAAATTATCCGGCGACATCAAAGATTCGAAGCTGTTTACCAGTCAACCACTTTACTGGTTTGAGCGTTCTGATTATCTAGTTCAAGTCTTGCGTACCAGAATTTTCTCGATTCCAGTATCAGGCATAAGGTCGACTCTCTCGGATCCCGTGTCACTAGTCACAATGCAAATGTACGTAGAAGAGCGCTGGCACTCAAGGCGTGGAAAAGCGAGATCATTGCATTGGTTAGAGCCGAGAGATCGAAGTAAGTCTGAGGTTGATCAGTTCAAGAGAGATGCCGTGCGTATTTTGGATGGAGTTGAACGGATCGGACGGCCGCCTGGAACGGGGAAGTTGCAATCTCGAGACAAGTTCACTCCGGCGTACCGGGAAGCCTATTTGAGGGTGGAACAAAGAGGCCAAGCTACGCACGAACTGGTTGCACATGAAATGGAAATCTCTCTTAGCACGTTCAATCGTCGACTCGATAAGCTTGATCTCACATTCCCGCCTGATCTGGCGTAAAAAAAGGGAGTGTAAGTAAACTCTCATTTTTTCTGACTTCTTTTCTGACTTTCTGAATCAAAACCCGCCTTCTCCTCATGCTATAAGCAAGCATGCCCCCAGACTCGCCACTGTGCGGTTTGTTCCAAGAGGGAAGCCTTCCTACGGCGAGACTTCCTACAAACCGAGGATACGAACATCAGATCGGTCAAATGGTTGGGCCATACGGAGATAGAGCTTTGAATTGCAGTGCGAACTTCACATCGAAGTCTAGCTGTACATTTAGGAACAACAGCCTAGAACTCATCAGGAGTAAGTGCACCTGTTGGCCGAAAGAATCGCAATTTCCGCAATGCCGTTGGTCAAGGAGATCTTGTCTGTGAAGCAAAGGTTCGAATCCAATTTGCGGATGGTCACAATAAGAATAGAGCTGGCAGCAATTCTGTGTGTCCTCGAGAAACCTCAGCTTGGAATTGTGCGCAGTCGAGCCGATCAAGACTGCCGAAAACATCTGGAGAGATCTCGATCCTTATGTGCGAGAGCGAGCCCTGCGCATTCTTTCAGACTTGTGCTACGCGTACATCACGACAGCCGAGGTTGATTCTGCGCTTGATAACAATGACTCCGAAGTCGACGCTGTTGATGAAGAGCGTATCACAAGCAATTTGAGTTAGAAGATGAGCTCAAACGACTTTTCAAAAATCGAACGCGAGCACCTTCAGCGACTGGCATATGTGTACATTCGTCAGTCCAGCCTCCATCAGGTGCAATTCAACACTGCCAGCACGGCGCGCCAGTACAACTTAGTCGATCGCGTGAAGGAACTCGGATGGCCGGACGAAAAGATAATCGTGGTGGATCAGGATCAAGGACAATCCGGTGCATCGTTGGAAGGGCGAGACGGCTTCAAGACCATGATGAGAGACATTTTGATGGGGAATGTCGGAGCTGTATTCAGTTTGGAGGCGTCTCGGTTAGCACGAGATTCAAGCGACTGGCACCTACTGGTCAAACTCTGCATCACTCGTAATACGCTGATCATTGATGAGCAGGGTATTCACAACCCACGGGTATTCAATGACCGTCTTTTACTGAGTATCAAAGGAACGCTCAGCGATGCAGAACTCCACCTGATCACGAGCCGGCTTAACGGTGGTCGCTTACAGCGCGCGAAAGAGGGAAAGCTGCGCCGCCTTCTACCTGCGGGCTATGTCTATGACACGAGCGGCCGCATCGTTTTTGATCCTTCGCCCGAAGTTCAAGAAACGGTTCGACTACTGTTCGATAGATTCGAGGAGCTCGGCTCCTGTTTAGCAACCGTTCGGTATTATCGACGCCACAATTTACTGGCCCCGAATCGCCATTATGACGGCAGGTATCATGCGGACACCAAACTTGGCCAAATGACCTACAGTCGGGCGCGCTCGATGCTTCATAACCCGATATACGCGGGAATCTATGTACATGGTCAAACCCGAACTGACATTCAGGTTATCTCCAGCGACACAATGGAAACCGCTAGTCGCCGCGTTCTCGTCCCACCGGAGGATTGGGCGATTGTTATTCGAGAAAATCACGAAGCTTACATTACAGAAGAGCGTTACCGCCGAAATCTCCAGCGGCTTAAAGATAATCGCAACCGCCGAGAAAGCCCCGGTGCGATTAACCGTGGACAGGCACTCGTGCAAGGCATTGTGCGATGTGGCATTTGTGGGCGGTCAATGCTCGTCAAATACCCGGGGGCAAAAAGGCAGCCTGTTTACTATTGTCGCGGAGATCAGCAGACCGGACAGCGCAGTTGTCAGAAGCTTGCAGGTAAAAAAGTAGACGCAACCATCACAGAGTTAGTCCTCAAAGCGTTCGAACCAGCCCAACTCGAACTTGCTGAAGCAAATTTCAAGCACCTCGAAGGCGAGGGTGCCGCCATTCGAGATCAATGGAGATTACAAGTGCGGGAGGCTGAAAAGGAAGCCGAAACCGCAAGTCGATTGTTCAGGAAAGCCGCGATTCAGAATCGACACGTGGCCGACCAATTACAGGACGAGTGGGAACAGGCGCTACAGCGCGTTGACAAAATCAAACAGGCCGAACGCGATCTTCCTCCCCCACCATCACCAGAGACTTTGGCTGCTACTGTGAAGCGCCTATCGACGGTCGCCCAAAATCTCGCAGTCGTCTGGCATGCTATTTCGACTGCTGACAAAGACCGAAAGCAATTGACCAGACTTCTTATCAAAGACGTCATTTTGCTTCGAAGACCCGATCTCATTCACATGACCGTCCGATGGACAAGCGGAGGAAGGCTGGAGCGCGAAATTTCGTGTCTGAATTTCCCAAAGAGCCATGAAAGCGATTCGGAGGTGATCGCAGTAATCAAAGAAATGGCATCAACCCATCCCGATCGTGTGATCGCGGAAAAGCTTAATGCTTTAGGCTATGGTCGCCGGTCGGTCCAAAAGAAGTTTACTCCACACTCTGTACATAGCCTCAGAAGCTCCCGAGATATTCCACGTTGTCCGGATCATTATGCGTCAGATAGAACCGGCCCACGAGGCGACGATCGCTACAACACCCGAGACGTCGCCAAGGCGCTAGGACTTTGCCAGGGATCTATCTGTCATTTTTGCAGAGTTGGGAAACTGGATGCCATCCGCTCGGGCCCTACGAGTCCCTGGTGGATCAAAATAGATTTACCTCAATTTGAGCAACTTCGTCAGGCAATGCAGAAGCGTAACAGGATCGGTGACTCCGGTCGTGAATCAAAGAATTCTCACAGTAGTAGGTGAAGAGGGCATCGTGAAACAGCAATATCATGAACCATCGCACGATGCCTCACAGATCTACAAGCGCAAGAAATACGCAACCATCACCTTCAAAGCTAGTCCATTTTGCGGGCAAAAAGGCCGAATACTTAAAGAAATCGAGGGGCGACATCCCGAATTGCATCTTGAAATGCCGGGTGGCGAAAAGATAAAGGTCGACCTCGTGTGGACGGATTATCGAGAAATCGCGTCAACGAGAAGCATCCACAGCATCGACTTGGCCCAAGCTGACAGGATTATTCAGTTCCTCGAGTATCTCAGCAGTAAATTGACAGAGGATCGACCGTGATGTCGCAGGTGACCGCGATTATCACAACTAATTCATGTCTTTTGATGCAGGAAGAATTCGAAAGAGGACCGAGTCCCGATACATTTCGGTGACCGAGCTTGCTGTGCGCTGGTCCATCTCACCGAGCGCCATCTACGCTCGAAAATGTGGCACGAATGCCCTAACGCAGATCCGACTTGGGAGGTCTGTTCGCTTTCTTCGCAAAGAGGTTGAAGATCTAGAGTTCGCCCGTGAACGCCAAGCTCAGAGACAGTCACATCAGTGATGACTCCTATCCGCCAAGTTCAAGCGGCGTATCGGCACACAGGGTTCTTTCTCACAGGACAGGTAAAAAAGAGCGGCCTTCAGATGCGTGACTATGATAAACGACAGCAAGACAACACGAAGGCCAAAAGGAACCGCTCAACTTCGAAAAGAGAAGCGCGCCGCCGGAGAGTTCTGGGGTTACGACGTGTGGATTCGTCAAGAAGACGGAAGTCGTAAACGTTACCGCGAATTTACGTTCGCTACTAAAGCCGAAGCAGCGCAAGCTTTGGCGGCGCTTAAAACCGCGGGTTGGAAAGCGCGATATGGCCTTAAACCAGCCACCATTCGGACGACCTCGATAAAGGAAGCGATCGATACCTATCTCAAATTGGCGATGGCCAATCTGCAAGCGAACAGGACCGACGAGAGTTCCTATTGGCGTAACACGCCAGGACACTTACGGACACTAGAACGCTGGGGCCACTTTGTAGGATTGAATCGCGCCGTTAACTCGATCCAGTACGACGATTTCGTTTTTTGGGTTGCGGCTGAAATCGACCGGGCAAAGGCGAAAGGAAGTTCGCTAAAGCAGTCGACGATCAGAAGAGGTTTAAATACGATTCGCGCGGCATTGAACCATGCGACCGGCCCGGATCTCAAATCTTATCAGGTGCCCAGAAGCCCACTAACAAAAAAGGTTGAACAGGAACGCGATCGAGTACTCTTTGACGAAGAAATCTCGAAGATAGGCGGGGCACTTTCGTCGAACCCTGATTGGGCCGATGCGCTATTCTTCTTCCAAGTCGGCCTAGTCACCGCAGCGAGGATGGCTGAGGTTCGTCGTATGCGTTGGGATGAGTCAAGCGACCGGTTCGGTACCGTGAAGCTCTATTCCTCGAAAACGAAAAAATGGCGAACTATCAAAGTACCTGCGGCCGCAGAATTGATTGCAACGCGCAGGAAACAGGGATTGGGAACTGAAACTCGCGTCCTTGTGTGTACTGATTATTGGCTACGTGATGTGTTGTGTCAGGCTTCTGAGAGTGTTGGCATTCGTTATGGTCAGAATGTTCCGGGCGGGTGGTGTCCTCATGATCTGCGTCATACCTGCTTAACGAATCTCGCGATGTCTGGCGTCCCGATTAACGGCATAAAGGAATTTGCCGGCCATTCTTCCATCGTCGAAACCCAAAGATACTTAAAATTCATGCCTGAATCGATCGACAACGCGGCAAGAGTCACTTCGAAGCTCGCGACTTGCGCCGGTGTCAAACCAAAGGATAAAGAAACGCGCGAGCTAAAGTTCGGCGGTCCTAATTAAGAATGACCAGGCTCGCGTGGCCTGCCGATCATTTAAGTTCAAACATACGACGAGCCATGTAACAACTGAGTCACAACTGCGTGCCAACGGAGTACACAGTGTAATTCGTGTAAATCAGAAAAATCCGTATGTGGGTTCGGTCATAAAGTGAATTTCGTACGTCATTAAGTGAGATTCGTCGGTCATAACGTGACTCTGGAGTTGGTCATAAACTGAAACTTGCGTTTCGTGAGCCACTCGATTGATTCTAGCGCCGTGGCGCCACTGGCGATAAGCATATCCTTCGCGTCCAATGGTCGAGCATAATACGTTTTGGATGATAGTTGGGTAATTCTCTGGATATGGAGGGCATCATGGGACATAGTGGGACGGGGTTGTCGATGAGCACTCAAAATCTGATGCCAATGCCTGCACTGCATTGTAGATTGTGCCTTGTTTCAGCAGGTCGCTCGAATAGCTGCGTGGGACACGGACAGCAAAGCGCACAGACAATGCCCAGCTCCTCCCAATAGACGCCATAACGAATGATGGTGTCTCCTACATCAAGGCGTGTCACAATCCGTCGCGACGGATAGAACTCTACTACGCCGCCCACATCCGCCGAGGGATAAGTCGCTTTCCCGACCCTAAACTCAGCATTCTCAAGCTGCACCATTGTTCCATGTGATGGATCAAGAAAGGTCTTTAGTCTGAAGCCGGTAAACTGGCTTGCCTCAGTGAATCCGACGAACCCCGGTCGGATTTTCATAAAGACGCCGAACTTCTTGAAACGCGTGACACCGAACTGACCCTGATAGATATGCCCACCCCGGAACGCCGATGACTGTTTTTCGTCCCGGAAGGAAGGTATCTAAGGCTTCAAGAGGAATTCCCGGAAAAAAGTTACCTTCCGCCTCAAGAGCGATATGATTCGTCAGATTGTAAGTAAATCTAGCGCCGAATCCGGGTTCCACGCGTGCACAAGCTTTTACGTCACCAACAAGATTCAATTGTACACAAGGATTGTCGAAAGCATTGTTGAGTGAATTTTGTGAAGAAGGACTGTTGAGGGAAAGCAAGGAGAACTGACCGCCAATCTCGAAGCGGGGGACATCCCTTTGAGCGAGCACTTCACTGCCAACAAAGAGCACTGACGCGAGAGCTGCGATAACAGTACAGAGGGCAGGTTGCTTCATTCGTTCTTTGTTCTTAGAAGTAACTCCTGGTGCAAAACTAAGAGCTGCTGAGGTCATCCTTTTGAAACTCGATCTAAAAGCCAGAATGCTAAGCGCGACTCCGTTTGCCGAACATGAGTTGGCTCGAGCGGATGAAGAAGTACTATCGCCTCGAAAAACAGTTCGAGGGTTCTCCCCACGTTCAAGTGGTACGTGTGAGAGCAGATTCGGCAGAGAATCTTAAGCGTGCCTACCCGAACTTCTACCTTAACACCACTAAGTTCATGTCTGCGGTGCAACAAGCTATTGGCACTTAGCTATCGACTTCCCGTTGCCCTAATTGCAATACAGGACTCGTTTGAAATTTACGGCGTTCCTGCTTTTCATATAACTTGAGAAAAGTCTCAACCAGTAATGATCAGGACCGTGAAGAGTCGCCCTTAAACAACCGTTAGTGGAGAGTGCTCGCGCGGCCTGGAAAGTGGACACCGGAGCCAGTTCGTGATCATTAATAACTCGTCGCAATCACCCGTACTTGATGACCGAAGATAAAGAGCCGCTGGGAAACCCGTCTGCGCTCTTAGCTTCCGCAGAAAAGGCTTTTTCACTTACCCTAAAAATGACAATCAAGTTTTATCATCCGAACCTCCGGTTCGATATGGTCGCCAAACATGCACATCTGGACTAGCCCGTGAAAATAGCCTAAGTACTAGCCTCAACGGAGAAGGGAGAAATCGAACACAGACATAACGAACAAGTAGCTATCCCACTACGGCACCGGAGACGTTAGCTTCAGCTTCGCTTCGTGTTTCGCACCCACAGTCGTCGTGGCGTGCTTCTGTGGTAGATACGCCTCCAACTCGAACGAAATTTTGTCGCCGGCGTTGAGGATCGTGCCGTCAATGCCGGTTTGCGAAGGAGTACCGTTGACAAAGAACTCCCAGTAGTAATTCGGCGCGGCAGACGGATTGAATGTCTCGAACGTCTCATTGATCATAACGACGAGATAGCCGTATTGCCCGAAGTACTGCACTGCATAAGTGAATTGTTGCGAGCTACCGATTGCGATGTAGGCCGCTTCGAGCGCTTGCTGTGCGGTCATGCCTTGGGACCAAGCTACATTAACACTTGGTCCATTAACAACGATTACCGTAACTGTGCTTCCACTCGCCATGAGAATCTCCTCTTAGATTAGAAATGATAGGAAACTGGAATGTTCCGTTCGGGTTCGGGTCGTGACCCGCTCCAGTCCGCATTCTGCGTCGTCGATGAGATGCGGGATGCGGGAGGAACCGATCCTGGCTGCCGTAATTAGATACCCGTTCATTTTCAGTGTCAACATTTTGGTAGATGTGGAACGCACACTTGCTCTCAATATTTACCATCTCTGGGTGGCAATTTACCCGGTTGTTTCCAGTCTCCTAGTGTTGCGTTTCTGAAATTCTTTGACAAAGTCTCTCAATCTTTTTGAGGATTGATTCAGCGGTAGCAGTCCAGACGAAGGGCGTGGCTTTGGGGTTGTACTGCTGAACGTAACTATCAATCTTGGCTATCAGATCT
>WNFS01000149.1_pt1 | contig 49635 bp, 30 predicted proteins | sample 5400141 | NCBI WGS metagenome assembly WNFS01 (sample SAMN13153358, study PRJNA577476) | soil metagenome | isolation source: 60 cm saprolite under Madrone tree | place: USA:California | collected 2016-06-14
TGATCGTGATCAGGAACGTGTACTTGCGGCCCACGATGTCCCCGATCCGGCCGAAGATCACCGCCCCGAACGGGCGCACCGCGAAGCCGGCCGCAAAGGCCAGCAGCGTCATGATGAACTGCGCGGTGGTCGACAGCGGCGCAAAGAACTGCTTGCCCACGACGGCCGCCAGCGTGCCGAAAATGTAGAAGTCGTACCACTCGAACACCGTGCCCAGCGACGAGGCGAAGATGACTTTGCGTTCCTCCGGCGTCATCGGTCGCCCGCTTGCCCCCGGCGACCGTTGCGCGCCAATGCCGTCCGCTGCTGCAGTCATGCGCCTCTCCTCATAGAGTCGTACTCCAATGCGCCTCTCCACCTGGGACGAGCGCCGAGGACTCGCATCCTCGGCGATCGCTTCGCCTTCTAGGCCTCTAGTTCTGCAAACCTGGTGGGGTGGTGGAATCCTCGAACGGCCATACTCCGCGCTCGAACTTCAGCATCAGCAGGCCGTTGTCCTGGCAGGTCGTCCAGACCGTTCCGCGCTCGGCATCCAAATGGACCTGCGCTGAGCACCAGTCAGGACCACCGGCGACAAAATTGTTCCCAAGTGGATGATTGGACCCGCCGCTTAGCGTCGTTGCACCGGCCGGATAGAAGTAGGCAATTTCCTTCGGCCGACGCGGATTGCGGATGTCAAACACACGAATACCCGAGTTGAACATGCCACACGCCAGAGTTGTCGCGTTGTTGCGGTTATCGACACTGCAGTAATGGGTGCCGTATGTGAAGATCGATAGGCCCGCAAGGTCAGGAAGCACGCTTGCGCACTTCTCAGGCGCGTTCATCTCCAAAAGGACCTCCGAAACTTGTCTCGGGTTCGTTTCGTCACTGATGTCGACGATGCGGGCCATCGGGAACGGCGGAAAACCAGCCGCGCACGCGCCCGACCATCCAGCGTAGAACAACCCCCCGCTACCTGCCTCGTCGACATGGATGATGTACGGCTTGCCCCTGATGGTCACCGGGATGGTGTGCTGCGCAACGGACCCGTCCTTGAACAGAAACTTACTGATCACCTTGATTTGTGGATTGGGAAGCCGCGCCTGCACCTCACTCGTATCCAAAATCACGAAACCATTGGTCGGGGCTACGTTCGGATTGGTCAAATCCGCTACAGAAAGAAGGCCAGGAGACACGCCATAGAGCCGATTGCCATCGTTACTGACGGAAAGGCCGTGTGACGCGAGTCCAAGCGTTTTCATGTCGAATGTGGCAATGTACTTCGGCCTTGTCGGGTCGGTAAGGTCAACAGCGTGGTATGAGCGGTTTCTCGTATCTCCGATGTAGTAAGTCAAACCGTCCGGCGCGAACGAGCCTTCGTGTCCAATCGGGGTGACGGGCGCCACCGTTCCGCCGTCGGTGCCAGTGCCTATCGCAAAAGAGCCGATCAATTGGGGGGAACGGCAGTCCTGAGAAACATCGTAGATGTCCACCGCAGGGCCACCGCCGCCGTTCGTGCCTTGGTCCGCTGCCAACAGCTGGCGACGTTCGTTGACCTTCAGCGACTCCCATGGATCAAGCATCGAAGTGGTCTGAAGATAGCCCGTCAGAGTCGGTTTCTTCGCATTGGTAATATCGACCACACGCACTCCGTAGGTCGCCGGATCGCGAGTCTTCGGACTTAGTGCTGGAGACTGCGAGCCATAGTAGCCGCATGTGTGAAGCGGCTTGGCTTCGGCGCCGTCGCCATCCTCACTGTCAGCTTGCCTTCTTTCTTTGAACTCGGCCGATTGCCAATTGCCGCCGTCATTGCGACTCTGACCGATCAACTTCAGGTTGCAATTGAAGCCCTGGAATCCAGCCGCTCGCAGCGCGGCCGGCACCTGGCCCTGAAGGCCGGTTTCGGGATTGTCCTCAGGGCCGCACACCGCCTTGGGTACGGTCCGCCCGATCCTGCCTTCGTCCGACGCCTCGTCCTCGGCTGCCAGCGCGATCACTGTCCCGGCGACAGAACCACAGAGCAGGGTCAAAGCTCCGTACCTGATCAACTTGGACAAGCGGTAGTTCATCATCGTCCCCCTCCGGTCTTGTCGAGTGAAGCAATGGCACACCGTGCGCAGCCTTCCCGCAATCAGGATGCCTGCTCAAGAAACCGCCCCTGCCCCGTCATCGCGGGGCAGTCGCGGAAGGCGCTCTGATTCTTCTAGTTCTGCTGGCCCGGCGGCGTCGAACTCTCCTCGAACGGCCACACCCCTCGCTCGAACTTCAACATCAACAGTCCGTTGTCCTGGCACGTCGTCCACAAGGTTCCCTGCCGGCCGTGATCCTCCGAGACCCGCAGGTGAACCTGCGCCGAGCACCAGTCGGGCCCGCCCGCGACCCAACCGCCTGCGCGAAGGTGATTGGACCCGGGGCTGGCGGTGGTCTCTCCAGCAGGGTTGTAGTAGGCGATCTCCTTCGGACGACGCGGATTGCGGATGTCGAACACGCGGATGCCCGAGTTGAAGTAGCCACACGCCAATGTCGTCGCGTGCTGCTTGTTGTCCACGCTGCAGTAGTGACTGCCGTAGGTGAAGATCGACAGGCCCACCAGGTCCGGCAGCACCTTGGCGCAGTTGGCCGGGTTGTGAATCTCCAGCGCCAGACGCGACACGATCTTCGGCTTCGTCTCGTCGCGGATGTCGATGATCCGCGCCATCGGGAACAGCGGCAAGCCAGCCGCGCACGCCGCCTGCTCCTGGATCGGACCGCTGATGCCGCCGGAGCCGCCTTCGTCGACGAAGATCACATAGGGGTGTCCGTCGATTCTGACCGCGATCGTGTGCTGTGCCACCGAGCCGTCCTTCCACAACAGCTGGCTGATCAACCGCACCTGTGGGTTCGGCGCCCGGGCCTGGATCTGGCTCAAGTCGTAGATCAGCAGCCCGTTGGTCGCCGGCTTGGTCGGGTCGGTCAGCGCGGTCGGATCTCTTCCCCCGAGCGATACAAAGTAGCCTCGATTACCGTCGTCGCGGATCGACATACCGTGCACGTTCGCGCCCACGATCCCGGTGGTCCAGGACGTGATCAGTGCCGGGTGGGTCGGATCGGTCGTATCGACCGCGTAGTACTGGCCGCTTGCGGTGGCCGTCGAGCCGGCCGGCGTGTACGTGTAGCGCAGATCCCCGCCGTAGTAGGTCAGCCCGTCCGGCGCCCACGCCCCCTCGTGGCCGATGACGGGGTGCGGCGAACCGGTGCTTCCATCGGCCTTACCAACCGCCACGGTCGCCAGCAGCTGCGGGGTGCGGCAATCGCCGGAGACATCGTAGATATCGACCTCCGGGCCGCCTCCACCGTTGTGGCCATTGTCTGCACCGAGCAACTGCCGGCGTTCGTTGACCTTTAACGACTCCCACGGATCCAGCATCGAGGTGGTCGTGAGGTAGCCGGTCGGCGTCGGGGCATCCGGCTCGCTGACGTCGAGCACCGGCACCCCCAGGTGCGTACGGTTGGCCGTGCTGAACGACGTGCCGTGATAGGCGCAGATGTGGTGGTGCTCGTCCCGAAACTCGGTCGTCTGCCAGTTGGCGCCATCGCCCCGGCTCTGGCCGACCAGCTGAAGGTTGCAGTTGAAGCCCTGGAAGCCGGCCGCGCGCATCGCCGCAGGCACCTGGCCCTGCAACGCGGTCTCGGGATGATCGTTCTCGCCGCACACCGCTTTGGGCACTGTGAGGGGAGCGGCGCCGTCGTCGTCCGAGCCCTCGACCCCGGCTGCAGGCGCGACCACGATCGCACCCACAAACACGCACGACACAACCAGAACCCCGGGCTTGATCCACTGGGACATGGGATTTTTCATAGTTGTCCCCTCCTAAGGTTCGAAGAGCCTACAACGCGCTTACCCGCCCGTAAATGAGACTTAGGTCGAAGGCTGTTCCAATCAAATACCGCGAGCGCGCAAATTATTGGTGGCCACTCTTCGAAACGATGACGACCGGCTTCAACTCCTTCTGGCCCTCGCGGATTTCGTAGACTCGGTCGGCCGCGATCGGTCCGCTGAAGCGCTGCACCAGGCCGCTTCCGGGCCACCGGATCTCCAGCGCATCGATCGCGGCCGCCTGGCCGAGCCCGATGTGCGGACGCAGGCTCGAGGCGCCGAAGCTGCCGCCGCTGTTCACGGTCCTGAAGATCTCGCGCGCCTTGCCGTCCTCGGTCGTCTGCACGCGGATGCGCGCCCCGACCGCAAAGCGGTTGGCTTTGACCCCGATCAGCCTGAGCTTCACCCAGTGGTTGCCGTGGCCGGGATTCTTGAAGAGCGCGCTCCAGAACTTGTCGCTGGTGTAGGCGCCGCCGATGACCTCGAACACGTCCTGGTTGCCATCGTTGTCAATGTCCCCGAACGCCACCGCGTGGCCCTTTTGCAGGTGGCCGAACCCGCCCGACGTCGTCACGTTCTGGAAGTATCGACCCTGGTAGTTCCGGAACATCTGGTGGGGCACGATGTTGGTCAGCGGCGCGGCGCCCGTGCCCGCGTAGAAATCGAGCCACCCATCGTTGTCCAGATCGCCGAAGTTCGCGCCCATCGTCAGCAGCAGCTGGTCCAGGTGCGCTTCGTGCGACATGTCGGTGAAGGTCCCGTCCCGGTTGTTGTGGTACAGGCGCGGGCGGTCGCCCACGGCCTTGTCCTTCTGGCCGATGTACTCGCGGACGATGTTCGGCATCGTGGCCCAGTACCCCGATACGAAGATGTCGGGCCATCCGTCGTTGTCGTAGTCGAAGAACCAGCAAGTGAAGCTCATGTTCGGCTCGGCGACGCCTGCCTGCGCCGTCACGTCGGCGAACTTCGGCGTTTTCCCGGGCACACCGAGATTGCGAAACAGATGATTGGGCTTGCCCATCACCGATACGTACAGATCCTGCCAGCCGTCGTTGTCGTAATCGTCGGCAGCGGCTCCCTTGATCATTCCGCTGAGTTCAATCCCGGTGTCGGGTCCGACATCGGTGAAGGTGCCGTCGCCATTGTTGATATACAGCCGGAAGTTCCTGGCATCGGCGGGCCACTGCACCTTATCGCGCACGATCTCGTTGCCCACGAACAGATCGAGCAGCCCGTCGTTGTTGAAGTCGGCCCATACGGCCGTCTGGGTCGGGTAGTTGTTCAGCAGCCCTGCCTGCGCCGTGACGTCCGTGAATGTGCCGTCGCAGTTGTTGCGCAGCAGCGAACTGGGAACCTGGCCTTTATCGTGCAGCCAGGCGCCGCGGGGGATGAAGACGTCGATGCAGCCGTCGTTGTTGTAATCGACCTGGACGATGTTAAGCCCGCCCGTGATGCCCTTCAGGCCCGCCTGTTCGGTCATCCGGGTGAAGGTGCCGTCGCCATTGTTGTGGAAGTATTCGAGCTGCTCCTCGATCCCCATGTGCGAGATCATCAGGTCGAGGTGGCCGTCGTTGTCGAAGTCCTCCAGTATCGCGCCGCCGGCGCGCCCGAAAGCGTTCAGGCCGCGGGACGTCGCGACGTCGCGAAACAGCCCGATGTCGTAGTCCGACCTGAAGGTTTCCGGCGGGATCAGCCAGGGCTTCGGAACCCCGTCGGGGTACTTCCCGAGCACCATGTACGAAATGTTCAGCAGCCAGCGGTACACCAGGGCGTTCTCGGGATCGGTAGTCGGATCCGACAGCAGCTCGCCGAAACGCCTCGCAGCCTCAGCCGCTCCCAGCTGCTCCTTGTGCACGCCCTCGTTCTTCACCGGAAAGATGCACGAGTCGGAGTTATGGTTCCAGGTGCAGTTCTGCAGCTCGCCGAGGCGGAAATAGGCAAGCGCCTGGTCCCCTTTCAACGTCTCGATGTCGCGCGCCGGCAGCGACTTGCCGTACTCGGCCAGCAGCTTGTCCAGCAGGGCGATGGCCGCCTCGGATGCCCCGCCGTAAACATATTGCTGTGCCAGCTCGCGCTGGGCAATCAGGCGCTTGATCGGGTCCGTTTCCGACGCGAGGTCGGATTTCAGGCTCGCGATCTTCTTTTGCTGCAGGTCCCACGGATTGTCCCAGGCGCCCTCCTTCTCGGCGATCGAGGCGAGCGTCTTGACCATGTCGAAGCGCTGCCGCTGCCACATCAGCGCCGCAATCGCGACCACCACGGCGATGCCCGCCAGAACCAGCCAGGCCACCGGCGTTGCGGTCAGCCGCGATCGCCGGGGCGCCGCGCCGTCGCCGCCGGGCTCGGCGGCTCCAATCCCCGGTCCGGGTTCGGCCGGGGCCGCGGATTCGCCACGCGACTTGGCGGCATCCGCTGCGGCGTGTGATCTTGCGCGTCCGCGCCGGCCCATCTTCGATCCGGGTGGCTATCTGGTCTTCGGAGCGAACGCGACGTCCCCCGTCGCGAGCGCAAACGCGGGTTCAGCGGAACTGCTGGGCTGCGGAAGCGGATCCTGCACCTGGCCGGCGGCGATCGGCAGCGACAGGATCCTCAAGCCGATCGTCGTCAATAGCACCATCAGCACCAGCATCGGCAGCTGGCTCCACACCCCCTGCTTTCCCTTCGGAAACACTTCCAGCGCCTGCACGTGCGCCAGGTACACGCTGACGATGTGTCCGAACAGGATCAGGCCCACCTGCGTGTGCCAGACGCCATCGGCCAGCAGGATGATCGGCGCCCGGACCGTGTGCGCCGTGCCGAAAAGGTCCCACCCGATGCCGAAGGGGTCGGAGACCATCGTCAGGATCGCCGGCGCCTGGCCGACGAGCAGTGTGTAGTAGTGCGTGACGTTATAGACGAACGCGATCGGGATCAACGAGAAGGCGAATTGCAGCGCCAGGTCGCGCAGGCTCCTTTGACTGCCGGTGACGATCTTCATGATCCACACGAAGAGCAGGTAGATCGCCAGGTACAGGAACGGCGACAGGAAGAGCATCGCCCATTGCCAGTCGTAGTAGATGTCGACGAAGAACAGGTACGGCTGGGCGATGAAGCGGGTCAGCTGCGGGTAGATCCCCTTCCAGAACAGCAGCACCCACGGCCGCGTCTCGTGCACGCCGTCGAATGCGGTCGAAGACAGCATGAACAGGACGAACAGCAGCAGGCTGAAATGATCGGCCGGCTCCTGCAGCAGTCCGATGAAAGGCTGTCGCAGGCGCAGGCGGCCGCGCTCCCCGAGAGCCTGGCCGCGCCGGTACTCGAAGGGGGAGATCTTCGCAATCAGCCGCAGGAAGACGGAGAACAGCTCTGCCTGGCGGAACCACGCGTCCCGGCCGAACAGCGCCGCGCCGGCGATGTTGACGATGCTGTACACGAGCAGGATCAGCCCCAGCGTCCGCGGGGGCGCCTGGCCGAACAGCTCGAGCCAGATGAACGCCATGTAGAACGCCAGCGCGGGGTAATAGCCGAGCCATGGCGGATACCGGAGTCGGGGCCGGAAGGCGCCAGGGCTGAGTCGCTCGATCCCGTCGCAGATCACGCGCCACGGATTGATCAGCGCATACAGGTCGCCGATCAGCGCCGTCAGGTAAGTGAACCCGAGCGCGAAAATGATCCAGAAGAAGGTCACGCTGAAGTTGCCGAACGGATTCGCCGGTCCGAGCAGCCCTGTCAGGATCGTCAGCAGCAGCGCGAAAACGCTCAGCGCCCGCATGGTGCGCAGCGTAGCGCCGGCGGCCATCGCCGCCCGAACGTCGACATCGATCGTGCGGAAATTGCGCGCCGCGCCTTGCGCGGTGACGAAGTAGCCGACCACCAGGAACGACAGCACCAACGCGGCTGACGCGGCGAAGGCGTACATCCAGAACGGGATCGGGAGGTTGTAGACCACCCCCATCATGTGAGCCAGCGCGCTGCCGGAACACAACAGCAGGATTAGCGCTGCCACGCCGCGAGCGACTTTCTCCATGGGAACGATGCCGGGTTCGGACGAGGCTATTGCGGATAGACTTCCAGCGCACCGAGCTCAGAGTGCGCCTTGTGCAGTTCCATGCCGAAGCGCCCGGTGCGGTCGGCGATGAACTGCAGGCTCGCAGTCTCCCCCGGTCCGAGCTGTGCATGCAGGTCGTACCCGTGAAGATGCAGCTCGTCGCGGCTGTCCGACCGGATGTTCAACGTCACACGTTCTCCCTGGTGGACCTGCAAGACTTCGGGGCCCGACCTCAGCTTGCCGCCCTTGATCGTCAGATCGAAGACATCAGCGCGGACGGACGGGGTTCCCACCTCCGCGCTGCGCGCTCCGGCGGGCACGCCCATTGCCCCAGGTGCGGCGACCCCGGCTGCCTTTGCACCGTCCTGCGCCTGCTGCTCTGGAAACTGCGGCTTGAAGTAGATCCAGAGCGCGACCAACACGATCAGCGAAACGACCACGAAAGCGACTGGCTTCAGCATCACCCGCATTTTCTCCGATCGCGCACAAAAACGAAGGCTCCGGCGACACCGCCGCCGGAGCCCTCAGCCGAAAACGATGAGGCAGTCGCCGGATCGGCCTCCTTGGCTAGTTCTGCTGACCCGGCGGTGTGGAGCTGTCCTCGAACGGCCACACCCCGTTTTCGAACTTCAGCATCAGCAAACCGTTGTCCTGGCACGTGGTCCACAGCGTCCCCTGCCGCCCATGGTCCTCCGAGATTCGCAGGTGCACCTGCGCCGAGCACCAGTCCGGACCACCCGAAACGAAGTTACTAGAGAAAATATTATTGTGGTTGGACCCGGGGCTGAGTGTCGTCTCGCCGGCAGGGTTGTAGTAGGCGATCTCCTTCGGATGATGCGGATTGCGTATGTCGAATACGCGGATGCCCGAATTGAAGTAGCCGCAGGCCAGCGTCGTTGCGCGGTGCTTGTTGTCCACGCTGCAGTAGTGACTGCCGTACGTGAAGGTCGACAGGCCCACCAGATCAGGCAGCACCTTGCTGCAGTTAGCGGGGTTGTGCACCTCCAGCGCCAGCCGCGACACGATCTTCGGCTTGGTCTCATCGCGAATGTCGATGATCCGCGCCAGCGGGAACGGCGTTAAGCCGGCCGCGCACGCCGCCTGCTCCTGCGCCGGGCTGCTCAGACCGCCGGAGCCGCCCTCATCGACGAAGATCACGTATGGATGGCCGTCGATCCTCACGGGGATCGTGTGCTGCGCGACCGAGCCGTCCTTCCATAGCAGCTTGCTGACCAGGCGCACTTGCGGATTCGGGACGCGAGCCTGGATCTGGCTCAGGTCAAAGATCACCAGCCCGTTGTTGGCAGGGACGGCCGGATTTGTCAGGTCGCCCGGGCTTCCACTGAGCCCACCGATCGATACGAAGTAGCCGCGATTGCCGTCGTCGCTGATCGACATCCCGTGCACGTTCGAACCGGCGATGCCGGTGGTCCAGGCCGTGATCAGCGCCGGGTGGGTCGGATCGGCCGTGTCGACCGCGTAATACTGGCCGCTCGCTGTTGCGGTAGACCCGGGAACCGTATACGCGTAAACCAGATCTCCGCCGTAGTACGTCAGCCCGTCCGGTGCCCATGACCCTTCGTGGCCGATCACCGGGTGCGGAAGACCCGTGCTCCCATCGGCCTTGCCGACGGCCACCGTCGCCAGCAGTTGGGGGGTGCGGCAATCTCCCGAGATGTCGTAAATATCGACTTCGGGACCGCCAGCCCCGAACCCGCCATTGTGAGCGTTGTCCGCACCCAGCAGCTGCCGCCGCTCGTTGACCTTCAGCGATTCCCACGGATCCAGCATCGAGGTCGTTGTCAGGTAGCCGGTCGGCGTGGGGTCGCGCGGATCGGTGATGTCCACCACCGGTACGCCCAGGTGGCTCCGGTTGACCGTGCTGAACGACGTGCCGTGATAGGCGCAGATGTGATGGTGCTCGTCGCGGAACTCGGTCGTCTGCCAGTTGGCGCCGTCGCCCCGGCTCTGCCCCAACAGCTGCAGATTGCAGTTGAATCCCTTGAAGCCGGCTGCGCGCATCGCCGCCGGCACCTGGCCCTGCAGCGCGGTCTCGGGGTGATCGTTCTCGCCGCACGTGGCCTTGGGAACGGTGAGCGGAGCGGGCGAATCGTCCTGCTCATGCTCGTCGCCGGAGGACCAGCCGCTGAAAAACGATAGTGCCCCGCACGAAAACGCGATCAGCGCGAACTTAAGCGAATTGCCATACCCGCCGCGCAACAGCCCTGGTTTCATGGTTTCTCCTTGAGAGATGACACCCGCCTCCTTATTTAACTTCTTCTTCCTTGGCTAGTTCTGCTGGCCCGGCGGCGTCGAGCTTTCCTCGAACGGCCACACACCGTTTTCGAACTTCAACGTCAACAGCCCGTTGTCCTGGCACGTGGTCCACAGCATCCCCTGCCTGCCGTGGTCCTCCGAAATCCGCAGGTGCACCTGCGCCGAGCACCAGTCCGGACCGCCCGGAACGAAGTTGTTCCCGACCACGTGGTTGGACCCGGGACTGACCGTCGTCTGCCCAGCCGGGTTGTAATAAGCGATCTCCTTCGGCCGGCGCGGATTGCGGATGTCGAACACGCGGATGCCCGAATTGAAGTAGCCGCAGGCCAGCGTTGTCGCGTGGTGAATGTTGTCGACGCTGCAGTAGTGACTGCCATACGTGAAGATGGACAGGCCCACGAGATCCGGCAGCACCTTGGCACAGTTGGCCGGGTTGTGTGTCTCGAGCGCCAATCGCGACACTATCCTTGGCTTCGTCTCGTCGCGGATGTCGATGATCCGCGCCATGGGGTACGGTGGGAAGCCGGCCGCGCACGCTGCCTGTCGCTGCGCTGCACTGCTGAAGCCGCCGGAGCCGGCTTCGTCGACGAAGATCACGTACGGCTTGCCGTCGATCTTGACCGCGATCGTGTGCTGCGCGCCCGAACCGTCCTTCCAGAGGAGCTTGCTGACCAGGCGCACCTGCGGATTCGGTACTCGAGCCTGGATTTGGCTCAGGTCGTAGATCAACAGCCCGTCATTCGCCGGCTGGTTCGGGTCGGTCAGCCCGCTCGCCCCGCCCGAGGTCCCCAGAGATACGAAGTAGCCGCGGTTGCCGTCGTCGCTGATCGACATCCCGTGTACGTTCGACGCCGCAATATTGATGGTCCAGGCCGTGATCAAGCTGGGGTGGGTTGGATCGGTCGTGTCGACCGCGTAATACTGACCGGTTGCTGTTGCGGTAGACCCGGGAACCGTATACGCGTAACGCAGATCGCCGCCGTAGTAGGTCAGTCCGTCCGGCGCCCAGGAGCCTTCGTGGCCGATCACCGGGTGCGCAAGGCCCGTGCTTCCATCGGACTTGCCGACGGCGACCGTGGCCAGCAACTGAGGCGAGCGGCAATCGCCAGAGACGTCGTAAATATCGACTTCGGGACCGCCGTCGGTCCCGAAACCGCCATTGTGAGCATTATCCGCAGCCAGCAGCTGCCGCCGCTCGTTAACCTTCAGCGATTCCCACGGGTCCAGCATCGAGGTAGTCGCCAGGTAGCCGGTGGGCGTCGGAGCTTCGGGCTCGGTGACGTCGATCACGGGCACGCCCAGGTGCGTGCGGTTGGCCGTGCTGAACGACGTGCCGTGATAGGCGCAGATGTGATGGTGCTCGTCCCGAAACTCGGTCGACTGCCAGTTGGCGCCATCGCCCCGGCTCTGGCCCACCAACTTAAGGTTGCAGTTGAAGCCCTGGAAGCCGGCGGCGCGCATCGCCGCCGTTACCTGGCCCTGCAGCGCGGTCTCGGGGTGATCGTTCTCGCCGCACGTGGCCTTGGGCACGGTGAGTGGGGCGGGCGAATCGTCCTGCTCATGCTCGTCGCCGGAGGACCAGCCGCTGAAAAACGATAGTGCACCGCACGAAAACGCGATCAGCGCGAACTTAAGCGGATTGCCATACCCGCCGCGCAACAGCCCTGGTTTCATGGTTTCTCCCTGAGAGGCGACGTCCGCCTCTTCTTCATTTGACTTCTTCTTCGTGCACGAACGCCAGCCAAGCGCACGGCGCCGTGATCGCTTGAGGGTATGCGGCCTGTTCCGATATGTAAAGTAGACCAAGGTCGAATGCACAGTGCGTGGTCCGACCACTGCCGGACATTGCGGCCATCGGGCGGGTGTGGCAATTGCGTGAGGTACCATCGCTCGCGGAGGAGTGATGATCGTCGCGCGAATTTTCGTGTCGTCAGGATTGTTGTTCGCTGCAGCAAGCTCGTCAGGATTCGAAAGCGATGTGCACTTCGGATTGACGCAGTGGCTGGCGCTGCAGGCGGGTTTCGATGAAGAGTCGGCCAAGACCATCGCCGTCGGCGACCAGCGCGTCGAATCGGGCGACATGCAATACGTGGGGCCAGTGCTTGCGTACGCATGCGTCGCCAAGGACGACTTGAGATCGAAACTGGCGGGGGAACGTCACTATCCCTCGGCCGGCACCTTTCCCGGTGCGCCGGAGACGCGCACGGTCCTGCCGGGCGGCGACCCGGCGAAGAAGGCGGCTCTGGACGTCATCAAGGTGCCCGCCGGCCAGGCGAATTACATGCTGTTCAGACTCGGTGAGGCGCTGCATATCCTGCAGGACTCCTGGTCGCACCAGGGGATTCCGGGCATACCGCAACCCGCGGACGGCATCTTTGTCTGCGACCGCGCGCAAGCGTGGGGGCATCCGGCCACGCGCGGCGGCTGGAATTCGCACAAGGCCGACCTTACGATGGCCTGGCCCGCCGACACGGTCGCGATGGCCAAGGCCGTCTACGAGGTGCTGATGCAATACCCGCAGCTCTCGCAGACCGCGCGAACCTCGCGCAAGTGGGACCAAATCCGTCCGTCATTGGACGGCTTCATCACGGCGTCGACCAAGACCGAAAAAAAGCGCTGGTTCGCGTCCCACGGCATCAGCGACGTGTCGTTCCTGGAAGGGATCAGCTTGAGAGACGGCGCCCAGCCGTTCGACCTGAAGTGGGCCGGGCGCAAGCTCCCGCCGCTTGCCACGCCGCAATCGCGCCAGCACGCCGTGGACGCCGACCTGCTCGATTTCTTCAACCGATTCTTCGCGCAATGGGTCACGACGGCTGACTTCGACGCGCTCGCTTCGGCGTTCGGGCCCGAGTTCGGCTCCAGCATCGCGAAGCGGCCGGCCGGATCCCTGCCTCCGGTCACAAAGGCGGAGCTCGCCACCCGTCTGAAAGTGTGGCGCCTGCGGGACCATGGCCGGGTCGCCGAGATAGCCCACGCTCAGCGGGCCCTGACCGGGGAGCAGCGCTCGGCGATCGATGCGATCGGCAAGGACCGCAAGGCCTACGCGGCCTACGACCCGCCGTCGGCCGCCTTCTTCCCCTTGCTGCCCAGGGGAGGCGAGGATGTATCGCCGCTGGTGCCGTTCTTCGTAAGCGCCGCGGTGGCGGCGGATGGCAACGCTCCGAGGGCCGTCGCGGTGGTCAAGTTCCGCCATGTTCCCTACGATACGTTGGGTGTGGTCGCGGAAAAGATCGGTGGCCGCTGGCGCGTGATGTCGATCGTGTCGGTGGTCGATCACTGAAGAACCAGCAGAGGACGCGAACCGACGAACGCGATGGCCTTCTACGCCGCCGCCTGCCAGACCGATTTCCCGAATCCGAAGACGCGGACGGAAATTGCCTCGCACACCCAGCGCATGTGCGCGATCATCGAGCAGACGATCATCGGCTACGAGCCGTTTTTCGACGTACGGCTGCTCGCCTTTCCCGAGTTCGCGCACGCCGCTCCGATCTACGAGACGGTGGCCCAGTTGCGCAAGCACCTGGCCGTGCCCGTTCCCAATGAACACACGACCGCCTACGAGCGCCTCGCGCGCAAGCACGGCTGCTACGTCCAGACGGGAAGCTTCCTCGAGACCGACCCGGACTGGCCCGAGGCGGTGTTCAACACGACGGTGCTGATCGGACCAAAAGGCATCCTGCTCAAGTATCGCAAGGTGAACCCCTGGATACCGTGGGAAGTGCATGCGAGCCCGCACGACCTGCCCGGGTACGACCGCGATCCGTTTCCGGTCGCCGATACCGAGCTCGGCCGCATCGGCGTTGCCATCTGCTACGACTGGCTGTTTCCCGAAACGATCCGCCAGCTCGCATTCAATGGCGCCGAGATCCTGGTGCGCGTCTCGGCCTACATGGACCCCTGGGGAGCCACGCCGCCGATGGACTGGTGGACGCTGTTCAACCGCGCGCGCGCAGCGGAGAACACCGCGTACGTGGTCGCAGCGAACCAGGGCGCGCAATCTGGCAACTACCCGCCCTTCAGCTGGCCCGGCGGCAGCATGGTCGTCGACTATGACGGCAGGATCCTGGCACAGGCCGATCCCGGCCCGGGCGAGAAGGTCGTCGTGGCGCCGATCGATGTGGCGGCGCTTCGGGCCGAACGAGCTCGCCGCGCCGGCCACGACATGCGGGCCCACTTGCGCAGCGAAGTGCACAGCTACCTGCGCACGACCTGGCTCGCTCCCGGCGGGCACAAACCCATCGAGAAGACCCGGATCGAGCGGCGCATCCGCGATGCAAAGCGCAAGCTGCCGAAATAGCGGCGCACTGATCGCCGCGGCGCTGGCGCTCGCGCTCTCGCTCGGCGGATGCGGGCGTGGCGACGTGTCCAGCGCGAAGTCCGCCCCGCCGAGCGGCACCGAGCTGGCGGAACTCGATCGCGGCGTCGGCCTGATGGGTCAGTTCGATTTCGCGGGCGCACATGACGTGTTTGCCGGCCTGGCCTCGCGGCATCCGGATTGGTACGAAGCGCGGTTCGACCTGGCGGTCGCGACGCTGAACCGGCAACAGGCGGGCGACGAGCGCGCGGCGGGCGAGCAGACCCGTGCGCTGCTGAAGGAGCGGCCGGACGATTTGCGGGCGCTGTACCTGCTCGGGCTGATGACGCTTCGCACCTCGCCCAAAGATGCCGAGCCGTTGCTGCGTCGGGTCGTCGACGGCGATCCGCATGACGCCTACGCAAAGTACTTCCTTGCCCAATCCCTGCTGTCCCAGGGGCGTGCCGATGCGGCGCTCGCCCTCTTCGATGAGGCGATTGCCCTGGATCCGCGACTGCGCAGCGCCCAGTACGGCGCATCGCAGGCGTTGTCGCGCCTGGCCCGCACGACCGAGGCCGCCGCGCGCCTGGAACAGTTTCAACTGCTGCGCAACAACCCGCTGGCCCGCCTGGCCGAGTTCAAGTACACGCGGATGGGCGCCAAGGCCGAGGCGATCAACGCGGCTCGAAGCGAGAGCCGTGCGCCTGCCCCAAGCGGCGCGTTGTTCGCCGAGCCGGTGCCGCTGCGTGCCGGGCCCGCGACTTCGACCCGGCCGGTCGCCTCGGCAGCCGACATCGACGGCGACGGACAGCTCGATCTGTTTCTTCCGGGGGGGCGCGGCGGCCGCAGCCAGGTGCTGCTGCGAGTCGGCGATCGATTCGAAGCCCATCCGGAGCATCCGCTGGCCCGGTTCGCCGACGTCGAATTCGCCGCCTGGGGCGATATCGACAACGACGGTTTGACCGACGTGTTGCTGTGCCGCTCGGGCACTTCGCCGCTGCTGGTCCGTCAAGCACCACGTGGCCGGTGGACGGCGGCGGACGTTCCCGCGCTCAGGCGACTGGGCGAGGCCCGCGACTGCCAGATCTTCGATGCCGACAATGACGGCAGCCTCGATATCTTCGTGGTGACGCGCGCCGGGGAGCGCGTGCTGCTGTCGAACAACGGCGATGCAGCGTTCCGCCCGTTGACGGATCGGCTGCCGCGGCCGGCCCGGGCCGACGATGCGATCCAGACGCTCGCGACCGACCTGGACAACGGGCGTCGACTGGCGCTGATCGTGCTTCACGCGCGCGGACCGCACGAGGTGCTGGAACAGGACGGCCTGTGGAACTGGCGATCCGCGCCCGGCTTCGATGCGTTCGTCCGAGAGCCGGCCCTGGCAGTGGTGGCGGCCGATCTGCAGGCGCGCGGAGAACCCGACCTGCTGACGCTGACGCCGGAATTCGCCGTGCGCCGCTGGACCAGGGGAAGCGATGGCTCATGGGCTGCGGCCACGATCATCCCGAGATCGAGCCCGCCCGACGGCGTACGCGCGCAGCTCGCCGCCGCCGATCTGGACGGCGATGGACGACCCGACCTCATCGCCACGTCCGGCCATGGCCTGTCGGCCTGGCGCCTGCGGGGGGCAACCGTCGAACGCATGTTCACGCTGACCGACGAGACGATGACCGCGTGGACGCTCACCACGCTCGACGACAAAGGCCCCGCGTTGATCATTCATCACCGGGACGGCTCGGTCTCGCTGCGCAGGCCGGGGCCTGGCCGGTTCGGCTACGCCCTGCTCACGCTGAGCGGGCGCGATGACAAGGCCACATCCTCCCGGTCCAACGCCTCGGGAATCGGCGCGCGCGTCGCAGCCCGGATCGAGGGCCGCTGGGTCGTGCAGGACAGTCTGCGGGACTCCTCGGGTCCGGGCCAGAGTCTCACCCCGATCGCCATCGGCCTGGGCGGAGCCCAAGCGATCGACTACGTGAGCATCGACTGGTCCGATGGAGTTTTCCAGACGGAGCTGGCCCTGGCCGGCGCGACCTCGCACCGGATCGCCGAGACCCAGCGCCAGCTGTCCAGTTGCCCGCTGGTGTTCGCGTGGAACGGCGATCGATATGCGTTCGTCAGCGACATCCTGGGCGTCGGCGGCATCGGTTATCTGCTGGCCCCGGGGCAATACGCGCCGCCGCGCCCGCGGGAGAATTTCCTGCTGCCCGATCTGGCGCTCCAGCCCAGGGACGGGCGCTACCTGATCAAGATCGGCGAGCCGATGGAGGAAGCGGCCTACATCGACTCCGTGCGACTGGTCGCACACGACCTGCCGCCGGGCTGGAACGTGGTTCTGGACGAGCGCATGAGGGTCGGCGGCCCCGAGGTGACCGGCCGGCCGTTCTATTTCCGGCGAGAGGCCCTTCCGATCAAGGCGGTCAACGACCGGGGCGAGGACGTTACGGCTGTGCTGCGCGAAGCCGACGGGAAAGCCGCCGATCCCGGGTCGCGCGATGCGCGATTCATCGGGCGATTGGCCCGCGACCATGTGCTCACGCTCGAATTCGCGACCGACCTGGATGCCGCTCCGGGGCAGCCGCTATTGGTGGCCGACGGCTGGATCGAGTATCCGTATTCGCAAACGATGTTTGCGGCGTGGCAGGCGGGCGCGGACTATCGCGCACCCACGCTGGAGGCCAAGGGTTCCGATGGCCGCTGGCGCACGCTGCTCAAGGAGTTCGGCTATCCCGCCGGCATGCCGCGCAGGATGGCGATGCCCCTGCCCCGGCTGCCCGCGGGAACGCGCTCGCTTCGATTGCGCACGAACCAGGAAATCTACTGGGATCGTCTCTCGGTCGCGTGGGCCGAGCCGTCAGCGGCGGTGCAGCACGCGCTGCCGCTGGCGGCCGCCGAGGTCCGGCCGATGGGATTTCCGCGCCGCTCCACCGGTCCCCAGCGACAGCCGTCCTACGACCTTGGTCGAATCGCGCCGCTGTGGGACACCCGAATACAATCCGGCTTGTATACGGCATTCGGAAGAGTCGACGAGCTGGTCGCCGACGATGACGACGCGCTGGCGATCATCGGGCCGGGAGAGCAGGTTCATCTCGAGTTCGAGGCCGCGCTCGCCCCGCTGTCGCAGGGGTGGTCCAGACGGTTCGTGCTCGAGACGCACGGATGGGCCAAGGACATGGATCTGTACACCCGCGACGGCGATTCGATCGCTCCGCTTCCGGTGACCGGAAAGGATGCCGCGCGTCGCGACCGGCTCAACAACAAGTACAACACGCGGTTCGCGTCGGGGCGCTAAGCGGTCTGGTCCGGGCCGCGGTGTCGAAGGAGGAGGAGCGGAAAGATGGGACTGCAAGACCCGGTCGAGGCGGGCGCCGCCGGTCGTGCCAGGATCCGCTACGTTCCGGCCGTCGGACCCCGGCTGAGAAAGCTGCTGCTCGTCGTCTTCGTGCTGTTCGCCCTGCTCGCCGTCGACTCGGTGTACCTGGGCACGATCACGTGGTTCGAATGGTGGTCCGGCAACACGCTGCAGGACTACTTCTACCAGGTCGTGTTCCTGCTTCACCTGGTGCTCGGATTCCTGATCATCGCTCCGGTCATCGTCTTCGGCCCGCTGCATTTCCGCAATGCGTGGAAGCGTCCCAACCGCCGCGCGGTCGGCGCCGGCATCGCGCTGTTTTCCACCGCGCTCGTGCTGCTGCTCTCGGGAATCGCGCTGACCCGCCTCGGCTTGTTCGACCTGAAGGACCCGGCGTTGCGCAACGGCACCTACTGGGTGCACGTGATATCGCCGCTCGCGCTTGCGTGGCTTTACGTGCTGCACCGCCTGGCGGGCAAGCGGATCAACTGGAAGCTGGGATGGCGATGGGCCGCGTTCGCGGCAGCGTTCGCCGGCGTCATGCTGCTGATCCAGGCGCAGGATCCGAGGCACTGGAACCAGAAGGGGCCGGCGTCCGGAGCACAGTATTACTCGCCGTCGCTGGCGCGCACCGCCACCGGCAATTTCATTCCCGCCAGGACGCTGATGATGGATTCCTATTGCCGGGAATGCCACAAAGACACCTACGAGAAGTGGGACCATAGCGCCCATCGCTTCAGCTCGTTCAGCAACCCGGCGTACCTGTTCTCGGTGCGCGAGACCCGGCGCGTCGCCATGCAGCGCGACGGCAACGTGCACGCCTCCCGCTGGTGCGCCGGCTGCCACGACCCGGTGCCGTTTTTCTCCGGGGCTTTCGAGAGCGACCGGTTCGACGACCCCAACTACGACATCGGCAAGGATGCCCTGGCAGGGGCTGGCATCACCTGCACGACCTGCCATGCGATCACGAATATCAATTCGACCCGCGGCAACGCCGACTTCACGATCGAGGAGCCGCTGCACTACCCCTTCGCCTTCAGCGACAAACCGATCTTGAAATGGGTGAACCGCCAACTGGTCAAGAGCAAGCCGGCGTTTCACAAGAAGACGTTTCTGAAGGACCTTCATCGCAGTCCCGAGTTCTGCTCAAGCTGCCACAAGGTCCACCTGCCCGAGCAGTTGAACCATTACAAGTGGGTGCGCGGGCAGAACCACTACGACACCTACTTCCTGAGCGGCGTGTCGGGCTACTTCGCGCAGTCGTTTTATTACCCGCCGGCGGCCACACGCCGGTGCAGCGCCTGCCACATGCCGCTGACGGGCTCGGACGACTTCGGGGCACGTCGCTTCGACGACTCGGGGGTCCTAAAGGTCCACGATCACCAGTTCCCCGCTGCCAACACGGCGCTGCCGCAGCTGCTGAATTACCCCGGCTGGGTGAACCAGGCGCACCTGAAATTCCTGGACGGGGTGGTGCGGGTGGACCTGTTCGGCCTCAAGACCGGTGGCAACATCGACGGGGAGCTTGTGGCGCCGCTGCGTCCAGCCGTCCCGGTGCTCGAGCCCGGCCGGCGTTATCTGCTCGAAACGGTGATTCGCACCGTCAAGATGGGGCACCCGCTGACTCAGGGGACGGCGGACTCCAACGAGCTCTGGATGGACGTCGTGCTGAAAAGCGGCGATCGGATCGTGGGCCGCAGCGGCGGGATGGACGCCGACGGCGCGGTCGACCCGTGGTCGCACTTCGTCAACGTCTACATGCTCGATCGCGACGGCAACCGGATCGACCGCCGCAACCCCCAGGACATCTTCACGCCGCTCTACAACAACCAGATACCGCCCGGCGCGGCCGACGCCGTGCACTTCGCGTTCACCGTGCCGCGCGGCCTGAAGGCTCCGATCGAGGTCGAGGTTCGGCTGCAGTACCGCAAGTTCGACGCGACCTACGTCAAGTACTTCAAGGGCGATCCCGGCGCGAAGGATGCGCTGCCGGTGGTCACGCTCGCGACCGACCGCATCACCTTTCCGGTCAAAGGCGTCGCGACCGCGGCGGACAATCCGCCTTCCAGGGTGGATCCGTGGCAACGCTGGAACGACTACGGCATTGGCCTCCTCCGCAAGGGCGGACGCGGCGAGCTTCGCCAGGCCGAAGCCGCGTTCGCCGAGGTCGAGAAGCTGGGGCGCGGTGATGGCGCGCTCAACCGGGCCCGGGTACAGCTGCGCGAAGGCAGGCTCGACGATGCGGCCGCCTCGCTGGAGCGCGCGGTCCGGGCGAAGGTGCCGGCCTATCCCTGGTCAGTGACCTGGTTCAGCGGGCTGGTCAACAAGCAGAACGGGCGGCTCGACGAGGCGCTTCGCAATTTCGAGGACGTCGTCGCGACCCACTTCGCCGAAGCGCGCAAGCGCCAGTTCGACTTCGGCAAGGACTACATCGCGCTCGATGAGCTGGGCCAGACGCTGATGGAGCGCGCCAAGCAGGAACGTGGTCCGCAGCGCAAGGCCGAGCGCGAAAGGCTGCTGCTGCAAGCGGCCTCGTGGTTCGAAAAGACCCTCCTTCTGGACTCGGAGGACCTGTCGGCGCACTACAACCTGGCCCTGATCCATACGGAGCTCGGCAACGAGAAGCGCGCGGCCGCGGAACGCGCGCTCTACACACGCTACAAGCCGGACGACAACGCCCGCGACACCACGGTCGCCCTGCACCGTCTGCGCAATCCCGCCGCCAATCACGCTGCGGAGGCTGTCGTGATCTACGACTTGCAGCGCGAGGGGCGCTACCTTGCCGACGTCGGCCCGATCCTGAAGCCGGTGGTGTCGATCGCCGCCAACGCCGCCGATGAGCGACCGCCCCCCTCCTCCCGCTGAGGGGGAGACCGACGAATACGTCGATGCGGACGACCGCCGCATCGGCGTCGCGTTCCGCCGTTCGATCTGGATCATCGGGGCCGTTGCGCTGGCGGGGCTGCTTCTGTATCTCGGGACGCACCGCCCGCAGCCGGCGGCACCGTTCACCGAGGCCAAAGTCCAGGCGCCGGCCGCGCCCGGGCGCGCCGCCGTTGCCGCGCCCGCCGCCCGCTTTACCGACGTCACCGAGGCCTCCGGGATCGATTTCGTTCACCACAACGGAGCCTACGGGGAGAAGCTGCTGCCCGAAACGATGGGCGGCGGCGTCGCAGTCATCGATGTGGCCAATGACGGCCGCGCAGACCTTCTGTTCGTCGATTCGGGCAGCTGGCCCTGGAAGGCCGCGCAGCCTCGATACCCGACCCTGAAGCTCTACCGCAACGACGGCCATGGCCGTTTTCACGACGCGACTGCGGGCTCGGGGCTCGAGTCCGTGCGGTTGTACGGGATGGGCGTGGCCATCGGGGACTTCGACAACGATGGCTACGACGACATCGTTGTCACCGGCGTCGGCGGAATCCGCCTTTTGCGCAACCTGGCCGGAACCGGGCGTTTCGAGGACGTCACGCGCCGGGCGGGGATCGGGTCCGCTCCGCAGGACTGGAACACGTGTGCCGCCTTTGTCGATTTCGACAACGACGGGCTGCTGGACCTGTTCGTGTGTCGATACGTCCGCTGGTCACCCGATATCGACCGCCAGATGGATTTCCGGATGACCGGGATCGGGCGCGCCTACGGACCGCCGAACTCGTTCGAGGGTTCGTATCCGCGGCTGTTCAGGAACAACGGCAACGGGACTTTCACCGAGGTCAGCGAGAAGGCCGGGTTGCGCGTGGTCAATCCGGCCACCGGCAAGCCGATTGGTAAATCGCTCGGCGTGCTGCCGATCGATCTGAACGGCGATGGCTGGATGGATCTGGTGGTCGCCAATGACACGGTCCGCAATTTCCTGTTCCTGAACCGGCACGACGGCACCTTCAAGGAAGCGGGCGCCGAGAGCGGAATCGCCTACGACGTGAACGGCAACGCCCGGGGAGCGATGGGAATCGACGCCGCGTATTACCGCAACGACAGGGACCTGGCCGTCAATATCGGCAACTTCGCCAACGAGATGTCCGCCCTGTACGTCGGCGGCGGCGCGACGCCGCGCTTCGAAGACCTGGCCATCGTGGAAGGCATCGGCGCCCCGACGCGGCAGAACCTGACCTTCGGCGTGCTGTTCTTCGACTACGACCTGGACGGACGGCTCGACCTGTTCCACGTCAACGGGCACATCGAGGACCAGATCAACAAGGTCCAGTCGAGCCAGCAGTACGCGCAACCGATGAAACTCTTCTGGAATTGCGGCGCGGCTTGTCAGCATTCCTTCGTGGAGGTGCCGGCCGCGCAGGCCGGCGCGCTTTCGAAAGCGATCGTCGGGCGCGGAGCCGTTTACGCGGACCTTGACGGCGATGGCGACCTGGACCTGGTCGTCACGCAGATCGCCGGCCCCGCGCTGGTGCTACGCAACCACCAGGCCTCGGGCAACCATTGGCTGCGGGTGCGCCTGCAGGGCAGCGGCAAGGTCAATCGGGATGCGATCGGCTCATCGGTGGAGCTGACCGCCGGCGCAGTGACCCAGCGCAGACAGGTGATGCTCGCTCGGGGCTACCTGTCGCAGGTGGAGCGCACACTGACTTTCGGCCTCGGCAAATCGGCCGGCGTGCAACGACTGGCGGTTCACTGGACCGACGCGACGACGCAAGAGGTTGCGGTATCGCAGGTGGACCGCGAGATTCGTATCACGAAGCCGGCGGCGCCTTAGCGAGTTGCGCCGCCGGACTGCGCGGCTGGAACACCGGATCGTCCGCTGCCCACCCCTCACGCGCAGGCTTGTGTTGTTCGTAGCGGGCGAGGTTTCGCTGCAGGAAGGGCTTCCTGCTCTCTCCACCCGTGTGTTCGAAGACGATGATGGTCTCCCTTTGCAGCACCACCGCTTGCTCGAAGCCTCCTGTTTCAGCCATGGCCATGGCGTAGGTCTGCCCCGCATCGGGATTTCGCGTGGACTCGAACAGCGCTTTGGCCAGCTGCAGCGCCCGTGGGCCATCCCGAACCGTCGTTTCCGGCGCAGTCGCCAGTATCCGCGCGAGGATGTTGATGATCTCCGGATCACCGGGATGCGCCTTCAGCGCGGACTCGAGAACCTTGCGCGCCTCGCCGTAGTGCCCGACCTTCACATTCGCCATGGCCAGTGACACCTGCATGCGCAGCGAATCGGGCGACTGCGCGAGCGCCTGCCGGTACAGCGCAGCAGCATCTGCAGCGAGGCCGTTACGCATCTCTGCATCGGCAAGGTAGACGCGCGCCTGCAAGTTGCCTGGATCGCGCTCCAGGGCGGCTCGGTACTGTTTCATCGCGAGCTCGTTGAGCCCCTGGCGGTCCAGGACCACGGCAAGGCTGAAATGGGCCAGCGCGTTCGTATCATCGATTGCCAGCGATTCCGAAAGTCGACGCTGAGCCTCATCGACGCGGCCGAGGTTGGCGAGCGAAATGCCCAGATTTGCAATGGCATCCGCATTCGTCGGGTCGGCTTCTACCGCGGCTCGAAATTCAAGCTCGGCCAAGTCGAACCGTCCCGCTTTACCCAAGCGCTGCCCTCGGCGAACGCGCGTGCGTGATGCGGCGACTTTCGCATCCAAAGCTTCCGCCAGCGGATCCACAATCCCGGGCTCCACGCCATTGACGGCATACTGGCGAAGGTTTTGCTCGGCCTTGGCGGCGTCGCCCAGTCCGCGATATGCCATCGCGAGAGGCTGTCGCAAGCGCGTGGAGGCCGGCGACAATTTAAGTGCCCCCTCCAGGTACTCGACTGCTTCCTTGTATTGATGCGTGGCAAGCGCAACCTTGCCGAGTCCGGTCAGGGCGGCCGCCCGCGCATCGCCGTCGGACTCGAGCTTCTGGTACATCGTGCGCGCCTTGTCAAAGTTGCCGTGTTGCAAGTACACCTCGCCCAGCGAGAACAAGGTCGGACTGTCCCGGCCATCGATTGCCAGCGCCGCCTCGAACTCGCTGATCGCCTCGGGCACTCTGCTCGCGTCGTTGTAGAGATGGCCCAGCAGGTACGGCCAGCGTTTGTCGGCGGGCGCGAGCGCGCGTGCATTGACGTAAGCGGCTTCGGCGGGTGGCACCAGGCTCTGGGCCTGATACGTCATGGCAAGCTCGCCGTACGCCTCGGCCAGCTGGGCCGATTTGGGCTTGCCCTGGGCCACGCGATCGAATTGCGCCTGTGCGCGCGCCACCGCAGAGCGCACCGACGGCTCCAGATCGGTCGTGTTCACGAGCGGCAACGGCCGCAGCTCGCGCCTGGGTTCAGGGCAGCCGCCCACGAATGCCGCGATCACCCCGATGCACGCGACGAGCATCGAGCGCCGCGCCGTCCTCATTTTTTGGATTCCTTGAGCCCGGCGCTCTGGACGAGCGTGGTGTACTGGCGCAAGGGCGGCACCGGAAAGGCTTCGCTGCGGCCATCCGGCCAGTGCACCGTGAGACTCTGGATCTGAGCCGTGTCGCCCAGGCCCACCAGAATGCGCGGGTCGTTGGCCGACAGATAGCTGCCGTCGGCACGTACGCGACGCCGGAGTGTCGGCGCGCCCTGGCGCCTGATCTCGACCGTCGCGCCGTACGCGTCCCGCTTGCCAACCAGCAGCCGCAAGCCCAGCCAGGGCTTGGCACTGCCCATCCTGTTCAGGATCACGCGCAGTGAGCCGTTGTTGTTGCTGACGACCAGGTCGGTGCTGCCGTCGTTGTCCAGGTCGCCAGCGGCAAGGCCCCGTCCGACTTCCACGAGCTGGAACACCGCGCCGGCCGAAGCGGTCGTCTCCTCGAAATGGCCGTTGCCGAGGTTGTGAAACAGCTGCTTCCTCTGTTGCAGCGGATAGGGATCCTGCGGCGTCTTGAGCTCCTCGATCAGATGCACGGCGCCGTTGACGGCGACGATGTCAAGCCATCCGTCGTTGTCATAGTCGAAAAACACCGTGCCGAATCCCGTGAAGGGGATGCTCGGTGCCGCGACCCCCGTCTCGACGCTGCGATCCTCGAAATAGCCTGTGCCGCGGTTGACGAACAGCGTGCTCTTCTCGCGCGTCAGGTGGGTCAGGAAGATATCCTCGGTGCCGTTGCCGTCGAAGTCAGCGATGTCCACTCCCATCCCCGCCTCGGCGACGCCGTCCGCGTTGACCGCGCAGCCGCGTAGGTCGGCTTCGTTCTTGAAAGTCCCGTTCTTCTGGTTGATCCACAGTTGGTTGGGATTGCCGTCGTTGGCCACGTAGATGTCCGGCCAGCCGTCTCCATCGAGGTCCACTGCCATCACGCCCAGGCCCGCTCCGTATGCGCGCGTGATACCCGACTTCACCGATACGTCCTCGAACGCGCCGTCGCCGCGGTTGTGGTAGAGAACCCCCGGCACCGGCTTGTACGCCGACGGCGCGCAGTAGTCGCGCGCGCTCGTGCTGGCATAGCACTTCCGATTGTCCTCGATCCGGTAGTCGACGTAATTGGCGACGTACAGGTCGAGAAGGCCGTCCCGATCGTAGTCGACGAACGTCGCGCTGGACCCCCAGTGCCCGTTGCCGGCCACGCCGGCCTGCCGGGTCACATCGGTGAACGTGCCATCGCAGTTGTTCCGGAACAGCTGACTGGGCGCGCCGAAATGCGTGATGAAGACATCGGCGCAGCCGTCGTTGTTGTAATCGCCGATCGCGACCCCCATCCCATAGCCATGCGAGCACAGTCCGGAGGCTTCGGTGACATCGGTGTACTTCAGGGTTCGTGTGGCATCCGGATTCACCACCAGGTCGTTTCGATACAGCCGGGCCGTACACGACTGCTGGGGTGCCCTGGCGTTGCTGCCGGGTCCGAGCGCAGCGCCTTGCATCACCAGGATGTCGAGCTTTCCGTCATTGTTGTAGTCGAAAACGGCTACCCCCGAGCCGATGATCTCCGGATAGTAGAACTCGCCGTTCCTGCCGTTGAAGTGCTGGAACCGGATTCCGCTCGATTCCGTCGCGTCGACGAAGAGCTCCTGAGCAGGCGTCACCTTTGCAGCTTGGGGAGCGTTCTTGTCCGGTGCGCAGGCGCAAAGGGCTCCTGCGGCGAAGATCCCGGCGAGCAAACGTCGGAGCCACATCTCGGCAATTAAAACGATGAATGTGTTTGATTATAGGGACGGGGCTCGGGCAGCCCGCGCGGGAGCGGATACAAGGCGGTGCAGCACCGGCGCCGCGCTACCACAGAATCGCGAATGTCTCCATTCGACCAAGGTCTAATCGATCGCGCTGCCCAAATCGATTCGCGCGAAGAGGCTTTTCTGCATCGCAATATCTCTCGCCACCCACATCGCGGCGCGTGGTGAGAATAAGATCCGATTGCGCAGTGACAGCCGCTTCCGCCGCCCGATGGCCGTGGTGCCACGCGGGCGGCCCATAAGAGCGGCTCGACATCGAGCCTTGCGCTCGGTGTCGACGGGAGGAGGTGCGCAGGTGCTCACGAGTTGGACGCTGTTCGCTTTTTCCACGGGTTACGTCGCGATACTTTTCGCGGTTGCCTACGCCGGCGACCGTCGCGCGCGCATCCTTGGCCCACCGGCACGCAAGCCGTGGGTCTACAGTCTGGCCCTGTGTGTCTACTGCACTTCCTGGACGTTCTACGGAGCGGTCGGACGCGCTGCCAGCAGTGGTTGGGACTTCCTGCCGATCTACCTCGGACCGGTGCTCGTGTTCGTGTTCGGCGCACCGCTGCTGCAGCGGATCATCCGGATCTCCAAGCGCCATAACATCACCTCGATTGCCGACTTCATCGGCGCCCGCTATGGCCGCCACCAGGCGATCGCGATGCTGGTGACCGCGATCGCGGTGGTTGGAGTTCTGCCCTATATCGCGCTCCAGCTGAAAGCTGTCTCGTTCGGATTCGACCTTCCGATGGGAGCGTCGGCGGACGGTTCGCACCTGGTGGACAGCGCGTTGACGATCGCCATGATGCTGGCGGCGTTCGCGATCCTGTTTGGAACGCGCGACCTGGTGAGCACGGAGAACCACCACGGGATGGTGCTGGCGATCGCATTCGAGTCGCTGGTCAAGCTCGCGGCATTTCTGGCAGTGGGGCTGTATGCCATGTATGGCCTTCGAAACGGCATAGCAGACGCCTACGGCCATGCCCTGGCGCTGCCGCAGGTCGCGAGCCGCACCAGCGAGCCGTTATGGAGAATGGGTTTCGTATCCCAGACGCTGCTCGCGGCCATCGCGATCATCTGCCTGCCCAGGCAGTTCCACGTCGCCGTGGTCGAGAACACCGTCCTTTCGGATCTGCGCACGTCTCGCTGGGTCTTCCCCGCGTACCTGGCGATCATCAGCGTCTTCGTGTTGCCGATCGCCGCCAGCGGCCTGGAGCGATTTGCCGGCCTTTCGGTGCCGGCCGACACGTTCGTGCTCGCGCTGCCGCTGGCCGGAAACCATGCGGTCCTGGCGCTCGGCGCTTACCTGGGCGGATTCTCGGCGGCGACCGGCATGGTCATCGTGGAAACGATCGCCCTCTCGACGATGATCTGCAATGAAATCGTGATGCCGCTGCTGCTGCGATCCAATCGCTTCGGGCGGCTTCCGGGCCAGGACCTGTCCGGCCTGATCAAGATGGTCCGGCGCGTCGCGATCGTGGTGATCATCGCGCTCGCGTACGGGTACTTCCGCCTGTTCACCGGGCCAGGCACGCTGGCGCAGATCGGTCTGCTGTCGTTCGCGGCGGTCGCCCAGTTCGCGCCCAGCCTCGTCGGCGGCGTCGTGTGGAGAGGCGGGCGCTATCACGGCGTGGTGACGAGCCTCGTCGTGGGATTCGTCGTCTGGGCCTACACGCTGCTGATGCCCGCACTGTTGCTCGCCAACGGGAGCCACCTGGAGATCCTGCGCGACGGACCGTTCGGTATCGACTGGCTGCGACCCGAGGCGCTGTTCGGCGTGTCCGGGATGGATCCGCTCACGCACGGCGTCCTCTGGAGCCTGTCGCTCAACCTGGCGTTCTATGTCGGCGTCTCGCTGTTGAGATCGCCCGGACTTCGGGAGCGGCTACAGGCCGCCAAGTTCCTGGACGACGCGGTGGGACCTGAAGCGCCCAAACGCAGCCTGCCTCGCATCTCGGCCACGATCGGCGACCTCCACGAACTGGTCGAGCGCTTTCTCGGGGCCGAGCGCACAACGGTGTCGTTTGCCGAGTACGCTTCCCGGGTCGGACGAGGAGCACTCGATCGCGGAGATCACGCCGATCCGGAGTTTGCGCGCTTCGTCGAGCACCTGTTGGCGGGCGTGCTGGGTACGTCGAGCGCGCGCCTGGTGCTCGCAACCACGCTGCGCGGCCGCGACATGCAGCCGGAAGACGTGGTCCGGCTTCTGGACGAAACCTCGCACGCGATCCAGTTCAACCGGGAGCTGCTGCGCGCCGCGCTCGAGAATCTGTCCCAGGGGGTCAGCGTCGTCGACGCCGACCTGTGCCTGGTCGCGTGGAATCAGCGCTATCAACAGCTGTTCGAATATCCGGACGGCATGGTGGCCGTGGGCCGGCCGATCGAAGACCTGATCCGGTACAACGCCAAGCGCGGCTGGGTGGTATCGGCCGATGTCGATGCGGCCGTCGCGCGGCGCCTGGCCCACATGCGCGCGGGCAAGGCGCACTCTCACGAGCGTGAGCTGCCGGACGGGAAGGTCCTGGAGATTCTCGGCAATCCGATGCCGGGCGGCGGATTCGTGACCAGCTATTCCGACGTCACCGCGTACAAGCGCGCACAGCGCGCGCTCCAGGAGGCGAATGAGACGCTCGAGGATCGGGTTGTGCAACGCACCGGCGAGCTGACGGCACTCAACTGCGAGCTGGCCGAGGCCAAGATTTCGGCCGATAAGGCCAACGAGGCGAAGACGCGCTTTCTCGCTACGGCATCGCACGACCTGGTTCAGCCGATGACCGCAGCGCGCCTGTTCATCTCGTCGGTCGACCGCTCTCAACTGCTGCCGTCCAGCGCCGCGCTGGTGGGCCAGGCCGAAGCGGCGCTGGTCGCGGCCGAGAACCTGCTGGGCGGCCTGCTCGATATCTCCCGCCTGGACGCGGGCGCTCAAGAGGCGCGCCTGGAACACTTTCCCCTGGCTCAAGTGGTCAAGCCCCTGGCGGCCGAATTCACCGTGATCGCCCGCGACCGAGGATTGCAGCTGCGGACCGCCAATTACGAGCACGTGGTCTACTCGGATCCGCAGTTGCTCAGGCGCGTGCTGCAGAACTTCCTGTCCAACTCGATGCGCTACACGCGGCGCGGCAGCGTGCTGCTCGGCTGCCGGCGTCGGGGCGATGCGCTGTACATCGAGGTGTGGGATTCCGGCCGCGGCATCCCGGAGGAGAAGCAAAGGGAAATCTTCGAGGAATTCCGTCGCCTGGACGACTACGACGACGGGCAGGAACGCGGGCTGGGCCTGGGCCTGGCGATCGCCGACCGGATCGCGAAAATGCTCGGGCACCCGCTGTTGGTGCGTTCGTGGCCGGGACGCGGCAGCGTGTTCGCGATCTGCGTACCGATCGGGGACCAGGCCGCGGTTTCGTTGCCGCGCCCCGCCGTCCACGATCTTGCGGAAAGCCGGCTGGCAGGCCGCCGTGTTCTTTGCATCGAGAACGAGCCCGCGGTCCTGGCCGGCATCGAAGCCCTGCTGTTGAGCTGGGGTTGCCACACGGTGGCCGTGCGCGATCGCGAGGCGGCGATGAACTGGGTGCGCAAGGGCGAAGCGGTTCCGGACGTCATGCTGGTCGACTACCATCTGGACCGCGGCGACAGCGGCCTCGACCTGGCCGAGGAGATGCAGGGGCTGTGGGGCAGCCGCCTGCCCAGCATCGTGATCACGGCCGATCACACGCAAAGCGCCCAGACCGCGGCAAGCGCGCGCGGTTGCCAGATACTGCGCAAGCCGGTCAAGCCTGCCGCGCTGCGCGCCGTGATGAACAGCGTGCTGGCCTAGCCATCGTCGTCGAGAGCGCGGATCTCAGCTCGGTCGCCCGTCTGCATCAGGCGTTGCGCAAGTACGGCCGCCTGAGTCCGGCGTTCGATTCCCAGCTTGCGCAGGATCCCGGTGATATGAGCCTTCACCGTCGCCTCGGTGATGGCCAGATGGGCGGCGATGTACTTGTTGCTCTGACCCTCGGCCAGCATCACCAGCACCTTGAGTTGCTGGGGCGTCAAGGTCGACAGCCGGCGCGCCTGCTCGCGGTCCTGTTCCTCTGCCTTCGAGCGGCGTTCGGGAAGGGGCGGCGCGCAGATTCCGCCGTCCAGGACCGCGCGGAGGGACTCGCCGATCGTTTCGATGCTGGCCGACTTCGGGATGAACCCGGACGCGCCGAAGTCCAGGGTCCTTTGCACCACGCACGGATCCTCCGAAGCCGAAACGACGACGATCGGTACCGTCGGGTACTCCGCCCTCAGGTAGAGCAGCGAGGAAAGTCCCCTCGCCCCGGGCATCCGCAGGTCCAGGAGGACCATGTCGGAGTCTGGATGATTGGCAATCGCAGCCTGCAGCGCGTCGAGCGACGACACCTCGATGATCTGCGCGCCGGCTATCTGGCGTCCGACGACTTCCCTGAGGGCGGCACGAAACAATGGGTGGTCATCTGCGATGATCAGTGTCGGCTGCGCCATGCCCTTCCCTCCCCGCGGCGATTCTAGCGACGCGTGCGGGGAAGGGATATTCCACTTTCGTCGAATACGGCCCGTCGGCCTTTCGCGTGAAGGTCGCTTCAGCCCGATCAAGATCAGGGGCGACTACGCCTGCACACCGATGCGGTGCAGCGGCTCGAACTGGGCGAAGAACTGGCCGGTTCCGTTCGATGATGCGGAATCGAGATACAGAGTGGCCAGTTTCAGGCGACCGGCTGCGTGCAACTGCGGCCCGTCGATCATTGAATGAAAGCTCTCGCCGCCCAGGAGTCGATGTGTCACTGTGACGTACAGGCGCGACAGCACTCCGTCGCGCAGCATCGTCTCGAGCATGCGCGGTCCAGCCAGCAAGAACGCGCTCCGGAAGCCCTTTTGTGCGAGCGCGTCAACCAGCGGCCTGCCCTCGACGTACGCTCCTGCGCCGGCAATGACGACCTCGCGGCCTTCGCGCTCGAGCTGGCGCCGCCGCGCTGCGTCGGTCTGGCTTCCGGTTGCGATGAAGACTTGCTGTTGATACCGCCCGATCGAATCGGGCAAAGTGAAATCCAAACTGGCGCTCGCGATGCAAATTGCGGGCTGCGGAGGCAAGCCATGCGCCTGTCGCCACGAGGCGAGATCCTGATGACCGGGTACGGTGCCGACCTGCAGGATATCGTCCAAGCGCTTCTGAGCGATCGCGCGCACGTATCCGCCGTGCGTGACAAGACAGTCGGCTTGCGCGTGCAATTCGAGCAACAAACGCAAGTCGCTGTCGCTCGTCAGCTCCTCCGGCAGACGGCTCTCCCCGCTCGCCGCATCGCGCAGTGCAATCCGCCCGTCGAGACTGGTGACGAAGTCGCCATAAACAAAAGGCAGTCCGGGAAGACCTAGCTCGTGCAGGCGATGGGCGAGGTACAGCCCTCGCAGCGGGGTCTCCTGCACTTGTGGATAGAGCTGCAGAAGGGTCGTTGCCACGGGCCAATTTTATCGCGGGAATGCCGTCCGCCTTCAGGCTAAGATAGGACTATCCCGGACCCGAGCGTGGTGCCAAACTGCCATCGGCGAACGTGAATCGCGCTTACGTGTACGTAGCCGCGACCGCAATCGCGTACGGCTCCGGCCCGGCATTCGCGATGCCGCCATCCCTGGTCCGAGATCTTGGCGTTACCGGGATGGTGCGTGTTTGCCAGTACAGCGACCGCAATCTCTACACCGTAGAGTCCGACCGACGGTGCCCGGCGCAGATTGCTGACCCGGGCTCTGAGGCGAGACTGGCGCCGGCAACCATCGGGCATTGCTTGGGTTACGGCGGACCGGGAGGCCCTTGCAGCACGGGACCTGGCGGGGGATTGAGTGCCGAACCAACAGGGGGACTTTCCACCGGCCCTGGCGGTGGCCTTTCCGCTGGGCCTGGCGGCGGATTATCAACTGGCTCCGGTGGCGGAATGAATTCCGGACCAGGTGGAGGATTAAGCACTGGACCTGGGGGTGGACTGTCGACCGCACCCGGTGGCGGGCTCTATCCCGGTCCTCGCACGGGACAAGAGGGAGAATACAAAGGCCCCTGGGGACCGTGTATCACAGGCGCAGCCACAATCGAGTGGCTTCGGTGGAACTGCCCCAATCGCCGCTGAGTGACAGGTCGGGCTCGATTGCTCTGCGCGAGCCATCCGGAGATCTTACGGCCGCGTGGCTCACGCTCGCTTAAGCTGAGCCGGATCGACCGGCAGCTTGCGAAGGCGCTTGCCCGTGGCGGCGAAGATCGCGTTCGTGACCGCGGGGACGATGGAGGACGTTCCCGGCTCGCCCATCCCACCGGGGGGTTCGGTGTTGCGGATGATATGCACCTCAATGGCGGGCGCCTGGTTCATGCGCAGAACCTGGTAGGTGTTGAAGTTGGTCTGTTCGACGCGCCCGCCTTTCAGGGTGATTTCTCCGAAAAGCGCGGCAGAGATTCCGAAGATCACGGCACTCTGGACTTGTGCCTGGACGGTGTCGGGATTGACGGCGGTGCCGCAATCGACCGCAGTGACGACGCGCCGGACACGAACATCTCCATCCCTCGACACCTCGACTTCGACAACGTGCGCCATATAGTTCGCGAAGGCGAACTGGACGGACACACCACGGCCGACCCTTTCAGGCAACGGCTGTCCCCAACCAGCCTTTTCCGCGGCAAGCTTGAGGACGGCTTTGGCGCGAGGCGTCTTGTCGAGCAGGGCCAGCCGATAGGCAACCGCATCCTGTTTCGCCGCCGCCGCCAGTTCGTCCATGAAGCTTTCGGTCACGAAGGTATTGTGCGACGGCCCGACGCTGCGCCAGAAGGCAGTCGGAATGCCCGCAGGTTCCACCTGCAGATACTCGACGTGCAGGTTCGGCAGCGCATAGGGCAGATCAATCGCAGCCTCGGTGGTGTCGGGGTCGAGGCCATTTTTAAAAAACGGAGGGGCCCAGCGGGCGATGACCGAGGAGCCCGCGAAGCGATGGTTCCAGGCGACCGGCATCCCTTTGCCATCGAGACCGGCGGACATTCGGTCGAAGAAAAGGGGCCGGTACATATCGTGCTGGATATCTTCTTCGCGCGTCCAGACGACCTTGACCGGACTGTCCACGTGCATCGCGATCTGGACCGCACGGGTAACGCCGTCAACCTCGAGGCGGCGACCAAACCCGCCACCCAGCAGATGGTTATGGACCACCACCTTCTCCAAAGGCAGTCCGGTGGTTTTCGCGGCAGCGGCCTGGACTCTTGCCATGACCTGGGTGCCGACCCAGACTTCGCAGCTGTCCTTGCGAACATGAACGGTGCAGTTCATCGGCTCCATGGTCGCGTGCGCGAGGAACGGAACCTGGTAGGTCGCCTCGACCTTGGTGACGGCGCTCGCCATGGCCGCGTTGACATCGCCGATATTCTGCGCAACCGGCCCCGAATTGAGCGTCGCCTTTTCCAGCTCGGCCACGATGTCGGCGGTGGTGAGCTTGGCGTGCGGACCGTCGTCCCATTCGATCACCAGCGCCGCCAGCCCTTTCTTCGCAGCCCCCATATGGTCGGCCACGACGGCAACCGCGTCGTCGAGCCGCACGATCTGCCGCACGCCCTTGACGGCCTTGGCCGCCGCATCACCCACGCTCTTCACACGACCGCCGAAGACGGGCGATTGCGCAAGGGTCGCGATCTTCACCCCCGGCGGCCGAACGTCGATGCCATAGACGGCCGTTCCGTTGACCTTGCCCGGTGTGTCCAGGCGCTTGGCCGGGGTGCCGATGAGCTTGAAATCCTCCGGTCGCTTGAGCGCCACCTTCTCAGGAACGGGCAGCTGTGCCGCATCGCCGGCAAGAGCGCCATATTTGATCCTGCGCGCGCTCGCCTGGTGAACGACCTCGCCGTGCTCCGCGTGACACGAGGTAGGATCCACCTTCCAGCGCTTTGCCGCCGCAGCTATCAGCATGACTCTGGCAGTTGCGCCGGCCTGGCGCAGTGGCTGCCACGCCGCGCGCACCGCGTTCGAGTTGCCAGTGGCCTGCAGCCCGCCCAGCAAGGGGTTACCGTAGAGCTTCTCGTTGGGCGGAGCATGTTCCAGGCGCACCTGACTCAAGGCCACCTCCAGCTCTTCCGCGATGAGCATGGATATGGACGTGTAGGTGCCCTGGCCCATCTCCACATAAGGCATGACCAGCGTCACCAACCCGTCGGTGCCGATTCGAATGAAGGCGTTGGGCGCAAAGCTGCCTGACCCGGCCGCCGTGGCGTCCCTGAGGAACGTGGGCAGACCAAAGCCGAGCATCAGCCCGCCGCCGGCAGCGATACCAGCCTTGAGGAAGATTCGACGGGATCTGTTCGTGCGCGCAGAGTCCTGGTGGTCAGCGGCGATAGACTGATCGAAGACCATGTCAGCCCTCCTTCCCGGTCGCCGCGGACGGCTTTGCAGCGTGTTTGATGGCTTCACGAATTCGGACGTAGGTGCCGCAGCGGCAGATGTTTCCGGACATCGCATCGTCAATGGCGGAGTCATTCGGATGGGGATTGCTCGCTAGAAGCGCAGATGCGGACATGATCTGACCGGACTGACAATAGCCGCACTGCACCACCTCGAGATCGAGCCAAGCTTTTTGGATCTTTCGGCCAGCGGCTGTGGTGCCGATCGCTTCGATCGTGGTGATCGCCGCATTGCCGACGCTCTCGACCGTAGTCACGCAAGAGCGGGTGGCGACCCCGTTCAGATGGACCGTGCAGGCGCCGCACAGGGCCATGCCGCAGCCAAACTTCGTGCCGGTCATGCCGAGCACATCGCGCAAGACCCACAACAGCGGCGTATCGCCGTCGACGTCGACTGTATGGGCAATGCCATTGACATGGATCGCGTAAGACATCTTTCACTCCCGATGGAAGGAACCACCAGCGCTCGTCCGCTGGACATGCCGAGCACGAATGTTATTCGCCTAGGGTAAGGAGACGCGCGCGCCAACTGCGGCGATCATGCTACCGCCCTGATGCTTTCGAGCCGGCGCTCGATTCGGTGCGCCGAATCGGACCTCGGATCCGCGCGATCGTGCAACGTTCCTGACCGTTCTCGCGACGGACCACCGCGACGGCCGGCCAGAACCGCCTTCATTTCGGCCACAATCGCGAGCGCGACCTCGGCGGGCGTCTCGGCGCCGAGGTCCAGGCCGACTGGACTATACAGCCGCGCCAGCTGCTTCTCCGTGGCAACGCAATCGCTGGCCGCAAGATCCGCCAGCAGTCGGCCGGTTCTCCGCCTCGGCCCGAGAACGCCGAGATATGGAACTGGCGTTGGCAGCAATGCTCTCAACGCCGCAAGATCCTGGCGGTAGTTGTGGTTCATCACAACGGCCAGCGAGGAACCGTCGAGCGCGAGTGCATCGACAGCGGCTTGCGGCTCTGCCGCCATCAGCCCGTCGACGGTCGGGAATCTGCTCCGCGTGGCATGGCCAGGACGGGGGTCGACGACGATGACCCTGATCCCGACCGCCTTGGCCAATGCCGCGACTGGCACCGCATCGTGCCCACCCCCGAAGATCGCGAGCCGTGGTGGCGGTTCGATGATTTCAAAGCAGACTGCCAGGCGCCCAGCGCCACTTTCAAGTGTCCGGGTCGAGGATGTTCCCGACGCGAGGACACTCCTGGCATTCTCCGCCAGCGCTTGCACTTGCGCGGCGTCTTCGAGGCCCAGCGCCAGCGGCGTTTTGCCCGCGCACCATAAGAGGCGGCTTCCCGTCGTGGTAGCAGCCCCGGGTCCGCTCGCAAAGACGGTCGCCACGACCCCGGATTCCGGGCCGGGCATGCAGCGCCCCAAAAATGCCATATAGGCATCCTCGGGCAGCAGGCGCTCGACCAGAACTTCAACGACACCGTTGCAGCCGAGGGCGAAGGCATCTTCTGTACCATCATCATCGCCGGTCGAGTCATACACGAGATGCGTCGGCTTTCCGGACTGCATAACCCACATGGCGTGACGGCGGACGTCACGCTCCAGGCAGCCGCCGCTGATGGCACCAGTGACCTCGCCATCGTCCGTAATGAGCATGCGCGCACCGATGCGACGGTAGGTGGAGCCACTGACGCTGACCACGCTTGCCAGGGCAGCAACACGGTGCGCCCGCGAAACCTTCTCGTACGCGAGAAGGATACTTTCGAGCTCACTCATCGGATGATCTCCAGATCGAAGACGGCGCTCGGAATGAGTTGATTGCCACCCGAAATCCATATCTAGGACGCACACTACACCCGGCCCTATTTAGACCAGATTCGCCTGGTACCCATAACCTTCTACACGCGCCGCTCCTCCACGAGCTCGCAGTTGAACGTTGCATCGTCACACCAATGTGCCATTTCAGTTCTTTTGTGTGACGCCCGACACAATTGGGCGTTCGAGGCTGGCTACAGGTCGAGGCGGTGACCCGCTCTTTGTGCCTTGGCGAGCAGATAAGGGCGGTTGAAGGGCGTCAGAAACGTGCCGGCCGGAACGCGTTCGACAATTTCGATGCCGGCCTGCCTCAGCTGGTCGACTTTATCCGGGTTGTTGGTCATCAATCGGACGCTGGTCACGCCGAGGGCGCGCAGCATTTCAGCGCCGCAGACATACGTCCGTGCATCGTCGGGATGCAATAGCGCGCGGTTGGCGTCGAACGTATCGAGCCCCTGATCCTGAAGCCGGTAGGCATCCAGCTTCGCCAGCAGGCCAAGGCCGCGCCCCTCCTGACGAAGATACAGCAGGATGCCACCCCGGGCATGAAGCGTCTCGATCGATCGATCCAGTTGCGCGCCACAATCGCAGCGCAGTGAACCGAAGACATCCCCGGTAATGCATTCGGAATGCACTCGGACCAGGGGCGCAGCTCCAAGATCCGCGGTGTCGCCAAAGCACAGCGCGAAGTGCTCGCCTTGGTTGGCGAGACCATCGAAAGTTACGAAGCGCGCACGGATGCCGTCCCGGATCGGAATCGCCACGGTCGTCCTGACGCGCACACCAGAAGGCCGTGCCTCGCGCGCGCAGTTGCCGATACGTCGATCGCTCACAGCTTCGTTCATGCATGAATTATGCAGTCATGATGGCTCGACGTCAAGCGCCCTGCACTCCCCGGATCCATTCCAACGAGCGGTCTGCAGATCGAATGGAGCCATTCGTCGTGCGCGATCGACGAGGCGCGGGGCATCTAGCACCACGTCTACACTGGCTCGACCTCGGGAGAAGACAAAATGGCAGGTCCGCTGACTGGACTCAAGGTGGTGGAAATGGCGGGCATCGGTCCGGCACCGTTCGCAGCGATGCTGCTCGCCGATCTCGGCGCCGACGTGCTGCGCATCGCGCGGCCCGGGACGGCAACCGAGCGTCACGACGTCACCGCGCGCAGCCGCAGCACGATCGGCCTGGATTTGCGCGCCGAGGGCGCCACAGAGGCCGTGTTGCAGGCGGTCGCCAGGGCCGACCTGTTGATCGAGGGTTTTCGACCCGGGGTGATGGAGCGGCTCGGCCTGGGGCCCGAGGTCTGCCTGCAACGCAACCCCAAGTTGGTCTACGGCCGCATGACGGGCTGGGGTCAGACCGGCCCGCTCTCCCATGCCGCCGGCCATGATATCAACTACATCGCGATCAGCGGCGCGCTGCACGCCATCGGCCGTGCCGGTGAGCCGCCGGCGCCGCCTCTCAACTATATCGGCGACTTTGGCGGCGGTTCCATGTTGCTGATCCTCGGGCTGATGTGCGCACTGCACGAGACACGCTCGTCGGGCTGCGGACAGGTCGTCGATGCAGCGATGACCGACGGCGTGGCGTTGCTGTCAGCCATGGTTTACGGCATGAAGGCCGCGGGGCAGTGGAACAACCGGCGCGGCGACAACCTGCTCGACGGCGCCGCACCGTATTACGACACCTACGCGTGCGCCGATGGCAAGTACGTCGCCGTCGGCGCGCTCGAGCCGTGGTTCTATGCCGAGCTGCGCCGACGCGCCGGCCTCGACGATTCGCTGTTCGACGGTCAGGCCGACCGGGCCCGCTGGCCCGGGCAGAAGCAGCGGCTTGCCGAGATTCTGCGCACGCGCAGCCGCGAAGAATGGTGCAAGCTGCTCGAGGGCACCGATGCGTGCTTCGCTCCCGTGCTCGATTGGGATGAGGCTGCGCGGCACCTGCATAACCGTAGCCGCACGACGCACCTGACGCTCGAAGGGGTACTGCAGCCCGCGCCCGCTCCGCGCTTCAGCCGAACGCCAGCCGCACTGCCGACACCACCGCGCACCGAAGCCGCCGATGTCGCTCTCGCTCGCTGGGGCGTGGACCCCGCCCTGGCCGCACGTTTCGCCGGCGGCTCGTCCTGACGTCCGCCACGCGCGCCGACACCCCTGGCGCCCCTCACTGCTCAGGCACACGGGCACAAGGCCGCGTAACGGCGCGGCATCGCATTGAACCCATCCCGATCGGCAGAGCACTAACCGTGCGCTGCCACATCCTGCCCCGAGGCGGATGCGTCAGCGGTTGCAATGAAATTTTGTGTAAATCCCCGCTAACGGACCAGCGCCACCGTAACGCTCAACGGAGGAATTCTCTATGAACGGTATCGCCCGGCAGCTCACCTCTGCCGCGATCATGGCTCTTTCGACCCTTTGCACCACCGCCGTGCGCGCCCAGGACGATGGTGATGCTCATCGCAATGCGTACACCGTGACTCGCCTCGTTTCGGACATCGCGGGCGCGGCCACGAACCAGGATCCGCTTCTCCAGAATGCCTGGGGAGTCGCGTTCTCGCCCGCCGGGAGCCCCTTCTGGCTCAATGACAATGTCACCGGTTGTTCGACGCTGTATGACGGAGCCGGCGCTGCCAGTGCGCTCCAAGTGAAAATCCCGCTGCCGGGAAACGTCGTAGCGCCTGCCACCTGCAAGCACGTTGATCCGAACAGCCCTCCGAGCCTCACTCCCGCGGCGCCGACCGGCATAGTGTGGAACCCCTCCGGCAAGTTCCTCGTCCCCGGAACCAAAATTCAGGCGGCCTTCATTTTCGCCACCGAGGACGGGACCATTTCCGCGTGGGGCGGCGGGCTGACTCCCTTCGATACGGCGGTCATTGCTGCCGACAACTCGGCCAACCCGACGGCTGCCAACGGTGCCGTGTACAAGGCGCTAGTGTTTGCCGTCAACGTCAAGGGCGCCTTTCTCTTCGCAACGAATTTCCGTGCCGGAACGATCGACGTGTTTTCGCCGACCGGCCCCGGCGGTACCTATGTGTTGACGACCACCGACGGCGGGTTCACCGACCCGGCCATTCCGGCGGGGTATGCGCCCTTCGGTATCCAGAACATCGATGGCGATCTGTTTGTAACCTACGCAAAGCAGAACGCGCAGAAACACGACGATGCCGCCGGCCCCGGCAACGGTTTTGTCGACGTGTTTGATACGGATGGCCATCTGCTGCGGCGGTTTGCGAGCCGCGGAGCTCTGAATTCTCCGTGGGCCGTCGCACGGGCTTCCTCCAACTTCGGCGCTTTTAGCGGCGCCATCCTCGTTGGCAATTTTGGTGACGGCCGAATCAACGCGTACGACCGACACGGGCGCTTTCTTGACGCGGTGGAAGACGAGAACGGGCAGCCGATCGTGATCGATGGACTGTGGACATTGGCGCTGGGCGGCGGCCTCCACTCCAGTCCGGACACGCTCTTCTTCACCGCAGGCCCCAACCACGAGACCGATGGCCTCTTCGGGACGATCACGCCGCTTGCACCTTGATTGAAAGACCGGCTCGTCAGGGCTTCCATCCGAACACTAAGATCCGAAAGGAGCCGTCGGCAGGTTCGAAACCCGACAGCCTCAGGTGATAATCGGCGGTGGGCAGATAGAGTCGACCCGTCTCGGAATCCAGCGCGCCGGTATGGGCGCCCACCGCCGTTTCAAGCTTCGTTACGACCGTAAGCTGCCCTTCTCCGCTCTCCGCGACGATTGGCAGCGTCCCATCCCGACCACACGGAATCAGGAAGACTTTCCGGGATGCGTCGAAGATTACAGCGTCCGGGTGTCGATCAATTGGCACGTTGGACAACTGCTTCCCGTCGTTCGCGCGAATGCTGACGGCCAATCGGTTGCTGCAAGCAGCCACCAACAGGCCTTTGTCCTGATCGAGTGCCAAGCCCGTGGGACCGTCGCAGCCCACAAGAGGATACCGGGTCAATACTTTTCGTTGCGCCGTGTCGATCACCGCAATCTCGTTGCCGGTTTCGACGTTGACGAAGACCCGTCCCAGGCCGTCCGCGACAGCCGCTTCCAACTTGCCTCCGACCGTGATCCTGCCTGGTGAGTCGGCATGCACCGGGTCGATCAGGGTGACGGTACCGTCCTTGCCATCCATAACGAAGACAAGCCCGCTGGCGGGATCAAATACCGCACCATCCGGCTTTTGCCCGGTACCGATTTGCGCGCGCACTTTGCCGGAAGTGCCGTCAAATAAGGTCGCGGTGTCGCTGTCACCGTTGGTGCTCAGGACTTGACCATCCGGCAATGGCAGCACTGTGTGGACGTGCTTTCCGGACACCACCTGATGGGTTACCTGGCCGCTGCGCAAATCGACCGCCATGACGCCGTAGCCACGCGCGACGTAAAGGCGATGCGCCTTTGGATCGACGGCAGCGTAGTCAAAGCGGGCGTCCCCACCACCATCCGAGATCGTCTGCAAGAGAGTCAGATTCAATTGCCGTGCCGCCGTTTCGGCGGCCAGCACACCGAAACACACAAAGGCAGGCAGGCACAGCAGTGCTACTTTCAAAAGATGTTTCATACTCGACCTCCTGGCAGCGAGAGTTGATGCCATTTGAAAATGCTTACACCCGTGCAAACCGTGCGTCGTGCCGGCATTGAACGCAAATGCGTGGCGACGCATGAGATTCGAAAGGCACGCAGATCGCCGATGATCAGAGGTCGCGCCTAAGCGTCAGGCCGATCAGACGCGACTGCGCCCTTGTAACCACGTAGATCTTGTTGGCCGGATTCCTCGCCTCGGTCGGCGTCAGATAAAAGCCGGAGACGTCGGTTGCGTACACGACGGGCTGTCGGTTCGTCAAATCACTGGCAAAAAGGGTCGCATGCCATTTGTCGGATTCCGAGTTCCAGACTGCGTGAAGATTGACAACACCGTCGAACTTGCTCTGTTGCAGCACGAAAGCCGGCTCGGAATTGGAATCTGCAAAGTACACCTTCGTCCGGTAGGTGTAATCGCCACCTACGTTGAAGCGGCCGGGAAGCAGCCCAATGGACCACCTCGTGTCGGCGCTCAGATGGATGTTGTGCCTGGGCGTTTCCGGGATGCGATTGCCGCTGTTGTTTTGCGACGATGATTGAACGTATTCCGTATAGCGCGCAAGATCAAAGGTGTACGCCAGCCCCAAGGTCAGCCAATGGGTCGGTGCTCCGACGGCCTCCAGTTCAAGACCCTCCGCGCGAGCTCTGCCCGCATTCCTGGTTTCGAACACCGCGGTTTGCGGGTTGAACTGGTTGGTCTGCATGTCTTTGTAGTCTGCGATGAAAGCCGCTGCGTTAAGCTGAAAGTGCCTCTCCGGTGAGAGGTACTTGCTGCCGACCTCGTAGCTCCATACCTTTTCCGGCTGAAAGGGTGTGCCCAAGTGCTGCGACACTTGCGCGCTCGAGATGCCGAAGTCAGACGATGCGGACGTATCCCAGCCGCCGCTCTTGTAGCCTCTTGCAGCAGTGGCATAGAGCAGCAGTCCTTTCTGCGCTTCATATGACAGCGTCGCCTTGGGAGTGAAAGACCACCACGTCGCGGAGTAGCTGGCCGAGGCACTTGGAAAGATCGCGGGATAGATGGGGTCAAACGGGTTCCCCGGCGCAAACGTCGGCACGATCGTCGAAGAGCCGCTCTTGGATTCCCATTGCCCCCGCGCTCCGAGGGTCAGTCTCAGCTTGTCGAGGATCGGAAGACTTGCCTCACCGAAGAGCGCACCCACATCGTTGGAGATCTGCTGGTCCACGTTCTGCATGACGCCGGAGACGGGTATCGGGAATTGGCCACCGTTCACGGTGTTGTGGTTCAGGTTGAAGGTATACAGGTCGCTCTGCCGTTTGTTTGCGTGCAGGTAGAACAAGCCGCCGAGCCAGCTTAGGTTCTGTCCTGACGGCGATGCCAGGTGAATTTCCTCGGTGTACTGCTTATTTTGAATATCAGTCGACGCGAGGGCCTGATTATCTGGATCACCGAGGCGTGAGCGAGATGTGCTGTCGTGGACTCGCCGAAAGCCGGAAATCGACGTCAACGTGCACCACGATGTGTCCCACTCCACTCGCGCGCTCGTGCCCTCGACGTTGCTGTTACCTGTCGCATTGATGCCCTGATTTGTATCGTTTGGGCCATAGGACAGGTTCGGATGCTGCGACGGCTCGATATTTCCGGAGAGCTGGACTATTTTGGGCGTGGACAGATCGTGGGTGAAGTCGCCGCCGATCAGCACCTTCAGATCATTGCGCGGTTCCCACAATAGCTGACCGCGCCCGTTTCCAGTGGCGTCGCCGTAGGTCTTGTCATGCAGAGTTACGTTGTTCAGGTAATCATCACGACGCTTGACGTCCATCGTAACTTTGCCTGCGAGTTGGTCCGCGATCAGCGGCCCCGTCCACAGCCCGCGAACCTGCGCCAGATTGTTCGCTCCGTACGTACCCTCGATCTTCCCCGTTCCCCCTTCCTGGAAACTTGGCTCAAGGGTATGGATGACAATCGCGCCCCCGGTCACATTGCGCCCGAACAAGGTCCCTTGTGGGCCGCGCAGCACTTCGATGCTGCTCAGGTCATACAAATCCGGACTGTTGTCCCCAACACCGGTCGTTGGAACGTCGTCTATGAATGTGGTGACCGAGTCGTCCCAGCCGGCGCCGGGAGTATTGATCAGTGTTCCGCGGATTGAAATGTAGGTCTCGCCCTTGATGACCTGCACAAACGTGACGCCCGGCGCCCGCAGCGCGACGTCGTCCAAGCCTTGAATGTGGTCGCGCTCAATCGCCTCCGGTGTGAACGCAGAGACCGCGACAGGCGTGTCTCCCAGTTTGGTCTTCCGCTTCTGCGCCGTGACTACGACGACCGGAATGGCATCTTCGTCCGACTCGGAGGTCCCGGCATCGGTGTTCTTGGCACCCGAGGAGCGCCCCGTGTCGGCGTCAGCGCCTGCCGTTGTCGGCGCCGCGGCTGCGACCGGCTCCGCCGTTACCGTTTCGGAGGACACGGCGGAGATGCCGGATGCGATGATTAACAACATGTGTTTGCTCAATCGACGCAGCCCATTGCTTAAATCTGAACCAACTGGGCCAATCGGATCGGCCCGAGGTCTCCAGCCCTTCATCGCTCCTCCTTATATTGATTCGAATAATCAATATTTGTTGTTTTTAGGTACTCGAGGGCGCATATGTACATCTTGTGAATCGCTGGGTCAATCTTGATTCGTCTGATCAATATTTGGAGCACTGCTGAGCCAACGTCGTGCGCGGCGTGCGCCCGCGCCCGATGATCGCGTTGAAGTGGTCTTGGCGCGCGACCGTCAGGACGCGGCGGTTGGCCGCTTGCGCGCGGTGCCGGTTGTGGTTTCGGTTTTAGCCCGGCAGTGGACCGGTGTAGTTGGCCCGCGGACGTATCAGCTCGTGGGCGTGATACTGCTCCATTGCGTGGGCAATCCAGCCGGCTATTCGGCCCAGGGAGGCGACAATCAGCTCCTGCCCCTTCAAACCCAGTCTCCGACCGACAAAGGTCGCCGGCAAAATGAAGTCCGGCCGGAGCCCTGCAATGTCCAGCGCGGTGTCGGTTGCACGCCGCAGACGCTTGAATTCGGCATCGTCACCCAAAGACGCCTCCAGGGCGCGCATCATCGCTTCAGCCCGCGGATCCCAATTCTTGTTCTTGGGCAGACTGAACCCGGGTAAGGACTCGCCATTGCGGAAACGCGTGACGATGGAATCACGAGGATCGGACGATCCGACAATTTCCTCGAGCAAGCGCGACGCAGCCCCTGCCCGGCCGGCTTGCAGCCTTTGCCCTCCCGATACGATCAGGCCGGTCAGCACTGCGTAACACGGGGTAATGCCCGCATTCGCAACCGCGCGCACGGCGAACGTGGTCGGATCGAATTCGTGATCCGCCGCAAGGATTAGCAGTCTCCGTACGACGTCCGCAACGCCTGGCGGAGCGCGAAGCGATGTCACGATGAATTCATGCAGCGGCGCATAGCTCGGACCACTGGCTCCCACCATGATGGCGGCATACCAGCGCGTAAGGTCCGCTCCCGCGCGGGCGATACCTGCTTTGGACAGGTCATAAAGACGGGGATTGGCTCGCTCGATCATTGGGAGCAGGGCCATGGCTTGTTCAGCGACGGTCAGATCGCCCAGGCTTCGCTTCAGCTTGGCGTATGAGGGCGGGACCGCCGGTACCTGCTCGGTGAAAATTGCCCGAACATCCGCCTCCCATAGCAAGGACGCGACAGCCTCGAAGGATTCCGTTTCAGCCAGGCCGACTACGTTCCTGCCCCGGTAGTACAGCCCCTGCTCGGTCAGCAGAGTTATTTTTGTTTCATTGATCAATCCCAGTGCAACGTTGCTTTGCTCGCCCGCAGGTTGCTCGTCACTGAGTCGATCGATGTCCGCCTTCCAGTAGCGCCGGCGGCGCGATCCCTGCACACTGCGCGATCTGATCAGCTTGCGGCTGACGTACGCGTAAAGCGTAGGAACACTCACGCCGAGCGCGCCGGCGGCCTGCTTTGCGCTTATCCATAGCCGGTCGTCGTTCATCTCGATGATCGGATCTCCGATGGGGTCCGGCAGACTTTATCCATATATGTACAAATACAATCAATATTGACGACAGCAACTTGACGCCTTACCTTCCGCCCTTATGAGATGCCTTTCGTCCAAATATTGATGGTATTTGTCAATGTTATGGCAGCAGCGTCGTACTGGCAAGCAGGGTCGTGTCTGCGCGACTCTGGATCAGGACATCAATGAGCCATCAGACTGAAATGCAGCGCAGCCGAGCCGAGCGGGTCGCCGCAATTACGGCCCGTCTGAACCGCTTGCCGCCTTCTCGCACCATGTGGCGGCTCGTGATGCTTCTTTCGTTTTGCGGATTTTTCGAGATCTATGAAATCGCCCTGACGGCGTTTCTCAGCCCCGGACTGATCCGGGAGGGGATCTTTCATGCTGGCGCAAAAGGCTTCTTTGGTCTCGCTGATCAAGCCAGCTTTGCGGCCGCCACATTTGCGGGTTTTTTCGTCGGTGCGGCTCTGTTCTCGTTCGTGGCCGACAAATATGGCCGGCGCTCCGTACTGACGTATTCGCTGCTTTGGTACGCCGTCAGCACGGTCGTGATGGCCGCGCAGAACACCGCCCTCGGCGTGGACCTATGGCGCTTCGTCGCTGGCATAGGCGTAGGTGTCCAACTGGTGACCATCGACAGCTATCTCGTCGAACTGGTACCGAGAACGGTTCGCGGCAGAGCATTCGCGGTTAACTATGGCCTGATGTACCTGGGCGTACCGGCAGCGGCACTCCTTTGCTGGTTGTTGCTTCCGACCGATCCGGGCCTGATTGCGGGCTGGCGATGGGTGGCGTTGTTTCCCGCTCTGGCAGTTCCAGTCGTCTTGTGGGTTCGCCGCCTCGTGCCGGAGTCTCCACGTTGGCTGCTCCAACGAGGGCAGCTGGAGGAGGCCGAAAGGGTCGTGGCCTCGATCGAGGCGCGTGTCTCTTCTGATGTGCGGGACCAGCTGCCCGTGCCGCAAATCGCCGCCCCGGAAGCGGAGGGTCAAGCAGATCTTGGCGAGCTTCTCCGGCCGGCCTATCGTCGGCGCACGCTGATGCTGGTCGCCCTGAACATCTTTCAAGCGCTGGGTTTCTATGGATTCAGCAATTGGGTACCGACACTTCTAGCATCCCAAGGAGTCACGTTCGTCAAGAGCCTGGAGTATTCCTTCGCGATCGCGATCGTCTATCCAATGGCACCCTTGCTTATCGCGTTCTTCGCCGACCGTTTCGAAGCCAAATGGCAGATTGTCGCGGGCGCGGCCGGAACTGCTGTCTTCGGCCTTTTGTTTGCTCGGCAATCCAGCCCCGGCATGCTTGTTCTCTTCGGCGCGCTGATCACGGTCTCGAACATTCTGCTGTCCTACTCATATCACGCGTACCAAACGACCTTGTACCCCACCCGCATTCGCGCGCGCGCCGTGGGTTTCGTTTACTCCTTCAGTCGACTGGCGACCGTGCTCTCCGGATTTGCCATCGCGATCGTGCTCCGCGATTTCGGCACGCCCGGCGTCTTTGCCTTCATTGCCTTGTGCATGCTGGTTGTCGTGCTTGCGGTTGGTGTATTCGGGCCACAGACGCGCGGGCTGACACTCGAAGAGTCCTCCCAATGAGCGCCGAGAGCTCAATGGAAGTAAGAGTGTTGGCCGCTACCGGGGTACTGGGCGCCGGGTTCAAGGTCGATTCCCTCAGGCGAGGAGTCGAACTGAAGCCAAGCTTCATTGCCTGCGACGCAGGATCGACGGACTCCGGTCCCGCGCATTTGGGCTCAGGCAGGCCCAAGCTGTCCAGGGACGCGTGCAAACGCGACCTGCGGCTCCTTCTGAAGGCGCGCGATACGCTGAAGGTTCCCTTGATCATCGGCTCGTGTGGCACCAGCGGGCGCGACGTGGGCGTGGACTGGGTCGCCGAAATGGCGCGCGAGATCGCGGCGGAAGAGAGCGTTCACTTCCGGACGGCGTTGATCAAGTCGGATCAATCCCCCGCTTACTTGAAAATGCGCTTCGAGCAGGGCCGCATCAAGCCGCTACACCCCGCGCCACTGCTGACCGAAGCCGTGATCGAATCGAGCCATGTGGTCGGCATGATGGGCGCCGAGCCAATCGCAGCGGCGATCGCTCAGGGCGCAGACCTTGTACTGGCGGGCCGGGCGAGCGACTCCGCGCTATACGCCGCCATTCCGTTGATGCAGGGTGCACACGCTGGTCTGGCTTGGCACGCGGCCAAAACCCTGGAATGCGGAGCGGCTTGCGCGGTGGTCCCCGCAGCAGACGGCATGTTTGCCGTCATCCGCGACGACCATTTCGATATCGAACCCCTGGACCTGGCGGCGCGCTGCACGCCCCAAAGCATCGCGGCGCATACGCTTTACGAAAACGCGGATCCGTTCCTGCTCACCGAGCCCTCCGGCGTCATCAATACACAGCATGCGAACTATGCCGCGAACTCCGAGCGGTCGGTTCGCGTGTCTGGATCGACTTTCACGGTGGCGAAGGAATATACGATCAAGCTGGAAGGTGCACAGCTTGTCGGACATCAAACTGCCGTGATCGGCGGAATTCGGGACCCCTACATCATTCGAAGTCTGGATACGCTATTGCCAAAGGCCAAGGCATACTTCGACGCGAGGATCGCTGAACTCTTTCCCGGACAGCTTTCCAGCGGCGATTACGACATCAGCTACCGAATCTACGGCCGTGACGCCGTGATGGGGCGCCTCGAGCCCATGCGCAATTCGCCTGTGGCCTATGAGGTCGGCGTGCTGATCACGATCACGGCGCCCAGCCAGGATCTTGCAAATAAAATCGCCACGCTCGTCAGTCACGTGAGCGCGCATCTGCCAGTACCCGAATATCAGGGAATCATCAGCAGCATTGCCTATCCGTTCTCGCCGCCGGAACTGCCCCGCGGTCCCGTGTATCGGTTCTCCCTGAATCACGTTGTCATCCCCGACGACCCCTGCGAGATGTTTCGCACTGAAATACTGGAGATCTGAAGATGGCGACCTTGTTTGAACTTTGCAGCCTGATCCGCTCGAAGAACGCGGGGCCCTTCGTGCTGACTTTCGACTTGATGTTTTCCAGCCGTGAAAACTATGAACGAGCCACGAAGGCTTGCCCGTTGACGAAGGCGATCCTCGCCCAGATCTACGGTCAAGCCGAGCAAGACATAACGCTCGTTTATCACGATCACGCACTGGCGATCAAGGCGTCGATGCCGCGACCGATCTTCCAGGGTGACTTGAGGGACAGCGACTGCTATGGCGGCCAGCAATATGTCCCGCTCCTGAATCTTCAGGTCGACTGACCCAAAGCAGACCATGTTCACGCCGCGTCAATCTTCATCCTTACGCAAATATTTTTTCATTTTGTACCAAAGAGTGCGCTCGCTGATATCGAGCAAGGCCGCAGCCTTTGGTTTGCTGCCATCGGCCTTTTCCAAAGCCTGTCTGATCATCCGGGACTCGAGCGCGTCGACGGCCGGAGCGAGGGCACCCAGCGGAGCTCCGTCCTCGCTGCGTTCCAGCGACTTCCTTGCAGCGGAATCGATGTCCAGCGGGAAGTGCTCGGGCTTGAAACTGCTGCCCCCAGCCAGAACCAAGGCCCGCTCCACCATGTTTTCAAGCTCTCGAACATTACCTGGCCAGTCGTAGGAATTCAGCTTGCCGACCACGCCGGCGTCCAACACGGACTCACTGAACGGATGATGGCTATGTTTCGCGACAAAGTGAGCCACAAGACCGGGAATATCCGCCTTGCGTTCCCGCAAGGACGGCAGGTTGATGGCGAAAACGTTCAATCGATAGTAAAGGTCCTCCCGCAACTGACCGTCGCGAATCGCCTCGCGCGGGTTGCGGTTCGTGGCCACGATGACGCGGAAATCAAGTGAAATACTACGATTGCTGCCCAGGCGCTCCAGTGTGCCTTCCTGCAATACTCGAAGCAGCTTCGCCTGCAACGAAATGGGCATTTCGGTCAGCTCGTCCAGGAAAAGCGTTCCCTGATTGGCCAGCTCGAACTTTCCAACACGGTCCTTGACGGCTCCCGTGAAAGCTCCTTTCTCGTAGCCGAAAAGCTCCGCCTCCAGGATATTCGCCGGAATTGCGGCGCAGTTGATCGGAACAAACAACTTGTCACGCCGGCTGGAAGCGTTATGAATGGCCCGTGCCGCCAGTTCCTTGCCGGTACCCGTTTCACCGGTAATCATCACCGAGGCCTTGTTGGGTGCAACCTGCCGAATCAGCTCATACACGGCCTGCATCGCCCCGCTGGTTCCGACAAACGCGTCCCAGCCTCGATTCAGCTCTTCCCGCATGAAACTGTTCTGACGCACCACTTCAATGCCGCGCAGCACACGCGAAATCGTCAATTCGAGCGTTTCAACATCAAACGGACGAACCATGTAGTCGGTGGCTCCGACTTTCATTGCTTCCACTGCCGACTCCACCGATCCGAACGCGGTGATGACGATAACCGGTGTCGGCAGGCCGTCCTTGCGCATGCAACCGAGCAATTCAATTCCGTCCATTTCCGGCATGCGCAGGTCGGTGATCACAAGATCCACCGGGCTTTCGCGGATCACCTTCAAGGCTTCCCGCCCATTTCCGGCGACGAAAACCCTGTACCCGGCCTGGTTCAACATGATTTCAAGTACACGCCGCATGTGCGGTTCGTCGTCGACGACCAAAACGTATTGTCGGTTCAGCTTCATTGATGCACTTCCATCTTTGCCTTGCGCGGCAGACAAATGCTGAAGCGCGCGCCACCGAGGTCGCTTTCGCCCACCGCGATTTCTCCACCGTGCGCGGTGACTATCTGCTGAACAATAGCAAGGCCCAGGCCGATCCCATCCTCACGACGGAAGAAGAACGCCTCGAAAATGCGCGCTCGTTCCTCCAGGGGAATACCGGGGCCGCTATCGGAGATCTCGATGAACAGCTGCTCATCGTCATCACGCGTGGACACGCGGAT
>WNFS01000154.1_pt1 | contig 49581 bp, 36 predicted proteins | sample 5400141 | NCBI WGS metagenome assembly WNFS01 (sample SAMN13153358, study PRJNA577476) | soil metagenome | isolation source: 60 cm saprolite under Madrone tree | place: USA:California | collected 2016-06-14
CTCCGCAGCCTGAGTGCGATATCCCAGTTCATATGCCGATAAGTTTTCGGAGACAAAACCGGGCCCTCCCGCGAGTAAAAACGGTGGGCGGCCAGGCGCAAATAACTCGCGATCAATCCGTGATGGGGTTCTAACAGCGCGCGAAACGGCCCCCCAAATCATTTGTCGCCGACTGGCTTTCCAGGCCAGGCGGCCACTGGGCTCGTATTCATAACCCGTGAATTCGTTGTGTTCGATCTTTGTGCCGATCGTCAGTTGTAGCCGATCTTTAACCAGGGCGATCTCATCTTGTACAAATCCGCTGAACGATTGGCGCGATACTCGAGCTGGAAGAAACGCCAAACCAGGACTGTTGGTGACATCATCTCGGTTCACCCGGTAGCCGAGTCCCCAGACGATACTCTGCCGATCACCCAGCGGAAATCGGTGTTGGAAATCGACATCGTAAGTGTCGAGGACTTCGGCAAATGTGTTTGGGACGCGTCGGTGAGTCCGGTCGTAATACAGTTGCAGTTTGAGATCTGATCTTTCAGAGAATCTGTGCGACCATCGACCAACTACATTGCCGCCATCGACGGCAGTGTCATCCATGTTGCGCTGGCCCATGCGGCCGGTGTAAAGATCCCCTTGTAAAGTGAACAGGTTGGCTTTCGATGCGTCCCAATCCACGCGGAAGCCGCCCTGGCCCATATGCCAACCGTTGACCGCATCCTGACCGTTGCTAAGAACGCCGCTGCCGCGATCAAAGAACTTTTCATAGACGCGATAGTGAGCGTTGGAACTCAACTGGCCCCCATAGCGAACGCTGCTGAGACCGCGTAGCTCTGTACCGCCTCCACCCGAAAACAGCAGCCCTTGCGTATCCTTCGAGTTCCTGCTGGTAACGTTAATCACTCCGTTGACTGCGTTGGCCCCCCACAAGGTGGCGCCCGGTTACTTCGATCCGATCGACATCCTCTAGAAGCGGATTCTGCGCGTCCCAAAACACACCCGCGTACAACGGCGTGTAGACGGTGCGTCCGTCAATCAACACGAGCATTTTGTTGGCGGTAGTGTTGTTGAATCCGCGGGCGCTGATGGCCCACTGGCGCGAGTCAACCTGGGCGACCTCAAGGTTTGAAGCTAGCCGCAGAGCTTCGGGAAGACTCGTGACTCCGGAACGACGGATGTCCTCCTTAGTGATGACTTGGATCGCTGATGCTGTTTCGGAAAGTTTCTCCGGACGCTTGGAAACTGAAGTGACCTCGATATCCATCAATTCCTTCAAGCTCAACGTTCTTAACGCGTTTGGATTTGTGTTTGTGTTCTGCGTTTGGGCGAAGGAGTGACCGGCAAAAAAGAGCAGTGCAATCATCACGAGAATCGGGTTTGAAAGAAACCGGACGACGTCGGAGGAAAACACCTCCCCATTGACGCTTCTAACCAAAGCAAGAGCGAAGGCAAGTCTATTAGTCATTCCCCGAACCGCAGGATCGGCTTCGACCAGTAGGTTGTCTTTAATGCCTGTTGTTTCGAGATTCATTCATGCCTCTGTTTTGTTTTGCGATTCCTCACCAAGGTCCAAGAATCGTGTCTGTGAGCTGTGATTTAGGTGTCAAACTCTTCTGGAATTTGTTTAGTGTGCTCAGGTTGCAAAAGCAAAAGACGATGTGGGACGAAAAGGGGCAGGGGGATTAGATGACCAAGGCATAAGGCCCAGATCCTCTCGACGCAGCGGTCTTATGCTGCATACTCTCTCGTTAGAGCATTCAACGTGCCAAAAGAAAAACAACTGGCGAAAAAGTATGGTCCACTTACAAAGACGTGCAGCCTTCAATCGCGTCATCTGTGACCGTTTTCAGAGTCAAGCACTTCGCGAATCTTTTGCGCCAACGCTCTTTCAGAAAATGGTTTCTGAATAAATGCGATGTGTGAATCGATAATGCCGTGGTGAACTATTGCTTCGTCTGTGTACCCGGACATGAACAGCACTTTCGTTTCCGGATGAATCTCTTTTAACTGTTCGGCAACTTGTTTGCCGCTGATTTTGGGCATCACCACATCGGTGATCAGCAGGTCGATGCGTCCCTTGTGCTCCTTGAAGAGTTCCATTGCCTGCCCACCGCCGTTTGCCTCCAACACTACGTAACCACTCTCTTCAAGCAACTCGTTGGTGAGTTGACGCACCATGTCTTCGTCCTCAACCAGCAGCACGGTTTCAGTCCCGCGATGTCTGCCTAAATCCTCTTTCAAATCCGCCCGCGCGGCGACTTTGTCTTCTACTTGCGGTAGGTAGACTTTGAAGGTGGTGCCTTTTCCGAGTTCGCTGTAAACCCAGACATTGCCGCCGCTCTGCTTGATAATTCCATAGACGGTCGAGAGTCCGAGGCCCGTGCCTTTGCCTTCTTCTTTGGTCGTGAAGAACGGCTCGAAGATATGCGAGCACGTTTCGTGGTCCATTCCGATCCCCGTGTCGCTTATTGCCAGCACGACGTAGTCGCCGGGAGTTACGCCCACATGCCGGCTCGCGTAGGCCCCATCCAGTCTTGTATTGGCAGTCTCAATCGTTACGGTACCGCCGCGCGGCATGGCGTCACGGGCATTTACAACCAGATTCACCAGCACTTGTTCCAACTGCCCGGGATCGGCTTTGATCTGTTTTAAGTTGGCGCCGGGTTTTGTTACCAGCTGAACATCTTCTCCGATGAGCCGTTTCAGCAACTTGATCATGTCGCCCACAATATCGTTGAGGTTGATTGCGAGAGGTTGAAGCAATTGCTTGCGCCCGAACGCGAGTAACTGTCGCGTGAGATTTGCCGCCCGGTCGCCCGCCTTTTTTATCTCTTCCAGGTAAGACGAGATGGGATGGTCGGCGCCGACTCGTCGCAGCGCCAGGGCGCTGTAACCATTGATCGCGGTGAGCAGATTATTAAAATCGTGGGCGACGCCACCGGCAAGCTGCCCGATTGCTTCCAACTTTTGCGACTGTCGCAATTGTTCTTCGCTTTCGTGCAAAGCTGTTTCAAGCCGCTTGCGCTCAGTAATGTCACGCGCGATTCCCTGAATGCCTACCGGAACGCCATCGTGCATGACAAGCTTGGTGTTTGCTTCAATCGCAATACGGCGGCCATCCTTCGCGATAATATCCATCTCACACGCAGTCACTTGCTCACCCGCTAGTTTTTGCGTGAGCATCTCCCGGACTTTCGGCAAGTCTTCCGGCGCAACCGTCTGAGTCACATTCAGTTCGAGTGCCTCTTCGCGGGTGTAGCCGGTAATCAGCTGGCCCGCCAGGTTCATTGAAGTGTAGTTGCCCTCGAGGTCCTGCGAGTAAATGATGTCATGCGCATTCTCGACGAGATCACGATAGCGCTCTTCGCTTTCTCGCAGCTCTTGCTCGGCCTCCCGGCGTTCGGTGAGATCACGAATGAAAGCTGTGAAGGTCGGTTGCGGAAGCTCGCCGATTGCTGTAATCGTCAGTTCGACGGGAATTTCGCTGCCATCAGCACGCATAGCCGTTACTTCGAGGCGCTTGCCGATAATTGAAGAACATGCCGTTGCCAGGTACCTGGCGAAACCAGGCTCGTGATGCGGCCGCAACCCCGGGGGGATGATCAAATGGGCCATGCTCTTTCCCACAGCGTCTTCGCTTGTATAGCCAAACACGTGTTCCGCCGCTGGATTAAAATCGATGACTTTTCCTTCATGATCGATCGTTATCACGCAATCAAGTGCTGATTTCAAGATCGCGTCCTTGCGACTTTCGCTGGCTCTCAAAGCCTTTTCAGCCTGTTTGCGCTCGGTGATATCTTCGACCGAGCCTTCTATGTAATGCCCACCGTCCTGCGTGTAAACGAAGCGTCTATTCAGCGACAGCCAGATTTTTGACCGATCTTTGCGGTAAGCTTCGAGTTCGAAGCCCTCAAGGACACCTCGTTCTTTCTGTAGTCTTTCAGCTTCTGCGCGATCACTTGGATTTACATATAGTTGACGCGCAATGTCAGTGATGGCGGCAATCATCTCTTCGGGAGAGTCATAGCCAAGAATCCGGGCGAAGGCGGGATTGACCGTTATGAATCTGCCTTCTGAGGTCGATTGGAAAATTCCTTCAACTGCATTTTCAAATATTGAGCGATAGTTCTCTTCGGCGTGACGCACCTGTGTATGGAGCGAGGCACTCTCAAGTGCTGCAGCCGCTGTACTGGCGAGAATGGTTAACGCTTTCATTTGTCCCAACGTGAAAGGACGCAGGCGGTTAGTCACGTTTAGATTAATGATGCCGACTAATTTATTTGCCGCCTGCATGGGGATAGAGACAGCGGAGCGAATTTCGGGTCTGGGCCAAAGCGCCACAAAGCGCTCATCATGCACCTCACCATTAAGTATTAACGGCGTCCGCTCGCGCGCGACCCAACTCGAAATACTCTCCTGAAGTGGCACACGCTCGCCAAGCAACCGCTCCCGCTTCTCGCCCCGCACCGCTGCCACATAGAGTTCCGTGCCGTCGTTGGTAGGCAAGAGAATAGACACTTCGTCGGCGTCACTTTGCTGAACCGCGGAATCCGCGAGCTTGCTTAGCACGGTCTGGGGATCGAGAGTGAAGGCAATCGTCTGGCACAAGCTATGGATGGCCACGGTCTCGCGGAGTTGTACGTTTTCCAGTTTCAGATGCCTGACGTTCATGGCGCGCGTCAGCACAGGCATCAGCGTCTGCAGGCGAAAGGGCTTGAGCACATAATCGAACGCGCCTATCTGCATTGCATCGACCGCAGTCTGAATCGTACCCTGACCAGTGACGATGATGCCGACGAGATGAGGATCGATTTGCAGCGCGGCTGTGAGTAAAGCGATACCGTCCATTTCAGGCATCATTAAATCTGTAAGGAGCAGATCAAAGTCTCGTTCGCGCAACTCTGCGACCGCATCGGGCCCTGAACCACAACCAATGACTTCATAACCATGCCTCTGAAGCGATTCAACTAGAACACTTCTCAACTCGGCTTCGTCGTCAACAACCAGTATTTTTCCCACCGGCGTAGTTGACCCAGCAGCGGTTGTCACCATTTCTTTTCTTTCAACTTCCTTGATCTGGTTACTCACGCCGCTACCTCGATGCCTTCATCGGTAGCCGGTAAGGTAATGCGCACGGTCGCACCTTGCCCCGGCTTCGTTTCAATCTCGATTGTTCCGTGGTGCTGCTCCACGGTGTGGCGGCAAATTGCCAGGCCGAGTCCAATACCTTTGCCTTCCGGCTTAGTGGTGAAGAATGGCTCCCAAAGCTTTGGCAAATCGCTTGGCCGAACTCCGATGCCGGTATCGGCGAATTCAACGACTATCGCCGTTTGACGGCCGGCCATAGCTCCGGCCCGGCTTCTAACCGTCAATGTTCCGCCCTGGGGCATTGCGTCGCTCGCATTGCTTATCAAGTTTAGGAAGACCTGGCGCAACTGTTGCCGGTCTGCTTCGACGGCGGGAAGAGCAGCTGCAAAATCCTGCACGATATGTATCCTGTGACTGCGCAAGTGGTACTGAACAAAGTCGAGCAACGTGGTTAACTCTTCACGAAGATTCACAGTAGAGATTTGCCGATGGCTGCGTCGGCTAAAGACCAACAGGTTGCTAACCAGAGTGGCCATGCGCTCCACTTCCTGCTCAATCACCAGCAACGATCGGCGATTGGGATCATCAGCGGCTAGTTGACCAACAAGAACCTCTGCGTGCAGGGAGATTGTCGCGAGCGGATTATTTAACTCGTGAGCGACGCTCGCTGCTAACTCACCCATCGTGGCCAGCTTCGAGGCTTGCCAAAGTTGTTGGGTCATCGACGCCAGTTCCTTCGTTTTGTTTTGCAGCTCAGCAAGGGCTTGTTCTTCAGCCAGCTTCCGGTCGGTGATATCGCGGATGTTGCACTGGATTACCAGGCTTTCACCCGCCAAATAACTGTTACTCACAAACTCCACCTGTCTTATGATTCCCTCGCGACTTTCTAGCGGCAGGTTTTCGTAACGTATGTATCCTTGCCGTTGCAATTCGGCGAAAGCGCGCTTTGAAGCAATGATGTCTTTGAAAGCTCCTATCTCCCAGAGTTTCTTGCCTGCAAACTCCTCTTTGGAGAAGGCCAGCATCTCGATGAGATAAGGGTTCACGTCAACAATCTGCCCGCTGTCTGCGTCGAGAATAAGAATGCCGTCCTTCGCCGATTCAAACAGTCGCCGGTAGCGCAGTTCGGAACCTTGCAGCGCCTCCTCAGCGAGCTTGCGATTGGTAATATCTTTTTTTGACGAGAGGATATATTTGATACTACCTTGAGCATCCCGGATAACTCGCGTCCAAACATCGACCAGAATCAGAGCGCCGTCTTTTTTCTGCCGAAGCGACTCGAAAGTGGACTGACCGGAATCGATAATCTGTTTGAAAAACTTTTCTTCTTCTTCAACTAGGTCGGCGGGGATTATCAGTTCACTCAACGCTCGACCTATGGCTTCAACTCTGCTGTAGCCGAATGTGGTTTCAGCGCCCTTGTTCCAATAAACTACCGTCCCCGCCGGAGAGAGCGCCATCATGGCGTCCGGAGAGTTCTCCAGCAGTTCCATTGCCAACACAGAATCTTCGGAAAACATTTTTATAATTTGACCCCTTGAAAAACTGAAAAAGGACGTAGCGCTCGCCCCCAAACGCAACGTCCTTCCTCTGCGCGGCGACCCGTACGCATAGGGTGTCTCCGCGATTCGTTTGACTGGGTAAGCGTTTTCAATCGCCGTGGCGGCCTCAGGAGAGTAGTCCAGCAGTTCATTTGCAACTTACATTTCATTTAGCAACCCCCAATTGCCAAATTAAGATTGGTCGGCGGAATTCCCCTGGATTTTGTTAGAGGAGGCGCCTTGCTTAAGCCTGACGAGGCGTAGAACAACTTGCTTCGCCTGCTTTTGTTCAGCAGCAAATTGTTGAGGATGAATTCGTCTAAACCGTTCGCGTTCTCTTAGGTACTGACGCAACGTCAAGAATTTTTTTCGCTTCGGTTTGAATAAGTTCCACATTGGCGCTCATCAACTGCGGTTCGCCTACAACCGTTCATCCATATCTCCCTGTTCGGAATTGGAAGGCGAAGAAGGACGCCGCTTTCGCCCCCGAGGCAGCGTCCTTCTTCACTGTGCGCCGCCTGCTACCTCAGGCTTACGCAATCTGAAAATCTTTTTCGCCGTGCTCAAGGAAGCTTGCACTTCATGGCTATGCTGCGATCTAGTTCGAAGAAGGACGCCGCTTTCGCCCTAAATGCAGCGTCCTTCTTCGTGGCGCGTGTCCTCTCACATCAAGGCACGCGATTTGAAAAGCTCTCGGTTCGAATGGTTGGGACAAAGACGCCGCCCTCGCCCCAAGGCGGCGTCCTTCGTCCACACGCGAGCCACGCTCCTGTTCGCAGAAGGGCACGCGATCTTTGCAAATTTGTAGTCCATGGGCTCTCATTTTTAACTAACGGCGGCCGCCGCACTAGCCTTGCCAATGCGTCCTCTTACCAGGTTTATGACATCCAGGGCCAGGAACGGCTTGTAAAGTATCGGTAGGTCTCGCCCTTCCCAAACGGACTGTAACTCATCGGAAAAGCCGCCGCCGGTCATAAGAATTACATGGGTTAGCGAGGCATGCTTTTGAAATTCCAAGCCGAGTTTGAAACCATCATCTTCACCGAGCAGGTAATCGACTAACACAACGTCCGGTCGACGCTGGTAAAATGCGAGACGAGCCTGCGCCCCATTTTCTGCGATCAGAATTTCCCAACCTTGTTCTCTTAACTCGGCCGCGAGAAAGAACAACAAATCATGGTTGTCATCAACAACAAGAATCGTTGGCGTTTTCCGCGCGGCCCGCTGTGCACCACCAGTGCATGCTATGGAAAGACTTTCGCTACCTTCGCTCGCTGAAATATTTACCTGCGCACCCGGTAGAATCTCACCTCGAGCCACTAGCGTGGCGAGCGGCTGCGTAAGCTGGCGGTGAATAGTTCGCTTGAGTTCCCTGGCGCCGTATTCCTTGCTGATTCCCCTTTGCAGTAGGAATTGTTTCGCCTCCGGCGTCACGTCAATTGAGAAATAACGGTCACCGAGCCGCAAATTGACGTGCTCCTGTAGCGCCCGAAGATCGTGATCAAGAATTAATTCTATTGCCCCCGCATCAAGCGGGTTATAGGTGACTATTGCATCGATACGGTTTACAAAATCCGGCGAGAAGCGCTTTCTAACGGCGCCGAGCGCAATGCTCTCTAATCGGGTGGCGAGATCCGATTGCGATTTGACGGTGGCGCTTTGAAAGCCAATGTTGGGATTGATCTCCTTCATCATTTCGCGGGCGCCGAGGTTGCTTGTGAAAAAGATCAGACTCTTCTCGAAATCGACGATCGTGTTATCTCCCAGGTGCAGGATTCCCTTGTCAAGAATGCCGAGCAACAATTTTGTGATCGAATGGGCAGCCTTTTCTATTTCGTCGAATAGAACCAGAGCTAAGTCACATTGCGGGCTCGTTACCTCCGTCAACTGCTGCTGGGTAAGCAGTGGGGTTGTTTCGCGGTGACCGAGATAACCGGGAGGAGCCCCAACAAGCTTGGCGGTTTCATGCTCCATCTGAAACTCGCCGCAATCGATTTTGAGAATCTTCTTTTCGTCGCCATGCAACAGTTCGGCAATCGCCTCTACAGTTTTTGTTTTGCCCGTGCCCGTCGGTCCAAGCAGCAGAAAAACCCCGGCCGGCCGGCCTTCCGGGGCCAGGCCTGATTGATACATGTAGACGTAAGGGACGATTGCTTTTGTGGCAGCTGATTGGCCCACCACTTTCTGCGACAATAATGTCACCAGATCAAAGGGCGGAGCCGCAGATTGCGATTGCGACAAAGGCTGTGCTTGAAGAATAGAGTCTTGCATCGATCCACCCTCGGCGAAATGCTACGCAGCTTACCTGCGGTCACCCAAACTAGTACCAGGAAGGTTGTTGTAATTTCGACCCCTGGTTTTGATCGTCTAAATGTTTGCCCGCTATAAGTCGGCTTTGGGCAAAAACGGAAGACAATGTAGTTTCAAAAACTTGGCGTTCTCAGCTAGCGCCTGGTAATAGATTTCTTCTGTGGATGGCCGGGTTACTTGAGTCGCGCTTGGGACGTTGCGCGGAGGGCAAATAAAGAGGTGATCCGTGGGGCGTAATGTATCGCTATGTACGGTTCCGCACAATCGGGGAGTTCCTGAAATAAGCAGGGGAAAGCCTTAGTCAATCTAAGGAATAAAGAATTAGGGTGTCGAGCCATAATAGTATTAAGCTCTGCCGCGCATCTTTTTTTCTGACGAGCGCTCCTCTATTGTGACCAAGCCTATCTTGATGGCATACCTGACCAGGCTGGCAACGTCATGAATATCCAAACGGTCCATCAGTTGAGCACGATGTGTTTCTACAGTTTTGACGCTGATATTCAGGGCTCGGGCAATGTCTTTGGTCGACCCACCCTCAGCGATCAAGGTCAGAACTTCTCGTTGGCGCTGCGTTAACTCCGCGAACTGCACCCGCCCCCCCTGTGTGCTCCTGCCTAACTCAAATGTGGCTTTCTGTTCGACAGTTGGTGAGAGATATTTCCTGCCACGCATAACATGTTCGATTGCCAGGTTGAGCTCGGCGCTCGCTGCACTTTTTGGCAGAAAACCTGCTGCACCCGCGCGAAGAGCCCGAAACGCAAATTCTTCCTCGTCATGCACGGTCAGCACGATCACATGAACCTCCGGAAACTTCTCGCCAGTTAATTTCAAAACCTCAAAACCACTCAAGCCCGGCTTCATATCCATCAACACGACATCAGGCCCAAGCTTCTCAATTAAGTCCAGGGCCCCATGGCCATCTCCGACCTCGCCCACGACTTCCACGAGCTCCAGTTTTTCCAACAGTGCGCGAATTCCCGCTCGGATGAGAGCGTGGTCGTCTATCAGCAAGACGCGAATGTTTTTCACGGTGAGTCAGCAGCTCGTCTGTGAGGACCGCACTCCCCGGAAAACTGGTTTGAAACTAAATTCTTCCCTCGGGATCCAAGAGCTTTCGCATCCTGACGCTGTTGTACGCGTTTTTCATCGCGGGAAGAACATGATGATCTATCCCCGAAACTTTCTGCGTTCGTTGTTGTTTTCTATCCTGCTAGCGAGAAAGCGATGTCACTCTTTGAGAGTCAATACGGCCACCTCCTAATGAGGATAGTCGGCGCCGCACCGCCGGAGAGTAGTTTCCAGATCCTAAAAAATACTCTTATCGCTAAATTTTAGGTGTACAAAAGATCGGGGCACTGACTACTGAAGGTCGGACAACTTGAGGCAAGAAGTTGAGAGACTTGAATTCCCCCTTGTTCTATATGTGTATGCTATTCGCGATGGCACAACAACGCAATCAGGAAGTTTCCTATAAATAACTGAGGAAAAACCTTAGCCCAGAAAGGTCACTCAAAGCATCCAGTTTCGTACTTTCCAGTGTCTAACACTTATTCATCAAGCTTCACCAGACCAATCCGAAGGGCGTAACGGACCAGCCCGGCGATGTCATGAATATTTAGCCGTTCCATTATTTGAGCCCGGTGCGTCTCGACCGTTTTCACACTGATGTCCAAACGTTGCGCTATCTCTTTCGTTGCGTGGCCTTCCGCAATCAGCTTCAACACTTCAGCCTGGCGCGATGTGAGTTCGGACAAAAAAGCGCGCGGATCCTTTAGGTATTTCAGGACCGCCTGTTTCGATAATTCCGACGCCAGGTAGTTTTCTCCGCTGGCGACGGCCTTGATTGCTACCTCCAGCTCGGTGCTTGCCGCACTCTTGGGAATATAACCGGCGGCTCCCGACCGAAAAGCTTGAACTGCATATTCCTCATTTTCCTGGAGAGTGAGTACGATTACGCGCACGCCCGGACAATTCGCAACAATCTCTTTCAAGCTGTCCAGCGCACTCACCGTCGGAATGCTTATGTCAAGCAGTACGATCTCGGGTTTGAGCTCTGTAATCAACTGGAAACTCTGACGGTCACCCGCCGCCTCGGCTACCACCTCCACTTGCGCCATTCTCTCCACCAATGCGCGAATACCTTCCCGGATAAGCGCGTGCTCAGCCGACACCAAAACGCGTATCGGTTTTGACGCTTGAGTCTCCTTTACTCTCTGTGCCCCGGATGAACGATAAGGTTTCAGCATGTAAGCTCGGAGATCGTAAGGATCAGGAGTTTTGGGGGCTGAGGTTCTCGCCTGACCTTCAGGCAAAGATTAACACAGTAAGCAAACTAACCTATTATTCCTGATATTTACAATCGGGGAAAACCTGATACCGGGCTTCTTGGGCCGCTTGCTCAGTCCCACAAACACCACCTCCCATTAGAATTCTTGCTTTCATCCTCCAACCTTACAGAATGAATACCTGGAGGTGTATCAGCATAAGTTTGATCTTAATGTAGGAATTTCTCCCACAACTGGGTAGGGGTTTGCCCCAAGTCCCAATGATTTCCGGGAAATGGTGCTGTGTGATGGGAGACTGATTTGTGGAAAAAAAGGCGGGAAGGTCACATCTTATTCGACGAGTTTATTCTGGATGGCGTAGCGGGTCAGTTCCGCGTTTGTCCTCATCCCCATTTTTCCCAGAAGCCGCGCTCGATAGGTACTAATAGTCTTGTCACTGAGCGAGAGCAATTCGGCGATCTCAGTAACAGTTTTTCCTGAAGCGATTAGACGCATTACCTGAAACTCCCGATCAGAAAGAGCTTCATGAGGCGGTCGATCGGAGTCCCGTCCGAGATCAAACACCAGCCGTTCGACCAAAGTGGAAGTAATATACCTTCCTCCTGTTCCGACTTGGTTGACTGCTTTGAGCAACTCTGCTCTGGAGCTGTCTTTTGTGATGTAGCCCGAGGCGCCTGCTTTGAAAGCGCGACGAGCATATTGTTCCTCCGAATGCATGCTGAGGATCAGCACTGGAAGCCGGGGACGAAGCTCCTTCAACTCTTTTAACACCTCCAGCCCGCTCTGGTTGCCCAAAGAGAGATCGAGCACTGCCAAGTCCCAATCGTGTTCGCGCGCGAGCTGGAGCGCTTCTACTCTGTTGCTCGCTTCACCGAAAATGACTGCACCGTGCTGCTCATCGAAGATTTTCTTTACACCGTCCCGCACAACTGCATGATCGTCAATGATGAGGATTCTTTTCATAGTGCCTTGCATCGAATGAATTGGTGGTCTCCGACTTCTGGTGATTCATAGCTTCTTATCAGCGCCCATTTTCAAATCCTGTCCTGGCCGGAACTTGGCACTCGTAGATCAACCACCGTTCCTTTTCCTTCAAACCCCTTGATATCTATTTCACCGCCGATGAGGTGAGCACGTTCGCGCATTCCCAGTATTCCCAATGACTGCTGTTCTGATTTCTCGCTGTCGCTGATTCCTTTGCCGTTATCGCTGATCGACAGCGCTAAATAGCCGTTTTCCCGGCTGATCTTAATCTCGACCCTGGTCGCCTCGGCGTGACGAAGGACGTTGGTCAGCGCTTCCTGGAGGATGCGGAAGGCTGCAGTTGATTGCTCTTCGTTCAATTCGACTTTTTCCAGAGAGCAATCGCAATCGCAGATGATTCCCGTGCGCGCCTGAAACTGTTGGGCCTGCCATTCGATTGCCGCCACTAACCCGAGATCGTCCAGTACGCTTGGGCGCAATTCGGAAGCGATCTTGCGGATCGCGCTAATCGCCAAATCAGCCAGCTTCATCGGCGTTTGGAACTTCTCCCTCAAGGCCACAAGTGCTAACGGCTCGAGTGGAGTTGAGAGCTGCTTATCGATTTCCTCTAAATCCCATTTCAAGCTCGTAAGCGACGAGCCGAGTTCATCATGAATCTCACGCGCGATGCGGCTTCCTTCTTCTTCTCTGGCCGACTGCAGCCGGGCTGAGAGTGCGCGCAATTGTTCGCTGGTTGCTTTGAGCTTCTCTTCGGCGGCCTTGCGTGCAGTAATGTCCTGGACAGTACCTTCGTAGTACTGAATCGCGCCTTGCTCATCTTGCACTGCGCGTGCGTTCACCGAGATCCAAAGCCTGCTGCCATCCTTACGAAAGACCTCGTGCTCAAAGCCGCGTACTGCACCCTGTTCCTTGAGCTGACGCCTAAACTCTTCACGGCGGGTTGGGTCGACGTAAACTTGCCGGGAAATATCCTGGAGGCTGCGAATCATCTCTTCCGGAGAGCCAAACCCATACATGCGCGCCAGGGCTGGATTCGCCGCAATGTACCTGCCTTCAGGCGTCGATTGAAAAATCCCTTCGCCTGCGTTCTCGAAAATTTCACGGTATTTCTGTTCGGCTTCGCGCAAGGCTTCTTCCGCCCGCTTGCGATCCTCAATGTCGACTGACATGCCATACCACTTAATTAATTTTCCCTGCTCGTCTCGCAGCGGCGCAGTGCGAATCAGGAACCAGCGATATTCTCCGCCAGTCCCCTGCAAGCGCATTTCAGCTTCGTACGGTTCCCCACGCGCAATGTCCGCGAGCCACTTTTCTATGACTCTTGAAACGTCTTCGGGATGAATGGGACGTGTCGGCTCTTCAACATACTGCTCCAAAGAAAGGCCGGTATAGTCCACCCAACGCTGATTGAGGAAATCAACGACGCCGTCAGGCCGAACACTCCAGGCCATCGTGGGAATTGTGTCGATGATAAGCCGGTTGCGATCTTCGCTTCGGCGCAATGCATCTTCGCTCCGCTTGCGCTCGGCGTTCTCCGCTTGCAGCGCCACGTTGGTTCGCTTAAGTTCTTGAACTGTTTCATGCAAGACATCGCGCGCGCGCCTGAGCGATTCTGCTTTGCTCTGTTGCGCCGCAGTCAGCGACGCGACAAAAAACGCTAGCAGTGTAAATAAAAGTAGTCGCGGTAAGTGCGAGATCTCCACGGCCAATGAATGGGACGGAGGCAAGACGTAAGCGAAGGCCAAAATGGAGAGTAGAATCGCGAGCAAGCCCGGCCTTATTCCACCGAACCAGGTACCGAAGATGACGGCGCAGAGGAACAACGATACATGAGCGGCAGCTTGCAAATCGGTATCCATCAACAAGAGAATGATTACCGCAGCGATAACGGATAGAATAGCAACCCCGTACCTCAAAATCGCCGGCCGTTCGGGCGTTCGATCCAGGAGCCGCTGCAGTTCCGTATTGAGTCTTTTTATTTCGGCCTTGGCTCGTATTGGCTCGGGGCTTTCAATGATCTCCCATTCCCCTTGCCGTCTCGCTATTGCAAACCGGTGGGCCTGCATAACGTCGAGAATCTCACCGGCGCCGCTCTTTGCCAGCGGATAGGTGCACAACACGGTCATAGGCTGATCGGTAATGGAATCGTTAAGCTGTTTTTCGTAGGCACAGAAATCTTTCCGATCCTTCTCTTCCAGCCAGAACGTATCCCCCGAAACGCGCATGCCATCGTACCCTCGAGCCAGTGCTCGTTTGAGTTTTGCGTCCCACGCTCTCGTTACTCTCTCTAAATTGAAAACATTTTCTTCGAGATACCAGTCAAGCCCGTTGAGGATTTCAATGTCCTCAGCCGCGAGGCGCTTGTCGAGATCGGGAACAGCTTGGGCCAACGCTTCTTTGGCCTCTTCCACTGTCATTAGCTCAGAGTTCGAGAGCACCCACACGCAGAACTCTTTGCCTTCCAATCCGGCCTTGAAATAGGGGACCAGAGTGTCGAGCAGGTCCTGTTTCGTCTCGTAGAAGTGACAGAAGTGTGTGCCCCAGGGCACGTTACCGACGACGCTGATGCCCGTTTTCCTCAACTCTATTGCCATGGTGTTAACGTCAAACGATTCTTGGGTTAAATAGTTTGGAAGTGGTTCAAAAAAATCCTCATACGCATCACAGCGTCATTCTGCGAACTATCTCGCGGCCGGCAATCGGCACGCGCAGAGTAACGACAGTGCCCTGGCCTTCGGCACTTGTAATACTAACTTCTCCTCCAATGAGATAGGCGCGTTCGCGCATTCCGAGCAAACCGAGTGATTCAGTTCCCGATATTTCCCGGTCTTTCATTCCCTTGCCGTTATCGCTAACCGACAACACGAAATAGCCGTTCTCTTCCTTTATCTTGATAGCCACTCTGGTCGCTTGCGCGTGACGAAGGACGTTGGTCAAAGCCTCTTGGAAGATGCGAAATACTGCCGTTGATTGCTCTGCGCTCAACTCGATGTTTTCCAGGGAGCAGTCGCAATCGCAGATGATTCCTGTGCGCGCCTGGAATTGCTGTGCCTGCCATTCGATAGCTGCCGCCAATCCAAGATCGTCCAGCACGCTTGGCCGCAACTCAGAGGCTATCCTGCGAAGAGTGCTAACGGACATGTCAGTCAACTTGATCAGAGCGCGCACCTTCTCTCGCATCACAGCGAGTTGCGACTCACCTGGTGGAGTGGAGAGCATTCTGCTGATTTCCTCGAGGTCCCATTTCAAACCTGTAAGCATCGAGCCAATTTCATCATGAATCTCACGAGCAATGCGTGTGCCTTCCTCTTCTCTAGCCGATTGAAGTCGCGCGGAGAGAGCACGCAATTGCTCGCTTGTTATCCTTAAGTCCGCTTCCACCTGTTTGCGTTCGGCGATCTCTTTTCTTAGTTCCTCATTCGCCACTCGAAGTTCGCTGGTTCGCTCGATGACTCGCTGCTCCAGCTCTTCATTCAGTCTCTTTATCTCTTGCTTGGCTTGTATTAACTCCGGCGTTTCAATAACCTCCCATTCCCCTTGCCGTCGTGCTATTGCAAACTGATGGGTGCGCACCACGTCAAAGATCTCCTCAGCTCCGATCGTCGCGAGCGGGTAAGTGCACGACGCGATTGTGCGTTCATGGGGAAATAGTTTGTCGAGTTCGGCTTCGAACTTGCGAAGCTCTTTCGGCCCCGCATCGCGTAGCCAGGCCGGACTGCCGTTGACTCTCATTCCCGCATAGCCTCTGGCCAATGCCTCATTAAGTTTCTCTCTGAATCGATTGGCGACTGTGTGAGGATCAAAAGTCTTGCCGCTGAGAAACCAATCTTCATGGCCGACAACTTCTATGCTTCGCTCGGCCATATACCGGTCAAGATCGGGAAGAACATTTCGCAATGCGCTCGTTGCTTCTTCCACCGTCAGCAGCTCGGAATTCGAGATCACCCAGAGGCAGAACTCTTTGTTTTCCAATCCGGTTTTGAAATAGGGAATCAAAATGTCGAGCAGGTCTTGCTTCGTCTCGTAGAAATAACAGAAGTGTGCACCCCAGGGCAGGTCGCCGACGACGTTGATGCCGGTCTTCCGCAGTTCTATTGCCATCGTATTCACCTCCAAAGATTCTTGGGTACGTTTCCACCAAGTAGTGGGAGCGGAGGTTAAAAAAATTTCGTGTGTCGGAAATCGGAGAAAAACCTGCCTCCTTTCCAAGTCTTCGCTCGCTAACTCGGGGGAGCGACTGATCATGGATTAAGTAGCTGACGGCGAAAAGAAGCAGAACGAACAGGCTGGCGGGCGCTGTCGCAAGTCGGCCCGCAAGAGTGAACGGACGAACAACTGTCAGCCAGGGGGCTGGTGGGATTAATTTAAGGGCGCTGAGGAGTTGCCCCATAAGGTCGCTTTCCACTCCTGCCGTAAGTGCAGATATGGACAAGCTGTATTCTGGAGGCCACGAAGTCTAATTTTAAGAGTTCAAAAGACGATGCGGTTCGGGCAGGAGCTGGGCCGCCTCTTTTCCGAACTCTTCAGGAATATGTAAACCCTGACGTGCGCAATTCTAGTTTTATCCCGGTGCGGTTGCAATCTAAATCGGGGCTTCGCGAACGCGCGAGCTTGAGCATTAGCATGGTCCAACCAGGAGCGCCTGGCTTCACGACGGCACGCAAGCTGCGAGTGACGCATGTGGGCGTGAAAACGTCGCAATTTGCACTATCCCCTGGGCTTTTGTGCGGGGGCGTTTCTCTGCATTAGGTCCGTTCCGCCCCGCCATTGTTAGTCAACGTACTTGCGCCTATTCGGCAAAAAATCTTGCTGGTCATAATCAATAGAATGAGAAAGAAGCTGCTATTCATCATGGTCGCCGCGCTTTGGCTGTCTCTGATCAGTTGCGGGCTTTGGGTCACCTGGAGTTACCAAAACACGCGCGGCGAGCAAGCGAGTGCGCCCAAATATTGGCCGCTGACAAGTCGCATTCAACGAACCGGAACACAGCCTACGCTTGTATTGGCGATTCATCCGCACTGCCCTTGCTCTCGCGCAACAATCGGTGAGTTAGCTTTGTTAATGGCGCACGTACAGGGACTGGTGAATACAAACGTGCTCTTCGTTAAGCCTCGTGAATTTTCCCAAGACTGGGAAAAGACCGATCTATGGAAGAGTGCCGCCAGTATTCCTGGCGTGAAAGTTATGACGGACGACGAGGGAGTTGAAGCGGCTGGTTTTGGATCGCGGACGTCAGGTCAGGCGATGCTTTATGACGCCAGCGGCAAGCTGATTTTCAGCGGCGGCATTACCAGCTCACGAGGACACTCCGGAGAGAACGATGGACGAAGCGCCATTGTGTCGTTGCTCAGATCGGGTCTAGCCGCCACAAACGAGACAGCTGTATTCGGCTGCCCACTTTTTAGCAGCGGAAAGCCCGCAGAGGAATTCTGTTATGGCGTACATCAAAAATAATCCCGCTACATCGGAATCCACTCTTCGGCTCGCCAACGATCAGTTTCGCGAGCATCAGTTGCTCGTCTACCGGCGAACGGACGGCATGTTCGCGCCTCTTATGGTCGCACAATGGCTGGCAGGAATTGTGATTGCAGTCTGTATCTCGCCAAAAACCTGGGAGGGCGCGGCGAGTCAGACGCATCCACATGTCTGGACTGCAATATTTCTAGGAGGAGCTATCTCGATATTTCCGGCCTTTCTGGGTTTATTACGACCGGGCGCCACGTCGACGCGCTATGCAATTGCGGTGGGACAGATGTTGATGGGCGGGTTATTAATCCACTTGACCGGCGGGCGCATCGAAACGCATTTTCACGTTTTTGGATCTCTGGCCTTTCTGGCTTTCTATCGCGACTGGAAGGTTCTTATTCCAGCCACGCTGGTTGTGGCGGCCGATCACTTTCTCCGCGGAATCTTTTGGCCACAATCGGTCTATGGAGTCCTTACGACAACGAATTGGCGAACGCTTGAGCATGCCGGCTGGGTGGTGTTTGAAGTTTTCTTTCTCGTTATCTCTTGTCTTTATAGTCAGCGTGATATGTGGGAGAGAGCGCTAAAGCATGCCACGTTGGATGTCGCGGAAAAGGGTTTCCGCCAGTTGGCTGATGCGATGCCGCAAATTGTTTGGACTTCCCGACCGGACGGCTGGATCGATTACTACAATCAGCGCTGGTTCGATTACACCGGCATGACGCTCGAAGAAACTCAAGGATGGGGTTGGGGACCAGTTATACATCCTGATGATCTGCAACTTTGCATGGATGCGTGGAACGAGTCTGTCCGCACGGGAAAGCCTTTTGAACTCAAATATCGATGCAAGCGCGCAGCGGACGGCGCTTATCGCTGGTATCTGGGCCGCGCTTCCGCAGTGCTCGACGAACGCGGAAAAATCACCAAATGGTTTGGCACCGAGACTGACATTCACGATCAAAAACTCGCCGAAGAAGGATTACTGAGCACCCGTGCGGAACTTGAAGAGCGGGTCCGCGAGCGAACTGCGGCGCTGGCCTCTGCAAACTCAGAGTTGGTGCTGGAAATCCAGGAGCGAAAGCAAATGGAAGCTGCCTTGCGGGAAGGTGAGCAGAAATATCGCGATCTATTCGAGAACGCCAATGACATTATCTACACCCACGACCTCCAGGGTAATTACACCTCAGTTAACAAGACGTGCGAAAAAATCTTGGGCTATACCAGTGCTGAAGCTCTAACAATGAACGTAGCCCAAATTATCGCGCCTGAATATTTCGAGGAAGCCACACGGCGACTGGCGCAAAGGACCGGGGAACTATCAGCACCGGTGTATGAATTGGGGATCATTGCCAAGGATGGTCACGAAGTAATTCTCGAAGTGAACTCACGCCTCATTTGGGATGATGAAAAACCAATCGGAGTGCAGGGCATGGCCCGCGACATTACCGAGCGAAGACGCGCGGAAGCGGAACGCCAAATCATCTCTGAAATAGTCCAGGGCATTGTGACGACGTCTAATCTGGACGAGTTGCTTAAGCTCACTCACAACTCTATTTGTAAACTCCTTTCCGCTGAGAACTGCTTTGTCACGATCTACGATCTGTCGACCAGCTTGATGAATTTTGAGTTTTGGGCTGACAAGTTCGATATGGCCCCGGAGCCCTGCCCGCTCGGAACTGGCTTCAGCGGCTACGTGTTTCGGACGAGTCAACCGCTGTTGCTGGATCGTGAACGAACGGATGCGTTTGTGAGACGCGGCGAAGTCGAGCAAAGCGGGACCTATTCGGCTTCGTGGTTGGGCGTTCCACTGCGAACGCCGAGCGGCACGATCGGCGTAATGGTGGTGCAAGATTATGAAGAAGCAAACGCCTACAGCCAGCGTGATCTTGAATTTCTGACCGCGGTCGGCCATCAGATCGCTATGGCTATCGAACGCAAACGGAGTGAGCGCGAACTTGAGCAAGCGCGCGATGAGGCTTTGGAATCAGCCCGCTTGAAATCCGAATTCCTCGCCAACATGAGCCACGAGATTCGTACGCCCATGAATGGTGTCATTGGTATGACGGGACTCCTGCTCGATACTGAACTCGATGAGGATCAGCGTGACTTTGCGGAAACAATTCGCTCCAGCGGGGACGCGCTCTTAACCATCATCAACGACATTCTCGACTTCTCAAAGATCGAGGCCGGTAAGCTTCAATTCGAGGTGGTCGATTTCGATCTGCGCAACGCAGTCGAGGGCACGGTTGAATCATTAGCTGAGCGGGCCCGCGAGAAAAAAATCGAGTTCGCGTCTTTTGTTCACAGCGATGTTCCGACTGCTTTGCGCGGCGATCCGGGCAGGCTCAGGCAAATACTCACCAACCTTCTGGGCAACGCTTTGAAGTTCACGGAACGAGGTGAAGTGATTGTTTCGGCGGAAAAGGAATCGGAAAATGCAACCGCTGTGATGATTCGTTTTTCCGTCAGCGACACGGGTATCGGCATCAGCGAAGAGACGAAACAGAAGCTCTTCCAGGCGTTCACTCAGGCTGATGGCTCGACTACGCGAAAGTATGGTGGCACGGGCCTCGGCCTTTCGATCTCGAAACAGCTCGTCGAATTAATGGGCGGGCAGATTGGCCTTACCAGCACGGCGGGAACGGGATCGACTTTCTGGTTCACCGTGACTTTAGATAAGCAACCGGCGGAAGCAACTCAGCCATTACTAAAAATCGAGAGCCTGGGTAAGCTGCGCGTCCTGATCGTTGATGATAACGCAACCAATCGAAAGATCCTGTCGCACCAACTGAGCTCATGGGGCATGGTTCACGCGCAGGCTGAGTTGGGAGCGCAGGCCCTGGAGTTGTTGAAGAACGCGGCTGCCAATGGTATCCCTTATGATCTCGCTATCCTGGATTTCCTCATGCCCGGCATGGATGGTTTCGCTCTGGCTGAGGCCATCAAGTCTGACCCTGAAATTGCGCCGGTGCGTCTGGTTCTGCTTACCTCGGCAGGTGAGCGAGGTGATGGCGCGCGATCGCGTGATGCGGGCATCGCGGCATATCTCAGCAAACCAGTGCGGCAGTCTCAATTGTTCGACTGTCTGATCTCCGTTATGAGTAAGTCGGCCGCCAGCGAAGAATCTACCAGACTCATGCCATCAACTCTGGTTACTAAACACGCTTTGCATGAGTCAAAGAAAATGTCCCATAAACTCATACTGCTTGCGGAAGACAACATCGTGAATCAGAAAGTAGCCGCGCGACAATTAGAGAAACTCGGTTATCGCGCTGATGTAGTGGCTAACGGTAAAGAAGCGGTCGAAGCACTGAGCCGCATTCCTTATGATCTGGTCTTCATGGATTGCCAGATGCCGGAAATGGATGGTTACGAAGCGTCAGCGGAGATTCGCCGCACCGAAGGCAAAGGGAAACATACTCCTATCGTGGCAATGACAGCTCATGCACTTCAAGGCGATCGGGAAAAATGTCTTGCAGCGGGCATGGATGATTACGTTTCCAAGCCCGTCAAGGTAGAGGAGTTGCTCAGAATACTCGAGAAGTTTTTTGCAAAAGCCAGTACAGACAAGCTTGAAAAACCGGATCCCGCTTTACTGGCCGAGGATTATCGCGAAGTGGAACTGACTGCATAACTGTGGCCACCAGCCCGAAGGGAATAACGCCCCGCCGGCGCGGCGAAAGGCACTAGTATAATTGACCCATGATCCTGCCTCCCGGCAACCCCGCTGAACGCTCATATCAGAAAAAAGAGCCGTAAACCTCAGGATTCTCAACTTTTTCGGCCGGCCTTCAGCCCCCGCAAGCGACGGTACAACCCTTGCCATTGCATGATCTGGGAAAGACTCTGCTCGCATGTCCAGCCCCAAATTTCCCTGCAAATTTCATGACAAACACTATTCAATCGACGCGGCACCTGCGTGACCGGCGCGGCTTCACGGTGCTGCAATTAATTATCATCCTGGCAATCGTGTCGGTGGTTTCGGCATTTGCCGTGTTGGGCATTACGAAGGCGCGCGCAGCGATTCGGCTACAGAATTCTGTGCGCCAATTCGCGAGCTACGTTGAACGAGCAAGGGCCGACGCGCTGCGGCGTCATGGCATCGCAAGTGTGCAACTGCTGACTAGTACAACTTATAGCGTCACAATGGATCTCGGTGACGCGGGCACGACAACAACGCAAAGCTTCTCATTGGAGAACGGCGTGATATTTACTGCCGCGCTCCAGACGATTCCTTTCGACTGGCGCGGCCGCACTGCTAACGAAGTTTCCGTAGGATTCAGTAACGGCAGTGGGACAAGCAACGTAAACATTACCGGCTCAGGCGACGTCACGATCGATGCCGAGATATTTCATGACGCATCTGTCCCCAACGTAAACTTGAGTACAGTCACAGGGGACTTTAATCCAGATCCGACGGCGGCTTCTACCGGGACGCCCACGCCCACACCAACGCCAACAGCAACGCCAACCCCAACAGCTACGCCAACCCCAACAGCAACGCCAACCCCAACAGCAACGCCAACCCCAACAGCAACACCGACTCCAACGCCCACGCCGACACCGACTTCAACGCCCACGCCGACACCGACTCCAACGCCCACACCGACGCCCACGCCCACACCCACGCCGAGTCCAACACCAACGCCGGTGCCGTGCTCGATCGTTGCCAGCCCCAGCGCCTTGACGATCATTAGTAATGGCTCCGGGACCGTCAACGTTTATCTGAACAACTTCAGTGGCAGCGGGACAATCAACGCTACTCCAAGCAACAGTGGTCAAATTCAGGTCACTCCTGGTTCGCAGAGTGTCAACGGTAGTAGCACCGCAACGTTCACCATCACAGTGAAAAAACAGAAGGACGACTTTGTGACCTTCTCATCCCCTTGCGGATCGCGAGTACTAGTCGTCACTGTCTACTAAATCAGGAAGTTTCGCACAAGCAATGAGAAAGAACAGGAACAACGCAATAGGGCGCGCGCCCGGGTATTTCAAAGCAAGAGCCAGTGCCGCCAAAGGCTTCACGCTACTCGAAACCGTCATTGCTATGTTGGTAATGACAGTTGTAGGTTTGGGGGTCGCGTCTGCTTTCGCTTTCGCGGTCAGCAATAGCGGAAATGCTGCCGATCGCGAAGTAGCCACCGCAGTTGCGCAACAGCGCCTCGAGCAACTGCGCAGCGTCGCTTTTACAGACGTCACGTTGAACGCAACCGCGACTTCGGGTGTCGCTACCTCAGTCGTCCGTGCCGGCCGCACCTTTTCGATCACCACAACGATCGCGGATGCCAACGTCGTCGCCGGCCAAGCTGCCTTAAAGACAATTACGATAAAGGTCATACCCCAGGCCTCAAGCCAGTCATGGACTACCGCTACCAACTCCCTGTTTGGTTCAGTCACATTGGTGACGCAACGCTCGGCGCAATGGCTCGGGCCTAACCGTTCCCTTTAATCAGCTAATGGAAATTGCAATGGTAAAAATCAAAGCCGTACGCGGATTCTCGTTACTGGAATTGCTGATCGCAATGACACTGACGCTCGTGATTACGGGCGTTGCCTGCACGCTGTTAGCCCGTTCGCTGAATATCCGCACCAAGACGAATGCTAACGACGACGCGCTGTCTGACGCGCAACGCGCGCTCAATATTATGTCGCGCGAAATTGCTAACGCTGGATTTAACCTCAGCGACAACGGCATTGTCGCCGGCGACTCCGTCACGGACGCCTATGGCAACAGCACACTCAGAATTCGTGCCAACCTCAACAAGTTCAACGCCTCAGCAACTGCGGGGGCGCAAAACGGAATCGGCACACCGGTCGAAGATGCCGGCGAAGACGTGAAGTATTTAGTTTATGAGGAGAACAACACGAATCTCCTGGCGCGTTATGATGCATATGCAGTTGCAGGCGCCAGGTCGACTGTTTTGGCGAATCGCCTCGACAGTTTGCACATTCATTACTACTCACAAAAGGTGAACTATGGTACCTCCGGATGCGACATCAGCCCGGCTTCCTCATCTGAAGTCACTCCAAGCACTGCGACGTACGTGGTGCTTGCCGTTTGTGTTCAGCTCAGCGCCGTGGGCAAGCCGAACGGTCCGGGCTATCAACCCGCGACGAGTGTCCTTTTAGTTTCGGATGTTGCCCTCCGTAATTCAAACCTACCGCTTTATTAATGGATAACTTTATGAATAAAAAGATCAAAAGCTCCGCGCCAAGCGTTTCAGGATTTCGCCCAGGCGAGCGGGGAGCGGCCCTGCTTACGGTGCTGCTGGTGTCCATGTTGCTGTTCGCAACCAGCGGCGCGTTGATCCTAACTACTGCACTCACGACGCGGACTGCCGTCGACTCCACCTCAGAGTTACAAGCCTACTACAGCGCCGAAGCGGGACTCGAAAAAAGTCTCAGTGTCTTGCGCGGCCAGATAGCGCCAAACGGTGCGCTGCCCGGAGGTGCGAAAATTAATTTCCGTGACGCGGTAAAGCCCTCGACCTCAAACTTACCTACGGACACTTCCACCAGTCCACGTTTATCGGGCTGGTTGAACTATGACTACACACCGGCCGGAGCTGGCAATCCCGATCGCGTTGCCTTGACTTCAAGTTATGTGCCCATCAATGGCATGGCTTACAGCGTTCTGGTGAGTGATCCGGACAACACGCCGGTCGCTACTGGTGAGCCGGCTCGTTTGCTTTTGCAGGTTACTGGCTATGGCCCAAAGGGCGCTCTCAAGCAGATGGAGTTGATAGTTAATCGCACCAACTTTGATTTTGATCCTCCAGCTACAATCATGATGCGCGGCGCCGACGATGGCACTCCCGTTACTTTTACGACTGGCGACAGCGCGGCGAAGAACTATTCAGGACACGACCATGCGCCGACTGGCAACGTGTTACCGGCTTTCGGCGCTACGCTTGGCGGCGATATGACGATCGAAATCAATGCCAGTAACAAGAACACGGTCGCCGATCCAATTGCCGCCACTATCTCCAATTCTTCTTTGCCGCCCTGGCTGCGATCTGCCAATCAGGCGCGCGCTTTTCTGGCGGATCAGAAAGCGAACGCAATTAGTCAGGGTCGTTATTTCACAACGCTTAGTGGCACATCCGGTAGTTCGTCAGCGCCGGCCTTCACCTTTGTCGATGGCGACTGCAGTCTCGATGGCGGCGCGGGCATGCTGATAGTGACTGGTAATCTCACCATGAACGGCAACCCGAATTTCGATGGACTGATTCTTGTCCTCGGCGCCGGTACTGTAAATCGCGATGGCGGCGGCAACGGAAATATTTATGGCTCAATGACGGTGGCCCATTTTGCTCCAGTGAATTCGGGCCCATTCCTTTCGCCGGCGTTCAACACCAACGGTGGCGGGACCTCAACCATGCAGTACGACTCAGATGCGGTGCGCAAAGCACTCAACATTGCGGGCCCGCGTGTGTGGGGCGTGCACGAATATTGATTTCTCAAAGAATTTCTCCCAACCCCAGTCAATGAGCTGAAAGGAAATACAAATGTCAAACGACCGACTGCGCATATCGAAACGAGTACTAATCGCCGATGACGATCCCATGATCAGATGCCTGCTGAGCGCAGCAGTGACGAACGAAGGCTATACGGCAGTGACCGTCGACGATGGTCGCGCGGCGTTTAAGATTCTTCAGTTGGACGCTGACTTTACCGCCGCACTATTTGATATGAGTATGCCGGGCCTAAACGGAATCGACATCATTCGCCACATGAATACAGAGAAGCGCCTGCAGCGAATTCCGGTAATGCTGATAACCGCCGAGCAGGATCTGAAAGTGATGTCGGAGAGCTTCGGGGCTGGGGCGGTGGCGTTTCTCAACAAACCGCTGACGACGGAAAAACTGCGTACGGCGCTGGGAATGCTGCTGCGCAGTGCGAAAGGCCGCATCGCTGCCTGAAACTTCTCGGATAGCCGAAGCCAATCTCACCTCCACTAAATCAATCAAATAAATGACCGGCGCTAGAAACCCCAATGAATGATCTGTGCGAATCTGAAGGCATTGACTTTTCGGTACTGGCTGCCTTTGACGTGCTGGCAGAGCCGGGCGAAGCGGACCTGGTGGTTGAACTGATCGATTTGTACCTGAAGGACGGAGCTGATCGCGTCCAGCAAATAAGCCATGCGGCGGTAACTTTGGATCGAGTCTTATTGAAGAAGACGGCTCATACTTTGAAAGGAAGCAGTAGCACCCTCGGCTTTCAACAGATTGTTGAGCTTTGTGAACAGCTCGAGCGAATGGAGGGCCAGGACGACCTCAAAACACTCGTGGAACTATTGGAGCTCAAGTTTACAAACGTGTGCGTTGCACTGCGGAACTTTCGCGAGACGAGAGTTAATTAAGAGTTGGTGCCATTTGCAGCGCCGCCTCGGCAGCGTGTTTTTATTTGGACTGCGCCGGCTTGACGGCGCTTTTTGTTGGGAGTGCGTGGGCTCGACTGCGCTTTCTTTAATACATCGCCATTCACAGCAACCCAAACCGTGTCAGCGAGTTTATGAGTGAAACGGTTTCCAGACTAACAGTGATTACCTGACCGATGAGGCGGACGATGCTGGTGTGGCTAAGCTCCTTACCTTCGAATATGGCAGGACGCGGCCATAGAACCTCCTAATGCGAATGGTTCGATCAACCTTGCGGTAACAGGGTTCCGTCGCGATATCGCAAAAGATACTTGGCGATTCTTTCAGGGACATTAAAAGCATTCCTTGCGTTGAGACGTGACTTAAGAAAAGTCGAAAACTACCCTTGTCCCAGATTCGGTCCACATCTTCTTCTGACGGGGCGGGCAAAAGCCTACGTGTAGCGGGCACTCTTAGAATCGGGACGATCGATGCTCGTTGCAAAACAGCATTCTCGGGATTTCGTAAAATCGATGAAAGTTTTCGGCCAATCTTCTTCTCGATTTCCGTGCGCTCAGACTCAATAACAGCAAAAAGACTCAGAGGAATGTTAAGTACCAGCAGGTATTCGTCAATTCTATAATTATCCGAGTCGATAAGTTCGACTGAGGCTTCGGCTCTTTCCAGCACCCGAAGTGCACTCGACTCGCCCTGATGCTTGAATATCTCTATTAAGCTTTCAACTAACGCCTCAGTGCGTGGTGGGAATGCTTCAGACAAAATCAATGGAGATGTATTAGATCCTACTACTCAGCATAACTCAGCGCACTACCTTTTTCACACCGGTATCAAGCGCATCATTATTTCGTTATCGGCGCTCGACCCACTTTCAGTTACTTGCGAGATTGAAAGGGGTGCTCGGGTTAGCAATCAGGGAGGAAAGAAGCGCGCCTTCGCGCGCATTCAAGTTCGCGGTCGGTTTAATTTTCTCGATCGTGAGTCGGCGCGTTCGCAATAAGTTTTGAGAAGGCTTCGCTTTTCTATAGAATGGAGCCGTCATGGCAAAGAACCCACGCGAATTCGAAAAGCTGTTGAAGCTGCCGCCGGAAGAGCGATTGCGCCTGGCCCACTGGTTGATTGATAGTGCGACCAATAGCGAGCGAGGCGGATCGGGCTCCGATTTGCCGCGTACAGTTCCAGACGAAGACGGCTCGCGGGCCTGGTCTGTACTCAGATCGATAACCGGCACTCTGGAGGGTCCAGCCGACTGGTCGCAAGAACTCGATCATTATCTGTATGGCACTCCTAAACGCGGCGAGAGCAATGAATGAGCGGCGAGAGACTCCTGCTTGATTCCACATTCATTGCGGGCCTCATTAACTCGCGCGATCAACTTCATTTTAAGGCCAAGGCTTTTCTACCAATGGTCGAGGCTGCTGCGGAAGGCGTAATCACCGAAGCTGTGCTGATCGAGGTAGGTAATCTGCTGCACTCTGTTCAGCAGCGTCAAAGGGCTGCCGAGTTCATTGATGCCTGTTATGGTACGACGAATATAACCATCGTTTCAGTCGACACCGAACTGCTTTGCAAAGCCGTCGTTCTATCGTCTTCACCAGGACAAAGATTGGGGACTAACGGACTGCATCTCCTTCGTCGTTATGAAGGAGCGCGGCCTGATAATCGCTATGACCGCGGACGCCCACTTCCAACAAGCGGGCTTTCGTGCGCTGATACTGGAACCGCCGGGCTAACGTTAAAGGCTAATGCTTCTCAATCAGCGCGCGCACCTGATCCAGTTGTTTATCATCAAGGCCAACGAAGCGTACGCCAAATCCCAGGCGCGAATGGTGCGCTACCACGCAGGACACTTCAAAGGATTTCTCATTACTGCTGAAAATGTTTAGGGTCAGAGTCTCGCCCACTAAGACTTTGGCGATCGAATCCACGTAGCAACCACCCTCCGACACATCTGCGATTCTCACACTGCAACCGGAGCTCGTTCCCTGCCAGTGAGCCGTCAGGCACGTCTCAACTCTGGAATCGGTTCTCCGGTTCTCTGGGGAGCAGCTCTCCGGCGGAGTTTCGGCGGAATATGTGAAATGTGGAAACATAGTTGGTTCGGGGGAAGGTACTCCGTCACGAGTTCGTTGGCTGTGAATTCCGAATGGAATGCAAAGGGTGGCTGTAATGCGCCAACGAAAGGTTAAGGTTTAAGCGTGACTGCGATGATCTGCGGGTGCGGCGTTGTGCAGACTATTAAGAAGCATTTCAACTCCCGAGGTTTGCTGATCTTGTTCGTCACTATCCGGCGAGAGTTGCGAGATGGCCTCAACGACGCGCGGGTCAAACTGTTTTCCCGAACGCTGACTGAGAAATCTCATTGCTTCCTCATGTAACATCGGCGCCGAAGCTCTGGGCTGCAGCATCAAATCATATTCATCAGCGATGCGAATTATTCGTGCACCAAGCGGGATCTGCTCCTGTCCAAAACCCATGGGATCGCCGCTGCCATCAAAGTTCTCGCTCTGCATGCGAATCATGTCGGCGACATTGGCAAGTTCCGGGATCGATTCCAGCAGTCGCAACTCACACACTGCATGCAGGCGTTGAGCAGCGCTTTCAGACGGGGGACGGCGAGACGCTGTTGTTGAATTGTCGGTACGATTCAGGTTGTGCAGTAAAGCTGCGGTTGCCACCTCATTGATCTGATCGTGGCCAAGTCCCAGCTTGCCGGCGATTGCGGTGGCTTGCTTGCAAACTCGCAACGCGTGATTGTAGTCATCTTCGTTCGCTGACCGGTTCATCTCGACCAAAGACTTTACTACCGTCAAAGTGAGCGCCTTTACCTTTTGACTAAGGCGTTCGTTGGACAACATCAGCGAGCTGCGTTTCTTGTTGTTCTCGTAATGATCGCGCGCACGACTGACCTTCAGTTTTAAGTCATCGTTGTTCCATGGTTTGGTGAAATACATGTAGACCAGGCCGCAGTTGATGGTCTCGACTAATGCTTCGACATCGGTGTAACCAGTCAGCAGAAGGCGCACCATGTGCGGGCGCAAAGTGGCGGTCGCCTTCAGCAGCTCAATACCGCTCATGCCCGGCATGCGCTGATCGGTGATGATAATGGCCACATCGTGCTGTTCCAGCACCTTAATAGCGGCGGGTCCGGACGAAGCCGTGAAACACTCGTACTCGCCGGAAAATAAACGTTCGAGCAGGCGCAGATTGGCTTGCTCGTCATCAACAATTAACAGTTTGTAAGTCATGGTTCGAACCTCCGGAAAAGTTTTCCTCGGTAGTGGCCTGTCTGATAGGAATTTGCACGGTGAAAGTCGTGCCCTGATCTAACTTGCTTTGCACTGAAATTGTGCCGCGGTGTCTTTCGATAATGCCGTATGAGGTAGAGAGGCCAAGACCCGTGCCGTCACCGACTGGCTTGGTGGTGAAAAACGGATCGAAAATTCTCGATAACTGCGCTGCCGGAATGCCCGCGCCATTGTCGGCGATCACAACCACAATATCATCGCCGCTGAGTTTCGTTTCTATGGTTACTTTCCCGTTGTCACTGACTGCCTGGGCAGCGTTGACAAGCAGGTTCATCCATACCTGGTTGAGCTGGCTTGCATAACAATCAACCAAAGGCAAGTTGCCATAGTGTTTTTCCAGCGAAATTGAGCCGGCGCTGTAGTATCGGGAGAGAAGCCGAATGGTTGAGCTTATGCCTTCATTGATGTCCACACTTTTGAACTCTGCTTCATCAAGGCGCGAGAAGAGGCGGAGATTCTTGACCACATCGCAGATGCGTTCGGCGCCTTCGCGACAGTCCGCCAGGATCAAGCCCAACTCGCGGCGGAGCTTTGTATAATTGATTTTGGTTTCTATCGCATCCAGCGATGACGCGTCTTCGCTCGACAACTTAATGCCGTCCCAGGCGTTGAAAAGTATTTCCAGGCTGTTCAGGTATCCGGCAAGAATGTCCATGTTGCCGTAGATGAAACCGGCGGGATTGTTGAGCTCGTGTGCAACGCCGGCCGCGAGTTGGCCCAGACTGGCCATCTTTTCACTTTGCACAAGTTGAGCTTGAAGCCGTTCAAGCTCGGCTTTTTGATTGGCCAGCTCGATGTTCTGCTTTTCAAGATCGGTCTTATAAATCCTGGCAGTGCGCTGCAACGCTCTGCGCTCAAGGGCGCGCTCGACTGAGATTGTTAATCCGTCCAGTTCGCAAGGCTTGATTAGATAGTCGAAAGCGCCAACGCGAAGTGCATCGCGGACCCGTTGCGGGCGGTCAACACCTGAAACCATGATGAACGCGGTTTCGGGATAGCGAGTGGTGACGTCACGCAACAACTCGACGCCGTTTCGCCCGGGCATCATCATGTCAGAAATCACCAGGGCACACGGTTGACGGGCGAGATGCTCTAACGCTTCATCGGCGGAAGCAGCAGTTCGGCATTCATAACTCTCGCTTAGCCACTCGGCAAACATATTTCGCAGGCCCTCTTCGTCGTCCACGATCAGGATGCGACGGTCAACAGGGTCAATCGCAGTTGCAGGCTCGCTGCCACGCAGGTGCCCCGGAAGACAAAGCGGGGTGGGTTCAATTAAGAAGGCAGTCTGTGGATCAATCATGGAAATTTATTTAGCTGGCCAGATAGTTTCTGAGCGGCGTCGCCGAACGATTGAGCTAACTGGTGGGTATTTCGGTACAGGCGGGTAAAACCGGTCAACTCTTTTGCCACACGTAGCCACAATCTGGCGTGTTTCGGTCACCACCCTGAATAAGTGCACGGAATGTGCCAAACAGTTTCAGAACGCGCGCGCTGCGGCAGGCCAGATCTCAGGTTGAAGTCGGTGCGCCTTCTGTACGCTGAATGAATGATTAGAGTCGCTCGGCTTTTCTGCGTGAAGCATTAGCGGCGCTGCTATGATTCTTGCACAAACCTGGACCTCTACCGGTCTGCCGCGTTGATAGATTGGGTGCGCGTTCATTTCAACCGTTAACGATTGACCCGACTTCGTAGCCAGTTGCACCTCACTCCTGGTTCGTGTTTGCGCATCAAGCAACAAGTCAGTCGTGCTGGTAACAAGCGGCTGGGAGGCTGTTTCCACGATCGCCGAAACTTTCAGTCCCAGGATTTCCGGTAGAGAATAGCCAAGTAAATCAAGCCCGGCAGGATTCACCGAGGTGATATGGCCGTCGAGATTGTGCGTGTAGATAATCTCGTCCAGATTATCAAAGAGGGCGAGATAGCGGCGCTCGCGTTGTAATTGCAAGGCTGAGGAACGTGACTGCTCTACTACTGAGCAAAGCGAGCGCTCAATAGTCGCCGGGGTCAGCTGGTCCCGGACCAAACAGTCGGCGGCGCCACTTCGTATTGCGGCAACAACCTCACTTGCGTCATTGGCCGTCACCACAATTATTGGCCTTGAAAATCCGACGCCGCGCGCCTGGGCCAGCAGTTTCAATCCGTTGCCCGCGCTCGAATCGATTACACAGACATCGGCAGTTTGGCCGCGAAATCCTTCCAGAATGGCGCGGTAACCCGTGCCGCACTCAACCTGGAATTGATCCGTTGATAGCTCTGACAACATCGTGCGGACACTGCGTTCGCATTCGAGGGAGTGATCTACGACGAGAATTGTAATCATGCGTTTTTGTCCTGGAACCTGGAAAGAACTTGATTGATTTGAATTTTGTGAAAGCGCTCCTTGTCGTGGGAGCGCATTCCAGACCATGTGTTGCAGACAATGTAAAGGCGCGCAATTGGCCTGGTAATTTTTGGGAGGAGCCAATTGTCAAAGCAGTAGTGAAAAGCCAACTGCGCAACTTTTTGCCGGGGCCAAAAGCCCCAGTTCATTTCTTTGCGCACGAAAAAAGCACGCTCTGCGACTAACCGCACAAGTCGTGCCAAGCAGAAAACGTTGACCGAAGTTAATCCGATCAACTTCGAAACATCAGTAAGGCCCTTCACGGCATAACGTTTGCCACCTTCGATCGCGACGATGGCCCACCGCAGGGCCAAATAGCAATCCAGCATACTTGCACCCGCCACAGGCTTCGCGCCCCGCCGAAGCAACCTCGCTAGCCAACTCACGGAGTTTCAATCAATGAGCCGCCAAAAACCAACTCTTACTTCCTCGATTTATCACCTTGTAATAGTCGCGCTGCTTTCAGTTGTCGCGTTCGCCATGGTTCCAGAACTAGGTCGCTCGATAGTTCCCACGAGTTTTGTTTCCGCCACCATCAGCAATGCGCCAACTACCAGTGATTCCATTGCGATTTATCGCTGGAACCTAACTGACGATGATCAGCCTTTGATTAACTTGCCGGATCACGTCGGCGCGGGCGTAGACCTCTCGCTGAGCTATTCGCTGGACCAGTTTGAGTTTCCGCTTTTTCAGTCGGTTTATTACAACCAAAGCGCGCGCAAATATATTTTGATGGTGATTGCCAAACAGGGAAGGCAAGCGCAATTCCTGGATCTGAATACGACGCAACGCCAGTCCATTGGGGCCGGGGCAGGATTGAACTTTTCAGAGAGCGGACGCAACAAGCTGTTAAGCACTAAAGAAGGCACGGTTTATACTTTCGCACCACTCGGCGACGGAGAACTTCACTGTAGCCGAATCAAGGATCGCAACGGCCTGGTTATCAATCTCCATTACAACCGCCAGGCGTCGCTCGATGAAATTGACGACGGTTCTGGCAGAAGGATCGAATTTAATTATACCGGCGACTATGTAAGCGCGATAACGCAAATGTGGGGACCGAGCGCTATAAAAAAGCAGACCTGGGCCATCACCGACGACCGCACATTCGCAGCTCAACCGATCACTTCGTCGTCTTCAACTGCTACAGTTGCGAAACACATTCCTTCAAATGCGATCAAGTCTTCCTACACCGTGCAGATGGCAGCCTGCGATTTGACGCTGGCAAGAGTCTTCGGCGGCCCCGGCGCAGTCGCCGCAGCGAACGGCTTTGAACCCAACCAACTTGGCAGTGAATATCCGTTGTATCGCGGCGATCTGATAGGAGATGACGGCATATTACGGCGGGGTCATTTATCTTTTGCAATGCATCTCTACGGCAGCGCGGATGGCACGGGCGAATCAGCCTTGTACGTTCCCGCAGGTTTCACCTCGCACACCTCGATGCCGACGCCGACCGATGCCGCGGTGATGTTTTACTATCCGCGCCTGGGGAATCTTACGAATGTGACGCTCGCAGTCTTTCATGTTGCAAACTTTCACTTGAGTAACGAAGGCGAGCGTGTGCGCATCGGCAATATTGGTGGCCCAGGCGGTTCAGTAGGCAGCTACCGGCATTCTCATATCGAGTTCTATCGAGGCAACACCGGTTTGCCTTCAGCGGCCGCGCGCACCCATTTGCGAATCGATCCGGCGACAGTATTCGAGGTAACTCGGGAAGCAATTGCCAAAGCTACCAGTTCACAATCAGATCGCGGTGGATACTGAAGACAACAGGCGAGCCGGCAATTCGTTTGTAGGCCGTTAAGAAAAATAAGGGGAGCAGAAGAACTGCTCCCCTTTTTAGCTTTACCGGTTGCTGGCTCCGGCAAAGTTAGTAGTCAACGCAACTAGAAGATGAACTTCACTGCCAGTTGCACATTGCGGCGTTCGATGTTGCCGTTTGGCGTGACGCCTTTGACAGCGCCAACGAAGCCGTTGGCAACATCCTGCGTGCCCGGCGCGATGTACAGGTTCGCGTGGTTAAGCGCATTGAAAAGTTCAGCGCGGAATTGCAGGCTGTAGGTTTCATTCAGCTTAACGTTGCGAGACACACCAGCGTCGAGGTTCCACAGTCCGGGACCACGAAACTGGTTGCGCCTGGTCATGTTCGCCGGATATGGACCAAAGTCGGAACAGTTGCACACAGGGTTAATAAAAGCTCCAACTGGTTGACCCGCAAGGTTAACGTAGTTGAAGAAATTCCCTCCGCCGGTATCTGTCACATTGACCCTTATTGGTCCATTGGGTACCAATCTCGGGCTCGCGAGGTTGGCGTTGCTGCCATCGAAGATTGTAAACGGCGTGCCGGTACGGGCATTGAAAATCCCCGTGATCGTCCAGCCGTCAAGCAATGCTTTCCCCACGCCGTCCAGATGTTTGGCATAGGGTATCTGCCAAATCAAGCTGCCAACAAAGCGATGCCGCACGTCGAAATCAGCATAGCCATAGTCGAGCGCGGGACTGTACGGATTGGTCAAACCAAGGTTGTTGTTAAAGGCGCCTTCGCTGAAGGTCGAGCTTAGGTTGTCTTTCGCTACTCCCAGGGTGTAATGGGCCGTAAACTGCACGCCCGAATTGCGGAAATTGTTTCCATCAAGCGAAACAATCAACGCGTTGTAGCGCGAGAAACCCTCGTTCCCGCGCGTGTTGATGTTGGTGTACTGCGTGTTGAGCCGCGCAGCGGGATTCGCATCGCCAAGATAGAAAGCTCCCGATCCCTGAATGTTCGACGGTGAAATCGAATAGAGCTTCTGGCCGCGCGATCCCGAATACTCGACCGACAATACATTGCCATGGCTTACTTCACGTTGGAACGCAAAGCTCCAGAAATGCGCATAAGCGTTAACTATGTTCTGACGCACGTGTCGCAGGCTGGTTCCCGGCAACACCTTTGTCGGCGGCGAATTGCCAGCCAACGGCCCGGCGTTGTTTGTAGTGATTTGCAGGTTGGCCACGTCCACATTGTTGAAGAGTGACAGCACCGCATAGTTTGGCGGATTCTGAATTACGTTTAGCGTCACATTACCAAAGTTGCGTTCATACGCCAGTCCATAACCGCCGCGCAAACTGGTCTTGCCATCGCCGAAAATGTCCCAGGCAAAACCGACGCGTGGGGCGAAGTTGTTTTTGTCAGGGGCCCATAGACCACCCACCGGACTGTCGTGTGCGATCTGCACACTGCCGTTGCGAATCTGCTCCGGCAGCGTTGAGCCGGCGCCAAAGTAGAAGTTGGAATCCAAATTGGGATTCTTGTTGTGTTGCACGCCATAGTATTCGTAGCGCAAACCAAGATTCAGAACCAGATTCGGCTTGACGCGGAACGAATCGTTCACGTAGGTCGCCCATTCGCTGTAGCGATTGCTGCGTGTGAAGTCTGGCGGACCAACGGGCAGGTTCACGCTTTGTCCCGGAAACTTTCCTTGCGGAAATACTGCCGCCTGAAACTGATTGATGTTTCCGTTGACGAAATTGCCGAGGGCCGTTGCGTAGTTACCCTGCTGCCCCAGACTTTCCACTGCATTCTGATAAGCGCCGAAGAAGCGATTGTCCTGAATGTAGAAAATCTGACCGCCGAATTTTAGCTGGTGGCGTCCCAGTGTGTAACTGAGATCCTCATACGCCTGCCCGGAATTTTGCGGTCCTGCAAATCCAGCCGGCGAGCTGGCTGCGTTGTAGGGCCAGTAACCCGGGAAAGCGATCGTGTTGCCGCCGATCGTTCCGGACAGGCCGGGAAACATGAAGAGGCCCGGCTGTATTGGCTGAGCTCCATAAAGCGCATCGCCGCCCAATTTGTTGTACGAGAGTTTTGTTTCCGAGACGAATCGTGACGAGAAGGTGCGCGTCATCGAAACAAGAAAGTTGTTGTTGCGGATGGTGGATGGCGTATCGAATCCCGTGTAAGGACTGAACGCAGTGGTGCCTTTGAAGAAGTCCTTGTTCTCACGAGCCCAGCGGCCGTAGATCAGGGTCTTGTCGCTGAGGTTATAGTCGCCGCGGGCCACCATTGAATAAGTGTTCTGTGGAATACCGCCGCCGAGATTGGTGGGCTCGGTGAATCTGACAAGCTGAAAGGCCTGGAGATTCGCCGGCAGAGCCGCAAATGCATTACCAGCCGGCAGGTTGAAGGTATTAACCAACGTGGCGACAGTGTAGCTGGTGCCGGTCGGAGTTGCCTGTAGCGTTTGTCCCGCAAAGAAATTGCGAGTTGAGGCCGCTGAAGCATTAATGAGCGCGGCGGTTGGAATTACCGACAACACGTCGCCGGTGCTGCGGACGCGAGTGAACTCGGTACTGTTAAAGAAAAACAGTTTGTCCTTAATGATGCGCCCGCCAATAGTGTAACCAAACTGATTCCGCGTAAAGACGCCTCTCGCAATACCATTCGCATTGTTATTGAAGCCGTTCGACGCCAGCTTTGAGATACGATTGAATTCATATCCCGAACCGTGAAACGTATTTGAGCCGGAGCGCGTGGCGACATTGATGATACCGCCTGAGGCCCTTCCGTATTCCGCGGAAAAGTTACTCGAGACAACACGAAATTCGCCAACGGCGTCAAGCGGCACATTTTGCCCCAGGGCCGCATAGTAGTTGTTGTTATTATCAACGCCATCAAGCAGCACGTTTGTGCTGGCTGCGCGCAGGCCGTTGATGTTGAATCCAGCGCCGCGGCCGGAAACACCGACACCCGGCACTGCTTGTCCGGGATCGTCGCTGGAGACGTTGCTTGCCAGCCCAATCAGATCGTAGGGGTTTCTGGTTAACGTCGGCAGCTCGCGAATCTGCGTGCCGGTAACGATATTGGAAACTTCCGCCGTTTGCGTATTCACTTCAACGCCTTCGCTGCCGATTACACTCACTGCCGCGCCGGTTACTTCCGTCAGCGCCAGTTGCGTGTCTACCGAAACCTTGGAGCCAACGGTCACTTGTACGCGCTGGTTGCTGGCCTTGAAGTTTCCGCTTTGGATCACGACGTCATAAAGACCCGGTTGTAGCGCAGTGATCGTGTAGCTTCCCTCATTGTCTGAAGTGGCTGTCATTTCACGTCCGGTGTCGATGGACTTGACGCTAACCGCAGCGCCGGAAACCACAGCACCATTCGGGTCGGTGACCTTTCCCACAATTTGGCCGGTCGCGCTCTGGGCGAGCACTACGCCGGCTGTCATCAGGACGGCGAAAACTGCGGACAGCAAGAGCAGCCCACCGTTTGTCGCGCGTCTAAATTTACTCTTGTTCATGATCATTTCCTTTCTTAACTTTCCTGGAAACGAAGCACGCCGTTTTATTGCCGGTAGTTCCGGGAAGCGTGGAACTAACAAACGAGCAGGCAGCTTCTGGATTTACTGATCCGTTAGCCGGCGAGGTAGATGCGGGAGACGTTGACTCCGATTAATCGGATGACCGGCTACTCAGCACTTCGCTGATGCACGTTGAGAAGTGCAACACGTGTGCCTTTTGTATCGCACTGTGAATAGGCCAACTCGTCACCCGACTGGGCCTGCTCATCGTAAGCGTGCAGAAAGGCAGATTGCCGAAATTGGATTAGCGCAAGAAATTATTGTTGTTTCTGGATGCAAGAGTGCCTTTGTTGTCGAATGCACCCGCGGAAGCATGCGGATTTTTGGAGCGTTACTGACTGATTGACATTGCAGAGATGGTGCTGGACGGCGCTTTAGAGTGCGGCGGCCTGGCGCCGCTTAGGCCTGCGGCAGGATAGCGCGCAGCTTTTTTGTTCTACATTGCCTTCGTTGAGGCCAAAGCGCCGCCGGGCCGGCGCACTCCAAGGAGTTGAATCTCGCCAAGCACTTCCTATGCATAGCAACAATCAACGACAAAAAACCCCAGCCCCTAATGAGAGCTGGGTAATTCGGGTCTGGGTGGAAAGCGATTCAGCCGACAGCTGTTTGATGTTGGTTGGCAACGGGTTCGTTCATCTCTTCAGGTGGATATGTTCCCGCGAACTCGTTCGGCAACGTTGTTGAGTAGCCATCAAGGCTGATGTTGTAATGCTTGATCTTGGAATTGAGGGTTGTCACCTTCAAGTTTAGCAATTGCGCGGCCTGGCGCTGATGACCTGCGGTTTGCATTAGCGCACACTTGATGAGATCAACTTCAAAGCGACTGACCTCCGCATAAAAATCGACGCCGGCGCCGAGGCTTCTTACTTCAACTTCGCGAATGGATTGCACTTCACGCAGCAACCTGATGGCCAGTTGCTTGACGGTCGTAATTTTGTGTCGCGAAGAGGTAAGCGCGCTGTCGCCGTTTCCGGGTAAGAGTTCGAGCCGGTCGCTTCTCCAACTTGAGACTGAGTTCATAACATCCTCCAGGGTCAGGATTCCAAACAATAAGTTCGACGCAACACCTTATAGCGCGACTGGCGTGGTCCGGTCGTTTTTGTGACGGAAAGGCAGCCGCTTGTGACTAATGGGCTCTAAGAGGGGGGCAATCTACTTAGGGAAGTTTGCCCAGGGCTTCCTGTAGCTTGTCGCGATGGTTCCGGGAAAGCATCAGTTGGGTCCCGTCATGCAGGATGATCCGGTATTCGCCGTGAAACCATGGTTGCAGTTCCTGAATTCGATCCAGGCGCACGATTGATGAACGATGGATGCGCACAAACTTCTTAGGATCGAGCTGCGCTTCCAAACTGCTGATGGTCTCGCGCAATAAGTGCGACTTTTTCCCGCTGTGCACCGAAACGTAGTTGCCTTCCGCTTCGATCCAATCGATTTCGCCAGTTTCCAGAAAATAGATTCGTCCGGCCGACTTGATCACCAGACGTTCCAAATAGTTGTTGCCGGCTTTCAACTCCTCGAGCAAGGCCAGAATGCGCTGGTCCACGCCGCCATTTCGCTCTTGCAGGATGTGGGTCTTGGCACGTTGCCAAGCCGCGTCGAAACGCTGCCGGTCAAAAGGCTTGAGCAGGTAGTCAAGCGCGTTCACTTCAAACGCGCGCACCGCATACTGGTCGTAAGCAGTAACAAAAATGACGTTTGGGATCTCGTTTTTGCCGAGAGCAGAAAGAACTTCAAAGCCGCCGAGTTCGGGCATCTGCACATCGAGGAAAAGCAGATCAGGCGAATGCTCGCGAATGGCCGCTAAAGCCTCGTGGCCGTTAACAGACTCGCCGACGATCTTCACCTGCGGATCGCTTTGCAACATCTCGCGCAGTAGCTCGCGCGCGAGCAGCTCGTCGTCCACCAATAGAACTCGAATGACGGGAGAGTCAGCCATAATCGGTCGCGCCAGGGGAGCAGCGCCGGAAGTTTTCTATCGTGGTTACACCACGGCCCCCTGATTTCTGTCAAAAAGTTTCGTTCTTACGTGTTAGGACTGGAAGGCTGAAGTCTTAAACGACTTCGGTGGTGCCGGCGGAGGAGCCATCTTTATGAAAGGGTATTTCCAGAGTCACTACCAACCCACCCTCGGGATGGTCGCTTAGATCGAAGAGATGTGCTGCGCCGTATAGCTGTTCCAGCCGCTTTTCCGTATTAGCCAGCCCCAGGCCCTTCTTGAACATATTCTCGGATGTCCGATGACTGGGGAGGCCCGGGCCGTTGTCCCGGACTTGAATACGAAGCGTGCTGTTCCGGCGTTCCGCGGCAATTTCGATGAGGCCGGGACTGGAGCGGGGCGCGATTCCGTGGCGAATTGCGTTCTCGACGATCGGTTGCAGGATGAGGTTTGGCACCTTCGCATCAAGCGTCTGCTCAGACACATCAACGCGTGTAACCAAACGGTCCTGAAACCGGATGCGTTCAATTTCCAGGTAACAACGGAGGAAAGTCATTTCCTGTTCGAGCGTCACTTCCTGTGAACCGGAGTTTTCCAGAGTGAGCCGCAGAAAGTCGCCCAGGCGCGTGATCATCTTGCGGGCGGCTTCGGGATCTTTGTTTAGTAAAGCAGAGATCGAGTGAAGAGTGTTGAATAGAAAATGAGGATGAAGCTGCATCTTTAGAGCCTGCAGTTGCGCCTGTGAAAGTTGGGCCTCCAGCTGAAAGGTCTTTAGTTGTGATTCGCGATAGCGGCGATAGTAGCCAAGGGCGTAACTGATCAACGCTATCAGCATGTAGATGCCGATGCCTTCGCTGAAGTTTGCAACCACGAAGCGGGTCATGCGCTCGAACGAGAAGGGCCGGCCCATTGTTCGACCCCAGTAAAGCCAGACGAAGATGTGCCCAATCGCAGTCACGATCATGCTGAGACCAAGACTGATGGGAACGTGAAGTAATAAACTGCGCAGCCAATTGCTTCGTTCGATCGGGATCTTAGTTGCGGCCCATAGCACGAGCGGAGTTGCCAGCGCCCACAGATACGACCAGGTGAATTGTAAGTAAGCAGAATCGATGAGCGTCATCGGCTGTTCGGATCGATAGGAGGTGAAGTAGCTCTGCAGCGTGAAGACCAGCCCGATGAAAGTCCAGATTCCCCAGATTAGCGCCAGCCGCGTCCAGCGACGCCGCCAAATAGACGTTCGTGGGCCGTCGTCTTCAAAGTCTTCGTTTGTGTTTTCGATCATGCGCCTGAGGAAAATGTTTCGTAGAAAACGAGCAATTATTTTCGAGGATCTTCGCCGGCCTGCGTTTGCTGCAACAGCATTAAGCTTTGCAGAAGCCAAAAAGATCATGGCGATGACATCGCCACCGCGGGATCATAAACCCAAAGAGAGCAGAGGACATAATCCAACAGATGCAGGCCAAGGTAGATGACTAAACTCAGAAAAGGATTGAACCAACGGGTTTGTGATGAACTGGCCGCGACGAATGCTCAAGCGGCTTTGCTCGAGGATGCAATTTCGGAGAGGTGTGTGCAAAAAAATCCCAGGCCCGATGATTTGTTGTTTGGAGGACGAAAATACTGAGTGATGAGTACGAAATGGTAACGCCGAGTGGGTGCGTGTTGCGTGAAGACTGCACGCGATGCACCAGCGATCCGAGATCGCCGGCAGGCAATTGCCGTTGGGGACAAACTGTTCCTGACTGTTCCTGACATTGCAGGGGCCGTTTTTCTTTGTTTTGAAACGTTACAAAAAAGTCGCCTCGGCGAGCTACCAATTTGCGAGGTGTGGTCTCTCGTTTCAACGAAGGAGCAGAAAAAAAATGAAGAGAGGTTCATCCAAATTACCTCTCAGACAATTAAGGCGCGCGCTCTAGCACAGTTTCTCGTTCGTCAAAATTACGACTCCGCGGTCGCTGACGAAATCGCCGCTGCGTGGTTGAATGGAGCTGATGGTGCGCGTCGAAAATGTGCCGTGCTGGGCATGGTTCGAAAAGCCAAGATCCTGGATTTAATCACACCTAATCCCAAGCGGCTACGCCGCCTCTGCTGGATTAGGCGTTTCTGGATATAACTGATATTCAGCGAGTATGAGACACTGAAGCCTCGCTCACCCACCGCCAGTTGAGCGTCCCGTCACGAGAGATTGCAGGCAAATCGTCTCTTATTCTCTCAAAGTTAATGCTTGCGCCCAGGTTTGAAAGTGAGTTCATTTCTTCGACGGCAGTTGCTGGCCCGGGCGCCACAGTGTTTGGGCTGAGCCACGCCACTAACCTGTTCCAGGAGCCACTTAACCAATCGGTGAAGTCGGCGAACGGTTGCGTTGCCAGAGTCGGGCTGCTCGGTGGGCAAGCCAAGCTCAACAGGAAGCTCAGAGTGTCCGTCGTGTTGCCGGCTTTCTCTTGCACTTGAACCGTCGTGTTCGGATTGAAGTTACTCACCGCAATGCTGAACACGTCCGTTGCTCCATTGTTGAAAGTTCTGAACGTAGGCGTGAATCTTATGCTCGTGAATCCCGGGTTTCCCTTAGCGGCCGTCCACGCCACGTTGTACGTACCCAGGCTCCCGCTGTAGACGCTGCCATCCGCGGGCGCGATGCGCGTGAACACGTCAGTGCCGATGGCGACGTATTGGGCCCCGTTCCTGCAGTTATTGGTGACTTTGAACATGACTGTCGTCTGCGTACCGCTGGTCACGTAACCCAGGTACTGAACGACGACGCAGGCACCTTGCTGCGTGCAGCCAGGCGGCGGCGTTGGAGTTGGCGTCGGAGTTGGCGTCGGCGTCGGTGTTGGGTTCGGCACACCCGACGCAGCAGTCATGAAGTATTCACCGACAGTCCCACCCTCGCTTATGACCCGCACACGATAAGTGCCGGCGGACAGTGCGGAGTAGCTGATCGATTCGTTGCGCCCATCAGCCAATGCGGTGCCGGTCGCAACGAGGGTGTTTGATGGATCATAAAGCTCGATATGTGGATTAAGGGTGTTGAGGAACTCGCCAGATCCATCGGCTGGCGTGCTTGTTTCAACATTCACCGTCTGCCCGGCGCTAACCGCGAAACTGTACCAGTCGTCGGACGCCGGCTGGCTGATCTGGGTACTCTTGCCGGTACCAACGAAGGTGTTGGGTCCGTTGTTGAAAGCCAACAACAAGCGGTTAGATCCTTGCGTGCCGGCGTCCTTGAGGCCAACAGTCGCGCTGGCGCCGTTGTTGCCGAATGCGGACCCCGATACCAGATCCTGATAGTTAAATTGGATGCGGCCATCAACGTACAACTGAGCCTCGAACGTGAGGTTGTCACCCGCAGTGCCGCCACTGAAGAAGCTGATCTGGTTCCATTGAATGGTCAGGCGCTGGTTCGCTCCCGAGCCGAGCACTTGATAGTACACATGTGCCGTGCCCCCGTTGTTGGTGACGAACAGATCATCCCAGAAGGGCGCGATGGCTGCCAGCGACGGTGAGGTGGTGAGATCCGCGTTTATGTAAGAGGCATCGGTACCGCCGAAGGTCAGCAGCCCGTTGCTGCTCACGCCCACCGTGGTCTTGCCGGTGCCGAAGAACGGGAACGTGAAGCCGATCGGGATCGTTGCGGCGCTGTCGTCCTGTCCATCCAATCCCGTGATGATCGTGCCCGTTGAGCTAATGTCTTCGAATGTGAAAGGTATTGCAACGGCCACGTAAGCGGGGGGCGCGATGGCTCCCAAAGCGCCACGGTTGCCGCCGATCGGCTGGGCCGTCGCGAAGGTGTCGTTGGCTTCAGTATCAAAGGCGGCGTTCCGCGTGACCACCAAATTGTAGGCCACATTCGTACCGCCGGTTACGCGAGCGTAGTAGGTGCCGCTGGTCGACGCTGGAAAGTTATTGATTGCGCTGTCCACGTTGGTAGAGCCGCTAACGCCTGTCGCTATCACCGAGCCGCCAGAATTCAGCAACTCCAAATTGATCGTGCCCGTAGGCAAGGCCTTCACCGCGAGTGTAGTTACGTCGCCGGCGCTCATTGTGAAGGAATAGTGGTCAGGGGTCGCGCTGGCGTCCGTGACGCCCGTGACCGCGCCACGTTGGGCGTTTGCTTGTGAAGTTTGCACGCTGGTGAATGAGCTGTTGATGTCCTGCGCAGTGGCAAGCGTGTTGTTACTCGAACCGCCAACCGCCTCCAACTCCTGGGCGGCGTTGAGGATCAGCTGGACCGTGTAATTGCCGGTGGTACTGCTAGCTCCGCCCAGGGTGATAGTGTAGGTACCGCCCATTGCAGCGGGGGCCGTTTGAATAACGGCGTTCTGACCCGCTGCGGCTGCCGTCGCGCTTCCGATGACGCTGTTCGACGGATCGCGAAGCGTGACTGTTGGCTGCAATCCCACCGACGTCGGCCTAACGAGCACTGTAATCGTCTGGTTTGGATCGATGGCCAGCGTGAAGCTGTCGGTGTCACCAGCGAAGTTGATGACGCCTGAAGCGGTCGGATCGTAAATCAACGAACCCCGAGGGTTCTTCAGTAGCAGCGGCGCGGGATAAGGCGCGGTCACCGCATCCACTTGATATGGCGCCGAGAAAGCCGCGCATGGATTTCCAAACGCGTCCGCGATGGCCCCGGCAGCGATGCTGGCAGTCAATGTTCCCTCGCTTAGAGCGTTGATCGTAAACCTTGCCGTCATATTGCCTGGCAGAACCGTGACACCCATTACGGTGCTGCCCGCAATGCCGCTCAGTGTCAGATCTGTCGTCTGCACGGAGGCCGGATCGATTGGCTCGTTGAAGTTCACGTCGTAGGTGAATGGCCCTGGCAAAGTAAAGACACCGTTCGGAAACGACGGCACCGTTGAAGTAACCTGAAGCAACGTCACGTCGTAGCGGAAAGTGCCGTTGAAGTCGAAGACCGGCTTACCATCAGAGACGCGCGTGAAGGCGCCGGCAGCAATGTGCATCGTTTGCAGGCCCTGGGCCGTAACCGGCGTACTCGCGTAAGTGAAAGTCATACTCGTAGTGCCGGTCGTGTAACTCACGGAGTTCGCGGGAACCCCATTTACTGTGAAGTCGCTTGCTTGCAAGGTAGCGGGATCGACTGGATCGCTGACGTTGACTGTGAAAGATGTCGGCTGGCTAAACACAACACTACCAGTTGCCGGGACAGTGCTCGTGACGACCAAACCGCTGCACCCCGGGATTTGGAAGCTGCCGATGCGCGTGCGCCAATTGAAAGAGGTAGAGCCGGTGGGGTAATACTCGGTCGTGTACCAGAAGGTGCAGTCATCTACTGGGTCAACCGTCAGATCGCTGTAATCTCCCCAACGATTGACGGTGCCGGTCTGGCTGCCCACGCCGACGAACAGCGTCGCTTCACCTTGCGCCAGAGTATTCAGGGGATCGCTTGCCAGGCGTCCGGCATAGCGGATTCCGGGCACGACTGAAGCGCTTGACACGCTGAAGCCAACGGCTATGTCGCCGTTATGGTCCATGGCCGCGCTGCCCATCCAGCGCCAGGTGGTGTCAGGTTGATAAGTACTCTCCTGGAACTTTGTCGCAGGGCCGTTAGTGACATTGCGCAGCTCAAACCAACGTACTCCGGCAACACCGTTGGCGCTGACGGTGTAATTGCCGACCACTGCCTCATGATCGCCAAAGTTGCGATAAGCGAGCCGAAACATCAGCCGGTCACCAATAGCGTCCAGAGAGTCGCCGTTTGGTTCGGGCACACACGCTCGCGTCGTGGGACAGAGTTCTGTGAATCCGGCCGCTGGAATAGTTGAGAACAACGTGAACGTCGAGTTTGCGGGGGTCGTGAAATCGACGTGAAAGTGGTAGACCTTGTAATTGCTCGAATTGAAACCACCGGGCCAGCCCACAAACGAATTAGGGGCGTTGGCAGGCGGCACCGTCGTGCCATCGAAGTCGGATGGTAGAAACGTCTCGTCGGTCGTTGGATTCATCAGGCCGGTACTCACAAACGTCGCCGGCATCCCGGCAAGCATCTTCGCACGGTCCAAAGCATACGGTTGCGGGCCGAGGAAAGTCGTGCCCGACGAATTGAAGACGTTCATTGCCATGTAATAGGCGTCGGGCCAAGTGGCCAGTTTGGGGTAGTCGAAAAAATTGGAGCCGAGATGAAACCCGTAACGATTGTACGAGCCAGTGGCATCGCTGCTCGTCGAGACCGCGATGCATTCATCGGTAGGTACGGAACCGGCGAATTGGCTGACGACCCAACGGTTCGCGATTTTGTCATAGAGCACCACCGGGTCGCCGTGGCCGGCGGTTTCGCAGAGGCCGCCAAAGCCGCTCCAAATTGTAGCGATACCGACGGGCCCGAGAACTGACGTGCCCGTAGTCTTGTCGAATACTTGATATCCTTCGTTCACGATCTGGACGTAATGGCCAGCGCCTCCGCTAGGTAGCGTCCCGCCGACCGCGCCGTTAGTGTCCGGAGGCGCGCAGTTGCATGCGACCCCAGGAAAAGGAATGCCGTCAAAGTTGAGGATAGTCCCAGGCATGTTCGGTTCGAGGAGACTTTGCAAGGTAATAGATTGGTCCTGAAGAGCTCCGTCAGGCTGGTCAAAATGGTGGTGCGGTATCTTTGGATTCTCATTTTCTTCGCGTTCCCTTGCTTTGATGGGCACAGGCTTCATATCGCGCAGCGGCGCTGACGTGTCGTTGTGATATGAATATCCGACGGTGACCCCGCCATCGCCCTTCTTATCGCCCTGGCTGGCGATTAATGTTGGTTTAAAGATCTCTCCCTTTGATGAAGCCTTGTTGGCCTCTACCGTTCCAAGTCTACCTTTCATCAATGCAGTTGTTGCGGTTACGAATCCCGCGACCAGGATTGCGATAATGACAATCCCCAACCAACGGGCCCCGGCGAATCCGCACAAATTTGATTTGATTCGTTTCATAGGTCCTCCTCGACAGTGAGTCGCTTCTCATCGTTACCGTTTAAGACCGGGAGGCCGTCTCCTTCTTAAGCCCATCCGGCAAGAGCATCCTGCCGTTTAGAATGGGGACTTATCCCCTGGAAGAACCCGAGAACTGAAGGCGAAGAGGAAAAGCTAGAATCTGAAATCGGAGGCGAAAATTCGGAGTGCGCGGCGCTTAACTGTAAGCTCCCACCTACATTACCAGCAGGCTGTGCCCCCTCTATGCCTGCTTCGGAGGTAGCCCCTGTTCCGACTCCGCCTTTACGATCCTTTTTTCCGCACTTCAATTCCAAGAGTGTGCGGCCTGCACCGGAGAGCTGATCGAAGAGCTGGTCATTGTCGTACACTGCCCAGACACCTGTGCAGGCTCTGACAGAAGTCCCCAACGCCTGTTGCAGCATCACACTCTTAGGTTTAGTGCTTGGAGCGTTTAAAGAAAAATGAGAGTTTAGGCGCATCGACGGCAATGACCCCTAGAGAGGATTGAAGCACCGCCGCACTTTGCGTTAAGATGCACGTGGCTTAGCGATACATCTTTGACGCAGAAATGCGGTTGAGATTGTGTTGTCAGTCACCCCACCATTACCTATCCGTAGTGGTGGGGTATTTAATTAACTGCTTCTCATGAAGCCGCCAATAATAGACATACCTCGCCTCTGCTCGGCACTTCGCATATGGCATGCTCACGCGCCAAACAGACACCTACTCTTTGATCAGTTCATTACCTATAAGTGAGAGAAGGGGCAGTCGTCTCGCAAGTACAGCAACAACCTTTAATAGGTTGCTATAACCTATTTCGAAAACTGCTCAACCTATCACACTTCATTTTCTGACTGAATTACAACGTCATTACAATAGTATGATTTTTGGTCACGCATCTAGAGCAAGATCAGGTTTCACCTCCATCTACAAAATAAAAAAGGCGGGTGAGCTGCCGACGTTTAGTACCGTTGAGAAATTTAGAATTCCATAGATTCTGGGACGCAAGAACTCCTCGTTCTGAAAATCGTGCAATTCTAATTATGCGTGTTAGTGTCCTATCGATCTCTGAAGAGGAAGAACTCATGAGATGAACTGAGTAGTTCGTCTAAGCCTATTGATGCTCTTCTGAAGAGATTGCCGGGCGATCCGCCGCTGCGTTCTTACAATCCATGCCGCAAAATGCTAAAGGCCACCCGTGCTAGATGGCCTCTTGCTTGAGAATTAGATGGCTCCGCAGGTAAGACTCGAACTTACAACCCTCCGGTTAACAGCCGGATGCTCTGCCATTGAGCTACTGCGGAATATGCGCCCCGCATAGCCTAAAAACCATGCGTTAACGCGAAGAAATTTTTATAACAGATGAGATCATGAGCGTCAAGGAAGCCTCGCGAAGGTTGAGCGTACAAACTTTACCTTGCCCAAGTTCGAACCAGGCCCCGCCAAACATTTAGTCTTCAGCGCCTTCGAAGCTTGCGCCCCGCGCCGAACTGCGAGAATATCTCGCCCGCAAATCCACAAATAAATCCACTAATGACGGCTTCTTGTTAAGCCGCCTGCGAAAGGTTTGTATGGAGCGTCGAATAACAGCCTGGTTCAGTCAAAACTTGAGCGCGGAGATGCCGCTGGTCGCGTACGGTCACGCGGGTCAACCGCTGCTCATGTTTCCCACCGCGGCAGCGGACTATCTTGAGTACGAACGATTTCATTTGGTGGATGCGATAAAGCCGCTCATCGAAAGCGGCCGGCTGCGCGCGTACTCCATTAACAGTGTCAACCGTTACAGTCTGCTCAATGAGGAGATGCCGCCGAACTTGAAGGCCGAGTTGTTAACGCGGTTCGATCGGTACATCACTGACGAGGTATTGCCTCTAATTCGCAAAGACTCAGGCGATGACAACGAGCGGCCGCTCACAACCGGCGCGAGCCTCGGTGCTTTTCTTGCCGCGAACGCATACTTCAAACATCCTGATCTTTTTCGTGGTGTGATTGCGATGAGCGGCAGTTACGACGTGCGCTCATATTTGAAAGGCTTCTACGATGACAACGTTTATTTCAATAACCCGGCGGATTATTTGCCCAACCTGAATGACGATCACTATCTGCCAATGCTGCAAAAGGCAGAAGCGATCTACATTCTTTCCGGCAAGGGTTCATACGAAGCGCCTGAGCGCAGCCAACATCTCGCCGACATTCTGCAGGCGAAAGGAATTCCGCACACGCTTGATCTTTGGGGAGCAGACGTAAACCACGATTGGCCCTGGTGGCGCAGGATGCTTCCGTTTGCGCTGGAGAAGATTCTAAAGTAGGACAGACATTCCTGTCTGTCCCCGGTTTCGCAGGAAAGCTCTCGGTGGCTTCAAAATGAAAGCAGACTTACCATTTCTCATTTACCATTTTTCATTTGTCATTCGAAACGATGGTGTGCCTCAGAGACTGAAACTACTCCTAGCTCAAAGCCAAAACAGTCTTTTATTTCGTACGGTGTGAGAGAGAAGAAGTATTGCGTCCAGCGATAGAGAAGAGCAAAGAGTTACGACGACTTTTCAAAATTCGCGAATGAAAAATGGTAAATGAGAAATGGAAAATCTGCTTTTCGCTTTCAGCTATTGGACGAATTCTTAATGAACAACGAACAGGCAAGAATGCCTGTCCTACCCTGGCGGCTCGTCGCCACCCTTCTTCCCTTTCTTCTTCGCTGGGTCGACCTCGCGTGGGCGCGTCACCGCTGGTGGAGGCGCTTCTACTCGCGGCGTCACTGGTTCAGCTTTCGGTTGCGGGTTTGCCGGACGCTCTTCGGCCTTAGGCGGGGGCGGCAACGTCATCTGCTCCAGCTTTGGTTCGCCAGTGGTGGTTGGCGTAGTAGTCGTTTGGTCTTCGTCCGTCTTGGACGCGTCTTCATTAATCTGCGCACGCTCAGCGGCAAGCTCTCGCTGCCGTTGACGGAACAGTTCCTTCATGTCCTCAGGCATGGCAGTAGGCTTCGGAAAATCTTCTTTAGGTTTGTCCTTCAAGAAGTCCTTCATGAAGTCGATGAAGTAGGGAAGCGCGCCGACGGCGCCAGTCATTTCATTTCCGAGCGGTCGTTTCCTACCGGGATAACCCATCCAAACGCCGGTCACGTACGTCGGCGTATAACCGAGAAACCAGACGTCGGTGTGATCGTTGACGGTGCCAGTCTTGCCGGCCAGTGGTACACCAAGCGACCGCGCCGCGCTAGCAGTGCCAAATTCGACTACGCCACGCATCATCGAAACCATCGTTAACGCAACATACTCGTTGACAACTTTGTAAGTTGTCTTTTCCCACTCTTCGAGCACTGCGCCGTCGCGATCGAGCACGCGGCGAATCATGTGCGGCTCGACGCGAATCCCTTTATTGGGAAACGCGGAATATGCGGACACCATCTGGTCCAAAGGAACTTCGGTGGCGCCCAGTGCTGACGGCAGATACGGCGCCATCGGCACCTTAATACCGAAACGACGGACCATTTGCGCGCCCGTTTGAATGCCGACCGTTTGCAGCAGGTGGACCGCGCAAACGTTCATTGACTTCGCGAGCGCCATCTTCAACGGCATGTCGCCACTGCCCAGAGAGCCATCGTAATTGTGTGGTTGCCAAGTCCCAACGGTGATGGG
>WNFS01000150.1_pt1 | contig 49407 bp, 54 predicted proteins | sample 5400141 | NCBI WGS metagenome assembly WNFS01 (sample SAMN13153358, study PRJNA577476) | soil metagenome | isolation source: 60 cm saprolite under Madrone tree | place: USA:California | collected 2016-06-14
TCCCAGGAAGGACAGCCCCGACTCGGTAAGGATGGCGGCCGGGATACCCAGCGTCATGGCCACGAGCACGGGCGCGATGGCGTTGGGCAGGATGTGCTTGAAGATCACTCGCGGCGCGCCGGCCCCCACAGACTCCGACCAGATGACGAACTCGCGCTCGCGCAGAGTCAGGAACTCCGCGCGCACGAGCCGCGTGACACCCATCCAGCCCGTCAGGCCGATCACCGCCATGATGGTCCAGATCGAGGGCTTGAGAAAGGCCAGCACCGCCAGCAGCAGGAAGAAGCGCGGAAAGACCAGCATGAGGTCGACCAGCCGCATGACGAAGGCGTCCACGACACCGCCGTGGTAGCCCGCGAGGGCGCCGAGCAGGATGCCGATCACCACCGCGATCCCCATAGAGACGAAGCCGACCGCCAGGGAGATGCGGGAACCGTAGAGCAGGCGCGAGAGCACGTCGCGCCCGATCTGGTCGGTGCCGAACCAGTGTTTGGCGGAAGGGCCCTCGAGAATCCTCCTCGTGTCGGGCTTGTTGGGGTTCCACGGCGCCAGCGCCGGCGCCAGCACCGCGAGCGCGACGAGGAGACCGACCACGACGCCGCCGTAGCAGGCGAGCCGGTTGCGCGAGAAGGTCCGCCAGAACTGGCGGATTTCCCCCCGCCGCGCCCGGGCCGCCGGGCGCATCCTAGCGCCGCCGCCGGCGCGCCGAGAAGCGGATGCGCGGGTCCACCAGCCCGTAGGCGAGATCGGCGAACAGATTGGCGAGGAGCGTCAGCGTGGCCACGATGACGAGGTTGCCCATGATCACCGGGTAGTCGCGTGAGAAGACCGACTGGACCATGAGCTGGCCCATGCCCGGGATGGCGAAGATGCTCTCGATGATGACGCTGCCGCCGATGAGCCCGGGCAGGGAGAGTCCGAGAATGGTCACCACGGGCAGGACCGCGTTACGGAGCGCATGCTTGCCGATGACCACGGGCTCGGGCAGCCCCTTGGCCCGCGCAGTCTGAACGTAGTCCTGGCGGATCACCTCGAGCATGCTCTGCCTCATGTAGCGCGAGAGCCCGGCCAGGCCGCTGAAGACCACCACCGCCACCGGCAGCACGAGGTGGCTCAGGAAGTCCCGCTGCTGCTGCCAGAAGCCCATGTACTCGAAGTTGAGCGAGCGCAGCCCGGAGATGGGCAGCCAATCGAGCTGCACGCCGAAGAGGATCATCAAGAGGAGCGCCAGCCAGAAGTCCGGGGTGGCGAAGCCGACGAAGACGAAGACGGTGGTGACCTTGTCGAAGAGCGAGTACTGGCGGGTGGCCGAAGCGACTCCGATGGGGATGGCCAGCGAGACGATGATGAGCATCTCGGCAAGATTGAGGAAGAGCGTGATGGGCAGCCGCTCGCCGATCTTGGTGAGGACCGGCTTGTTGTCGGGCTGGAAAGAGCGGCCGAAGTCGAGGAGCGCGATGCGAGTCAGCCAGCGCCAGTACTGGACGTGGGTGGGCTGGTCGAGACCGTACTCCCTGTTCAACCGCTCGATCAGCTTGGGGTCCTGGCTCGTGCTGTCCGTGCGCAGGTAGTCGAAGGGCCCGCCCGGCGCCAGCTGGATGACCAGGAAGGAGATGAAGGTGATCCCGATGAGGAGCGGGACCGCCAGCACCAGCCGGCGCAGGGCGAAGAGCGCCATCTAGCCCGAGCTATAGCGCTGCAGTGACTTTGGCACGAACCAGTCGATGAAGTTGTAGTCGATGCCGGCCGGCGCCGGCTTGATCCCGCGAACACGAGAGGACACCGCCCACAGGGAATCCGGGTAGTAGAGGAAGACGTATGGCTGGTCCTCGGCCAGGATCTCCTGGATGCGCTGGTAGACGGCAACGCGCTCCGATTGGTGGCAGGTGGCCCGGCCCTTCTCGAGGAGCGCATCCACCTCGGGGTTGGCGTACGAGATCGAGTTGAGCTGTTCCGGCCCTGACTGCGAGGAGTGCCATATCGGGTACTGGTCCGGATCGCTCGTCGTTCCCCAGCCCAGGACAATGGCCTCGAAGCGCTTCTGTCGAATGTACTCCTTCAGGAAGGCCGCCCACTCGATGGTCTGGATCTCGGTCTGGACGCCGATCTCCTTGAGACGTTGCTGGATGATCTCGGCTGCCTTCTTCCGCTCGTCGTTCCCCTGATTGGTCCGGATGGTGAAGGCGAAGGGCTGGCCCTCCTTGTTGCGCAGGATGCCGTCGCCGTTCCTGTCCTTCCAGCCGGCGTCGGCCAGGAGCTGTTTGGCCTTGGCGGGATCGTACGGGTAGCGCTTCACCTTGTCCGTATGGGCCCACGTCCCCGGCCGAAGGGGGCCAGTGGCGATTTGCCCCAGGCCCAGAAGCACGCCGTCGATCAGCTCCTGCTTGTTGATGGCATAGGCGAAGGCCTGTCGCACCCGCTTGTCGGCAAAGCGCGGGTCCTTCAGATTGAAGCCCAGGTAGGTATAGCGGTTATCTGAGAAGCGGTACTTGTTGTAGTCCTTCTTGAATGCCGGGTAATCCGTCTGGCGCGCGTACTGGACGGCGGTGAGGCGGGACATGTCCACGCCCCTGGCCGTCAGCTCGAGGAAGACCGTTGCCTGACTCGGGATGATGCGATAGACGATGCGGCCCAGATAGGGCCGCCCTTCCATGAAATAGTCCTTGTTGGCGACCAGCACGACCTTCTCGCCGGTCTTCCATTCCTGGAAGCGGTAGGGCCCGGTACCGACGGGCTTCAACACCTGGGGCGCCTCCCGGAGCTTGCCGTCCTCGGCGTATTTCTCGAGCAGGTGCTTGGGCAGGATGGTCTGGCCCCAGCCCATGAGCGCCTTGGCGAACGGCTGCGAATAGGTGACGCGAACGGTATACGGGTCGGGGACCTGGACATCCTTGATCGGCTCGAAGTCATTCTTGTAGGCGGTGGGGGTCTTGGGATTCATCATGGTCTTGTACGTGAACAGCACGTCGTCGCCGGTAAAGGGCTTGCCGTCGTGCCACTTCACGTTCTTCCGCAGCTTGAAGGTCAGGGTCAGGCAGTCCTTGCTGAACTGCCACGACTCGGCCATCTGCGGCTCCCAGTTGTAGTCCTTGTCCTGGCGGACCAGCCCGTCGTAGATCAGGCCGCCGACCTCGTGCGACGCGCCGTCCGTGGTGATGTTGGGGATGAGGCCGGTGATGTCGCCGATGGAGGCTTCGACGAATGTATCGCCGGCCACCGGCTTCTCGTTCGCCGCCGGGGTCTCCTCGGCCGCGATCCCGGCTTCGCGCCCCCAGCTGCCGCCGAAAGCGACGAGCGCCACCAGAGCCAGCAGGGTGCTTCCGCGAACGGGGCGCATGCTACTTCTTCTCCGGCGCGGGCGCCGCGGGAACAGCCGGCGCGGCGGGAGAGCCGGGCGCGGGGGGCGCCGAGGCCGGCATGATCGTCGTCGAACGGTGGTGGGAGAGCACGGCCAGCGAGAACGACGTCACCAGGAAGGCGACGGCGACCACCGACGTGATCTTGCCCAGAACCGTCGGAGTGCCCATGGAGCCGAACACCGCCTGGCTGCCGCTGCCCCCAAAGGCCGAGCCGATGTCTGCGCCCTTGCCCGCCTGGAGCAGCACCAGCCCGATGATGATAAGGCTGACGATCACGTGAATGACGACGAGCAAGGTGAACATGCGATGGCTACTCCTTCGAGGATCCGCCCCTGGAGGCGGATTTTCTCGCGATGGTGATGAAGCCCGGAGCCTGGAGAGAAGCGCCGCCCACCAGGGCGCCGTCGATGTCTGGCTCCTGGATGAGCACGGCCGCGTTGTCGGGCTTGACGCTGCCGCCGTAGAGGATGCGCAGGGACTGGGCCGTCTCCTTGGAGGCGATCTCGGAGACGATCCCGCGCAGGTAGCCGTGGACTTCCGCGGCCTGGGCGGGCGTGGCGTTGACACCGGTGCCGATCGCCCACACGGGCTCGTAGGCGAGGACGGAGCGGGCGATCTGGTCGGCCGCGAGTCCGGCCCATCCCGCGCGCAGCTGACCCTCCACCACAGTGAAGGTGAGCCCCTGGCGCCGCTCTTCTCCGGTCTCGCCGACGCAGAGCAGCGGGACCAAGCCATGGCGAAGGGCCGCCGTCACCTTCCGGTTGATCTCCTCGTCCGTCTCGCGGAAGATGCTCCGGCGCTCCGAGTGCCCGAGGATGACGAAGCGGCAGCCCAGCTCGGACAGCATGCCCGGCGCGATTTCGCCCGTAAAGGCGCCCTTGTCCTCCCAGTGACAGTTCTGGGCGCCCCAGCCGATGGGCGAGCCCGTCAACACCTCGGCCACCGCGGGCAGCGAGGTGAACGGGGGACAGACGGCCACCTCCACGCCGCGCGGGCGCTTGAGCCCGTCGCGCACGGCGGAGGCCAGCTCCCGCGCCTCGGCGATCCCGCCGTGCATCTTCCAGTTTCCGACGACGAGCGGCGTTCGCACTAGGGCGCCTCGCTGAGAGCGGCCACGCCGGGAAGCGTGCGGCCTTCGAGGAACTCGAGGAAGGCGCCGCCGCCGGTGGAGATGTAGCCGATGCGGTCGGTGACACCCGCCTGCCGTACCGCCGCGATGGTGTCGCCGCCGCCGATGACGGAGAAGGCGCCGCACCCGGCCACCGCACGGGCCAGGCCGAGAGTGCCCGCGGCAAAAGCCGGCTTCTCGAAGACGCCCATCGGGCCGTTCCACACGACGGTCTTGGCGCCCTGGAGCGCGGCACCGAACTGGGCCACCGTGAGCGGGCCGACGTCGAGGCCCATGAGATCGTCCGGGATCTCGCGCACTCCGACAGTCCGGATGCCCTCCGCGCTGTCGGGCGCCGACGCGGCGGCCACGTCCACCGGCAGTCGCATTCGCACGCCGAGGCTCCTCGCGCGCCCGAGGATGGCGCGCGCCGCCTCGAGCCGTTCCGCCTCCAGGAGCGAGCGGCCGACACCGTAGCCCAGCGCAGCGAGAAAGGTGAAGGCCATGCCGCCGCCGATCAGGAGGGTGTCCACCCGGGCGAGCAGGTGTTCGACCAGGGCGAGCTTGTCGGACACCTTGGCCCCGCCGAGCACGGCGGCCACGGGCCGCTCGGGCCGCTCGAAGATCCGGCCCAGCGCCTCGAGCTCGCGCGCCATGAGAAGCCCGGCCGCGGCGGGCTGGAGGAAGCGCGTGATGCCCTCGGTCGAGGCGTGCGCTCGATGCGCCGCCGCGAACGCGTCGTTGACGTAGACGTCGGCCAGCGCGGCGAGCCGGCGCGCGAACTCGGGGTCGTTGCCTTCCTCGCCCGCGTGAAAGCGCAGGTTCTCGAGCAGGACGGTCTCGCCCGGCTTGAGCGCGGCGGCGGCCGCCTCGACCTCGGGTCCGACGCAATCGGGCAGCAGCGGCACTGGACGGCCCAGCAATTCCTCGAGACGCACGGCCACCGGCTTGAGCGAATAGCGCGGGTCGACCGTGCCCTTCGGGCGCCCCAGGTGCGAGGCGAGGATGACCGAGGCCCCCGCTTTGAGGCAGTGCTCGATCGTGGGCAGGACGGCGCGGATGCGCGTGTCCTCGGCGACCCGGCCCGCCTCGAGCGGGACATTGAGGTCCACCCTCAGGAAGACGCGCTTCCCGGCAAGGTCCAGTTGATCGACGGTGAGCTTTGGCAAGCTACAAGGACTTCGACATGTACCGGATGAGGTCCTTGACGCGGTTCGAATAGCCCCACTCGTTGTCATACCAGGCGAGGACCTTGACCATGGTGCCATCGATGACCGCGGTGGACGGCAGGTCCACGATGGACGAGTGCGCATTGCCGTTGAAGTCCACCGAGACCAGCTCCTCGTCCGTCGCATCGAGAATGCCGCGCAGCGCGCCGCCCGCGGCGGCGCGGAAGGCATCGTTGACCGCCGCCGCCGTCGTCGACTTCCCGAGCTCGGCGGTGAGATCGACCACCGACACGTTCGAGGTCGGCACACGGATGGCGAGACCATCCAGCTTCCCCTTGAGCTCGGGGAGCACCAGGCCCACCGCGGTGGCGGCACCGGTCGTGGTCGGGATCATGCTCACGGCGCCTGCCCGCGCACGGCGCAGGTCCTTGTGCGGGAAGTCATGAATGGGCTGATCGTTCGTGTAGGAGTGCACGGTGGAGGCGAAGCCGCGCTTGATGCCGAAGTTGTCGAGCAGGACCTTGGCGACGGTGGCGAGGCAGTTGGTGGTGCACGAGGCGTTGGACACGAGCTCATGCTTGACCGGGTCGTACTTCTCCTCGTTGACACCCAGCACCACGGTGATGTCGGGGTCCTTGGCCGGCGCCGTGATCACCACCTTCTTGGCGCCCGCCTGCAGGTGCTTGGTCGTCGTCGCCTTGTCGCGGAAGACACCGGTAGACTCCACCACGATCCCGACGCCCATCTCGCCCCATGGCAGGGTCGCCGGATCCTTCGCGGAGCAGACGCGCACCTCGCGTCCGTTGACGAAAATTGCTTCGCCCTTGTGCGTGACCTCGGCGTCGAGAATGCCGTGGACCGAGTCGTACTTGAGGAGGTGGGCCAGCGTCTTGGCGTCCGCGAGGTCGTTGACCGCCACCACCTCGATCTCCGGCGCTTCGAGTGCCGCCCGGAAGAACACCCGGCCGATCCGTCCGAATCCGTTGACCCCGACCCGCACGCCCATGGTGCGCTCCTTGATGACAATTGTTGAGGATTCGCGCTGACTTCCGCCTGAGAAGAACCCTGATTATAGGCGGGCCGGGCCTACCCCGCAAGCGGCGCCCGAGACTGCCAAGAAGGGCCCGGCGGCGACGATGAGCGCGTGCGGCGAAGAGGCCCAGTGGTCAAACCGGTCTGATCCACATCGAGGCAACCTGAAGACGGCGCCCTCGGCTGCGGGCTCGACCGAGAGAGACTACGCCTCGCCCGCAGCCTTCGGGCGCCGCCTCGCATCCGGACCCTTCTCGGCAGCCTGGTCGCGCCAGAGCAATTTGGGAGGGCGCAGTTACAGGGCGCGGGCGACGGTGATGACGCCGACGGTGGCCGCCCCCGCGCGTATCAGGACGCGGGCGCATTCGCCTGCGGTGGCGCCCGTGGTGAGCACATCGTCCACCAGCACGACGTGGCGTCCCTTGATCACCTCAGGCCGGCGCACGGCGAAAGCGTCGCGGACATTCCTCCTGCGGGCGGCGGCATCCAGATCGGCCTGGGGCAGGGTCGGCACCTCCCGCCGGAGCACATCGGCGGCTACCGGGACGCCCCAGGCGCGCTCGAGCCGCCGGGCCAGGAGGATGGCCTGGTTGTAACCCCGCTCGCGGGCGCGACGCGGGTGGAGCGGCACCGGTACGAGGAGATCGGGCACGGCGCCCGGCAGGGCGGACACACCGAGGCCGGCGAGGAGATCACCGAGCGGATTCGCCAGCCCCCGCCGCCCGCCGAACTTGAAAGCGTGGATAGCCTCGCGGGCGACGTCGCCGTATCGCAAGGCCGCCCGTGCGTACGCGAAGCGCGGGCGCCGGGTCCGGCACGCCCCGCAGAGCCCGTCGATGCCCAGCGGCGCGCCGCAGCATCGGCACCACGGAGGCGAGATCCGCTCGAGGGCCTCCCAGCACGCGCCGCAGAGGGGGTCGCGCCGGCCGGTGCCGAGCAACCCGTCGCACACCGGACAGAGCGGCGGAAAAACGAGGTCGAGGGCGGCGACGACCCACGGCCGCCAGCCGCGCGCCTCGAGAAGCGCTATGGGCGGGATGTATTCCAACCGCGGCACGACGGGCACCGGTCGGTCCAGCGGCCGTGCTCGACCCCGCAGGCGGCACAGCGGTAGGGCCAGTCGAACGCGCCACCCAGGGTGAGCGCCCGTCGGTATTCGTCGAAGGCTTCGGCCGTCTGCCCGCGACGTTCGAAGATCGCGCCGAGGACGGCGTGGAGGCCTGGCAGGTTCGGCTCCCGGACCTCCACCTTCTGGAACTGGTCGGCGGCCTCGTCCAGCATGGCGAGCTCGAAGTAGACGCGGCCGAGGGCGAAGGCGAGCGGCACGCTCTCCGGCGCGCGCGCGCTCGCGGCCTGGTAGAGCGCGATCATGCGCGTCGGGCGGCCCTCGGCCCTGTACGCCTGCTCGAGGCGGGCGAGGAGCGGTAGCTCCGGCTGGGTCTCGACGGCCCGCTCCCAGACGCGGAGAGCTTCCCGGCCCTCGCCCGCGGCCACATGGGCGTCCCCCATCGCTATGACAGCGGGCAGGAAATCGGACTGGGAGCGCAGCGCCTCGCGAAATCTGGAGAGCGCGCCTTGCGCCTGGCCCTCCGCGAGAAGCGCCCGCCCGAGCTCGTAGTGGATGCCGGCCAGCGTCGCCTGCTCCTCCCGCCGGTCGCCAGCGCCGAGGGCGACGATACGCTCCTGCGCGCCCAGCGCACGCTGCCACTGCCCGTCGGCGATGCTCAGATCTCTCAGCGCTCGGAGCGCGGCCACGTGGTCGTGGTCGCGCGCCAGCAGGCGCTCGAGCAGGGCGGCGGCCTCGCCGGGGCGGCCCGTCCGCCGGAAGTCCTCCGCCGCCGCGAGCACGAGGTCGGGCTGCTCCTCGTCCCGGAGCGCGTCGAGGTGGTGGATCAGTGCTCCTTTGGCGTCGCCGCGCGCGAGCGCAAGCTCGCCCAGCCGCGCGTGCGCCTGCGCGTGACCGGGATCGCGCTTCAGGAGCTCCTCGTAGATCTGCACGGCCGCCTCGGCGCGGCCCGACAGCTGGGCGTCGACGCCGCGGTGGTAGGCGTCGCTCAAGGACTCGGCGCGACGGACCTCTCGCGCGCGTTGGTGCTCACGGTAGGAGCGGCCGAGGTCACGGACGAGCCCGAAGAGCAAAGCCAGCACCGCACCGGCCAGGAACGCTCCCACGACCAGCACGGCCAGCGGGACGTCCCAGCCCCAATCGGCCACCGCCACGCGGACACGCGCGGTGTTCAGCGAGGCAAGATACGCGACGGCGGCGCCGAAAGCGAGCGCGAGCAGGACCCCGAAGCGGACGGACACGGCTGGCGGGCCCCGGGGGGCGCTACCCGGCGGCCGTGCGCTCTTCTTCTTCGACGAGGCGCTGACAGTCGATGCAGTAGCGGGCGAAGGGCAGCGCTTCGAGGCGCTTGTCGGAGATGGCTTCCCCGCATCTCTCGCAGTCGCCGAAGTTGCCTCCGTCGATCTTCTGCAGGGCGGAGACGACTTCCTTCAGGACCCGGCGGTCGCCATTGCTCAGCTCGAAGAGGAACTCGCGGTTGTAGGACGTGGCGGCCTGATCGCCGAGGTCCTTCGTGGAATCGTCCTCGGGCCCCTTGCCGTACAGCACGTTCTTGCCTACTTCTTCGACGAGCTGGCGGTGTTTCTCCTCCAGCTTTTTCTTGAACTGGGCCAGTCGGTCCTTCTTCATCGCTGTCTCCTCCGCGACACGCCGGTCCGGGGGCGGAATTAGTGGCGAAGGCTACCACGCCCCCCGGGGGAAATCAATCGCGGGCGGCCGCTCCCTGTTCCACGGAGAGAAGCGGCGCGTCGCCCCACAGGCGTTCGAGGGCATAGAAATGGCGCGTGGCTCCGACGAAGACGTGCACGATGACATCGATGTAGTCGAGGAGGAGCCATCCGCTTTCCGCACTGCCCTCGAGGTGCCGCGGCCGCGTGCCGGCGGCCTTGAGTGCCATCCGCACGGTCTCGACGATGGTGTCGGCCTGCGTCGTCGAGCGCGCGCTCGTGATGAGGAAGAAGTCGGCGACCGTGGACAGGCCCCGGAGGTCGAGGATGATGACGTCTTCGGCGTTCTTGCCCAGCGCGGCGCGGGCGGCGAGGCGCGCGGTGACTTCGGCGGAAAGGGATGCCATCAGGATACCGGCCCATACAGGCGGTGCTCGCGGATGTATGCGGCGACTGCTTCCGGCATCCGGTAAGCGAGGCTCCGGCCGTCGCGCGCCCGGCGGCGGAGATCCGAGCCCGAGATGGGCAGCGATGCCGCGTGGTGGAGCACGGGTCCGTCCGCGCTGCCGAAGGCGGACAAGCCAAGCTCGTGGAGCACCTTCTGGGCCGCCGGCGCCTCGGGCTCGAAGTCGGCGCCGGTGCGCGGCACGACCACCAGCCGCGCGAGACGGGCGACCTCGCGCGGCTCGCGCCAGTTCAAGAGGTCGAGGAAGGTCTCCGAGCCGATCAACAGGTGAAGGTCGCCCTCACCTCGAAGCGCCAGGAGCGTGTCCACGGTATAGGAAGGTCCACGGCGGCGGAGCTCGACGTCGGAGACGGCGAAGCGCGGGTGCGCGCTGACCGCCAGCTCGGTCATCCGGAACCGATGCTCCGCCGACGTGAGCTCGGCCGCGGGCTTGTGGGGCGGCACGGCGGCCGGCACGAAGAGCACCCGGTCGAAGGCCAGAGCCTCGCAAATCTCGTCGGCGAGGAGCAGGTGGCCGAAGTGGATCGGGTTGAAGGAGCCGCCGAAGATGCAGACCCTGGGCACCAGGGCCGCTACTCCCGCACCTGACCGTCACCCATCAGGATGAACTTGGTCGTGGTCAGCTCGCGCACCCCGACGGGTCCACGCGCGTGGAGCCGCGACGTCGAGATGCCCATCTCGGCGCCCATGCCGAATTGCGAGCCGTCCACGAGGCGCGTCGAGGCGTTGACGAGGACGGCGGCGGCATCCACTTCACGGGTGAAGCGGCGCGCGCGCCGGAGGTCTGACGTCACGATGGCCTCGGCCAACCCGGAGCCGTGACGCCGGATGTGCTCGATGGCGGCGTCCAACCCGTCGACGACCCGGATCGCGACGATGTAGTCGAGGTACTCCGTGTCCCAGTCGGCGTCCGTCGCCGGCCGCGCGCCGGCAACGAGAGCCCGCGTGCGGTCGTCCCCCCGTATCTCCACCCCGGCCTCGCGCAGCCGCGTGGCCACCCCCGGCAGGAAAGCCGCAGCCACCGCCGAGTCCACGAGCAGAGTCTCCATGGCGTTGCACACGCTCACGCGCTGAGCCTTCGAATTGACGACGATGGCCGCAGCCATGTCGAGGTCGGCGGCCCCGTCCACGTAGACGTGACAGAGGCCCTTGTCATGCTTGAGCACGGGGACCGTGGCGCGCTCGGCGACGAGCCGCACGAACTCCTCGCCCCCGCGCGGAATGATGAGGTCGATCAAGCGGTCGAGCGTGAGCATGGCCATGACCGCCGCCCGGTCGGCCGTGTCCACGACCTGCACCGCGTCGCCGGGCAGGCCGGCCTTCTCGACGGCCTTGCCCAGCACGTTGACGATGGCGGCGTTGGAGGCGAGCGCCTCGCTGCCGCCGCGCAGGAGCACCGCGTTGCCGGACTTGAGGCAGAGGCCGGCGGCGTCGGCCGTGACGTTGGGACGCGACTCGTAGATGAAGCCGATGACGCCCAGCGGGACGCGGACGCGCGAGATCTCGATCCCGTTCGGCCGGCGCCAGGCCTCGACGGTCTCGCCCACGGGGTCGGATAGCGCGGCGACCTGGCGCAGCCCTGCCGCCATTCCCTCGATGCGCGCCTCGGAGAGCGTCAACCTGTCGAGAAAGGCGGGGGTGAGGCCGGCCGTCCTCCCGCGTGCGAGATCGGCGCGGTTGGCGGCGAGCACGGGGCCGACCTTCTCCTCGAGCCCCCGGGCCATCTGCAGCAGCGCTTCGTTCTTGGCCCCGGTCGACGCCAGCGCCAGCGCGCGGGCCGCCTCCTTCGCCGACCGAGCCTTCGCGGTCACGTGCGCCGTCACGTCCATCGTCAGCATCCTCCCGGGCCGGAGAGCACCACCAGGTTGTCCCGGTGGATGACCTCGGCCAGCCCCTTGTATCCGAGGGTCTTCTCGATCTCTGCCGTCTTCGCGCCGCGGATCTTCCTCAGCTCGCCCGCGTCGTAGTTGACGAGCCCGCGCGCGAACTCCTGGCCGTCAGGCTCCGCCAGCGCCACGACTTCTCCCGCGTTGAACTCGCCGTCGACGTCCACGACGCCCGACGGCAGCAGGCTCTTGCCCTTCTCAGTCAACGCCTTTCGCGCCCCGGCGTCAACGGTGAGCCGGCCCTGGGGCGGCACGGCGAAGGCGATCCACCGCTTGCGCGCCGCGAGCCTGTCGTCGCGGGGCACGAAGTGCGTCCCCAGCGCCTCGCCCTTGAGCAGGCGGGCCAGGGTGCCGGGCTCGCGGCCGCTCGCAATCACCATCGGGATGCCCGACGCGCCCGCCTTCTGCGCCGCCTCGAGCTTGGTGGCCATACCCCCGATCGACACCCGGCCCGCCTCGTCGAAGCAAAGCCGCTGGATCGCCTCGGTCACGGCCTCGACGGTGTCGATCCGGCGCGCGGAGGGATCGCGCCGCGGATCGCCGGTGTAGAGACCGTCCACGTCCGTCAGCAGCACCAGGAGGTCGGCGTCGATCAGGTGGGCGACGAGCGCCGCCAGGTTGTCGTTGTCGCCTACCTTGATTTCGTCCACGGCGACCGTGTCGTTCTCGTTGACGATGGGCAGCACCCCGAAGTCGAGCAGCGCGAGCAGCGTGTTGCGTGCGTTGAGGTACCGGCCGCGGTCGCTGATGTCCTGGCCCGTCAGCAGCACCTGGCCGACCTTGATGCCGTGGCGCTTGAAGGCCTGCTCGTAGTGCCACATGAGGGCCGACTGCCCGACGGCCGCGGCGGCCTGCTTCTCCGGGATCGAGCGCGGCCGGGAGGCGAGGCCGAGGCGCGCCGTGCCCGCGACGATGGCTCCCGATGAGACGAGCGCGACCTCGCGGCGCTCGGCGACGAGCGCGGCGATGTCCGCGGCCAGCGCGGTGATACGCTTGGCGTCGAGACCTTCGCCCGGGCTCGTGATGAGGCCGCTGCCGACCTTGATCACGAGGCGGCGCGCGCGCGTCAGCCCGCGGCGGGCGCCCATATCTGGCTCGCCAGGATCCCGGCGACGTCGCGCAGCAGCCCGGGGAGACCCAGGCCCGTGACCGAGGAGATGGCGTGGAAGGAAATTCCCTCGGCCGCGCAGAAGGTTTCGAGCGCGCGACGGCGCTCCTCGGTGCCGGGCAGCTCCGCCTTGCTTCCGGCCACGATCTGGGGCCGCGCAGCTAGCTCCCTGGAGTACGCGGCGAGCTCGCCCTGGATGACCCGCCAGTCCTCCACTGGATCACGGCCGGAGCCCGGGTCGAGGTCGACCAGGTGCACGAGAACGCGCGTCCGCTCCGTATGGCGCAGGAAGCGGTGTCCGAGCCCCTTGCCCTCGGCGGCACCTTCGATCAAGCCAGGCAGGTCGGCGATGACGAAGGAGCGATGCTCGTCCACGCGGACGATGCCGAGGCTCGGCTCGAGCGTGGTGAACGGGTAGTCCGCGATCTTGGGCTTGGCAGCCGACAGCCGCGAGACGAGCGTCGACTTGCCGGCGTTGGGGAACCCGACGACGCCCACGTCGGCCAGGAGCTTGAGCTCGAGGTGGATCCAGCGTTCCTCGCCGGGGCGTCCGAGGTCGGCCCGGCGCGGGGCGCGGTTGGTCGAGCTGGTGAAGCGGGCATTGCCGCGCCCGCCGCGCGCGCCGCGCGCGACGAGCACACGCTCACCCGACACCGTGAGGTCGCCCAGCCGCTCGCCCGTGGCGCGGGCCGACACCACGGTGCCGAGCGGCACGCGCAGCACCGTGTCGTTGCCGGAGGCGCCCGTCTTGTCGGCGCCCTTGCCGTGCTGCCCGCGCTCGGCGGTGTAGTGCCGCCGGTAGTGGAAGTCGAGGAGGGTGGTGATGGACGGATCGGCCTCGAGGAAGATGCTGCCACCGTCGCCGCCGTCGCCGCCGTCCGGGCCGCCGCGCGGGACGAACTTCTCGCGCCGGAAGCTCACGCAGCCCGCGCCCCCGTCGCCGCCCTTGACGAAGACGTCGATCTCGTCGACGAACATCTCAGGCCCCGGGGACGCCGGGCGCGATCAGGCGGGCTGCTGGGCGATGCTGACGTACTTGTCGTCGCCCTTGCGCTCGAAGCGAACGTAGCCGTCGGAGGTGGCGAACAGCGTGTGGTCCGTGCCGAGCCCGACGTTGACGCCCGGCTTGAAGCGGGTACCGCGCTGGCGCACGATGATGCTGCCGGACGTCACGAACTGCCCGCCGAAGCGCTTGACGCCCAGCCGCTGCGAGTTCGAATCGCGCCCGTTGCGGGAACTGCCGACGCCCTTCTTGTGAGCCATGGCGCTATGCCTCGATCTTGGTGATGCGGACCGCCGTCATGATCTGGCGATGCCCGCGGTGCCGGCGGTAGTTCTTCCTGCGCTTGAACTTGACCACGAGGACCTTGCCGCCCTTCTTTTCGGAAACCACTTGGCCCGTGACCTTCGCGGCGGCGAGCGCCTTGGGCTCCACGGTCACCTGGCCCTCATTGCTCACCAGGAGCACCTGGGTGAACTCCACCGGCGAGCCGGCCTCCTTGTCGAGGCGCTCGACCTTGATCACCTGGCCCGGGGCGACCCGATACTGCTTCCCGCCTGTCGCGATGACGGCTTCCATAGAAAGATAAGGCCTCTCTTGAATTGATTTGCTGCGAGCGCCAATAAGACCACAGGGACCGCCCGAAAGTCAAGCACGGCGCGACGTTAGGCGCGTGCTGTCACGCGGCTGCCATGTAGCGCGAGAGGCGCTCCCGGAGGAACAGGCGCGAGCGGTGCACGCGGGACTTCACCGCGGGCAGGCTCAGGTGCAGGGTCTCGGCGATCTCGGGGTTCGATAGCCCCTCGACATCATGCATGAGGAAGGCGGTCCGGTAGTCCGCCGGAAGGTCGTTGATCGCCGAGGTCAGCACAGTCCGGAGCTCCGTCTGGAGCGCGGGCTCGTCGACCTTGCCCGACCAGTCGGCCACGGGCTCCGCGTGGCGCCGCTGATCGTCGAACGCGGGCTGGACGTCGTCCCATAGCACCTCGTTCCGCCGGCCGCGGCGGCCGCGGAGCTTTTGGTACGCCGTATTCGCCGTGATCCGGTACACCCAGCTGCCGAAGGCCGACTCGCCCTTGAACGTGCCGATCTTGCGCGCCGCGGTCCAGAGAGCGTCCTGGGCCACTTCCTCGGCATCCTGCTCATTGCCGGTGATGCGGATGGCCAGACGATAGACGCGGTCTCCGTATGTGTCGAGCAACAGCTCGGATGCCATCGGATCACCCCGGCGCAGCCCTTCGAGAAGGGCCGCGTCACGATCGACGCGCGGGGCTCCGGCGGGTCGCGGCTCGGGCTCGGTCATCGTGTCCGCCTGCGGGACGCTCATCATGACTCTCCTGTGTCCCGCGTCACGGGACACGCCAGTCGTCGTTGGTTCAGGACCTCGCATACAGCGTCAGATGCCGTTTGAGTTCGTCCACGCACTGCTCCATCACCGAAATGTCCTTCGTCATCTTGCTCATGAGGATGGCCCCCTCGAGGGCGGCCACGAGGAAGTGGGCCAGCCCATCGGGATTGCAGTCGGCGCTGAGCCGCCCCGCCGCCTGGCTCCGGCGCAGCGCCCGGGCCAGCGTCGCGCGCCATCGCACGAAGATCTCGGCCAGCCGCTGTCTGAAGCCCTCGTGGACGTCGGACAACTCCGAAGCGAGATTGCCCATGGGGCAGCCCCCGACGCAGTTGCGCTGCCGCAGGTTGTCGAGGACGCGGTCGAGGAAGCCGTGGATCTGGGCCAGCGGATCACGATCGATATCGGCGAAGGCCGGATCGAGCGTGCGCTCGACGAAGGCGCGCACCAGCCGGTCGATGATGGCGTAGCCCAGCTCTTCCTTGCTCTTGAAGTAGTAGTAGAAGTTGCCCTTGCCCACGCCGCTATCGCGGAGGACATCGTCGAGAGTGGTGCAGTGGTAGCCCTGGAGGTGGATCAAGCGCGCGGCAGCGTCGAGAATCTGGTCCCTCGTCGCTGCTCCCTTTGCGCTCTTCGTCTCGGTGATCATGTGCCCGCCGCGCCCCCCTGAAGGTATGTTGTACCAAAGAGTCAGTACAATCCTAAACCCGAAGAGTTTTCAGTGTCAAGATGTAGGGTTTATTCTTCTAGTTCAGGTACTTAGTCAGCCACTGGCGCATGATGTCCCAAGCATTCTGAGCAGCGCCAGCGTCATAGGATGCCCTGTCGTTGCAGAAGAAACCATGTCCGGCGCCCTTGTAGACCTTGACCTCGGCGGTCTTCTTGAGCCGCTTGAGGGTTTCGTCGACGCGCCGAACCTGGTCCATCGGGATCATCTTGTCCGTCTCGCCGAAGAAGCAGAGGATCGGGCACTGGATGCGATCCGCCAGATTGATCGGCGCGGTCGGCGTGTCGGCCGCGATGCCGCCGCCGTAGAAGGGCACGGCGACCTTGATGGCTGCCGGGTGCCGGCACGCCGTGAGGAAAGCGATGCGGCCGCCGACGCAGAAGCCCGTGATCCCGATGCGGTCGCTCCGCACCTCGGGACGGCCCTTGAGGTGCTGGATGACCACGCCCAGTTCGGCCATCAGGACGGCATCGTCGAACTTCTGGATGTAGCCGAGGGCGCGCGGCACGTCCTCGTAAGGAACGATGGGGCTGCCAAAGCGGTAGAAGAGATCGGGCGCGATGGTGACGTACCCTTCGCGCGCGATGCGCTCAGCCACGTCCTTGATGTGGGCGTTGAGACCGAACGCTTCCATCACGACGATGACGGCGGCATGAGAACCCGCGCCTGCGGGCCGGCAGACATAAGCCGGCATCAGGCCGTCGGCCGTGGGCAGTGAGTCCATCTCGGTGCGAATCTCCATGACTGCCTCCCGCGCCCTAGAAGGTCAAGAGCTTGAGCAGGTCCGCCGTCAGGTCATACAGTTGCGCACAGCCGCTCTCGCCGCCGAGCTGCGTCTGGATCCGCTTGCGCAGCGCGCCGTCGGCGCCTTGGCCGACCAGGGAAGCAATCTTGCCCTGGGGCTCCGTGCAGATGCCCTGGTACGGCAGCCGCGAGCTGATCGAGTCTGCGGCGGCCACGGTTCCGGCCTCCAGGTCGATCTCGATGTGGAGGTCGAATCCGTGGACATTGTCGTGCATCGAGTGGAAGAGGTGGAGGCGCGCTCCGGTGCGCACGAGCCGCATCGTCTTCTTGCGCACAAAGATCCGGCGCGCGCCGGGCGGCGGGCTGTACAGATCCGCGACCATCGGCGTCGAGACCGCTCGCGTCTCGAGGAGCGCCCGGCCCGCGCCGCTGTAAGTGAAGCAGGACCCGGGCAGGTCTGTCCACCCAGTGGTATCGAGGTTCCAGCAGGCGAGCGCGCCGCCCGCGGCCAAGCCGGCCGTCGCCTCGCACGGGAACTTGGCGACCTGACGGGCGAGGCGCGCGACCTCGATGCCGGCGTCAACGAGGAGCCGCGAGCCGAATCCCGGCCCGGCAAGCTCGGTGAGCCGGCGGCCGAAGCCCGCCACCATCCGCGCGCCGCCGAGTTGCCCGAAGCGTTCGACGGCCGCGGGATCCACCGCGCCGGCGATTGCCCGCGCCGCGGCCTCTCGCACCTCGTAGCCGGGCGAGGGCGTGCACACCGCCACCAGCTCCACGCTCGCATCGTCGTCGGCAAGGCGGACCGTATGGGTGAAGGCGTCCTGGTGGGTATTGTCCACCCAACCTTCCAGGCTCCGCTCGTAGCGGTCGCGGCCGGCGAGATACGGCGACGTGATCACTTGGAGAGGTACTGCTCCGGGTTGGCGTCGAACGACTGTTTGCACCCGACGGCGCAGAAGTAGATCCTCTGCCCCTTGTGATTCGATTGGGCGGCGGCCTTCTTCGGGTCGACGTCCATGCCGCACACGGGATCCTTGGCCATCGCATCTTCTCCTTCCTCAGGTAGCGTGACGTGGAAGCGCTTGAGCCGCAGGCTATTGGCGACCACCGAGACCGACGACAGCGCCATGGCCAGCCCGGCCAGTATCGGGGAGAGCAGCACGCCCCAGAGGGGGTAGAGCACGCCTGCGGCGACCGGAACCAGCACGATGTTGTAGCCGAAGGCCCAGGCCAGGTTCTCCTTGATGATTCGTATGGTCCGTCGCGACAGCTCCACGGCGGTCACGACCCCGCGCAGATCTCCCCTCATGAGAGTGACGTCGGCAGCCTCGATGGCCACGTCCGTGCCCGTGCCCATGGCGATGCCGATGTCTGCCTGGGCCAGCGCGGGGGCGTCGTTGATTCCGTCGCCGACCATGGCGACGAGCCGGCCTCCCCCCTGCAGGCGCCTGATCTCCACCGCCTTCTGCTCCGGCAGAACCTCGGCCAGCGCGCGGTCGATGCCGGCCATGCCGGCGATCGCCTCCGCGGTCAGCCGCGTGTCACCGGTGAGCATGGCGACCTCGATGCCGAGCGCTCTCAGAGCCGCCACCGCGGTGCGGGCCTCGGGCTTGAGGACGTCGGCGACGGCGACGAGACCGTGGACCTCTCCGGCAAAAGCGACGTACACGACGCTCTTGCCTTCGGCGGCGAGACGCCCGGCCACGGTCTCGAACTCCGCGACGGGGATGCCCCGCGCCTGCATCATGCGCGCGTTGCCCAGCAGGATCCGCCCGTCGGAAGCCAGCGCGTCCACCCCCTGGCCGGGCACGGCCTGGAATTCGCTCACCGGCGGCAGCGCGAGCCCGCGCGCCTTGGCGAGGGTCACGATGGCCTCCCCCAGCGGGTGCTCCGATCCCTGCTCGGCGGCGGCAGCCAACGCCAGCAGCACGTCGGACTCGACGCCCGGCGCAGGGATTACGTCGGTGACCACGGGTTTTCCCACCGTGAGCGTTCCCGTCTTGTCGAAAATCACGGTCTTCGCCCGGTGCAGCAGCTCGAGCGCGCCCGCGCTCTTGATGAGCACGCCCAGCTCGGCACCCTTACCCGTACCGACCATGATGGCCGTGGGCGTGGCCAATCCCATTGCGCAGGGGCAGGCGATGACGAGCACGCCCACGGCGTTGGTCAGGGCGTAGAAGAAGGAGGGCTCCGGACCCAAGGTCCACCACACGCCGAAGGTGATGGCGGCGGCGGCGAGGACTACCGGCACGAAGACGCTCGCGACGCGGTCGGCCAGCCTCTGGATGGGGGCCTTGGACCCCTGCGCCTCCTCTACCAGGCGGATGATCTGGGCGAGAACGGTCTCACTTCCGACGCGCGTGGCCCGGTAGGTGAACGTCCCCGTCCGGTTCACCGAGCCTCCGACGACCGCGCTCCCCGGCCTCTTCTCGACGGGCAGGCTCTCCCCGGTGAGCATGGACTCGTCCACGGTCGACCCACCCTCGACCACCTGGCCGTCCACCGCGACGCGCTCGCCCGCCCTCGCTCGAAGGAGGTCCCCCACCGAGACGAGGCCGATGGGTACGTCCTCTTCCGTGCCGGCGCGCAGAACCCGGGCCGTCTTGGGCCGGAGGGCGATCAAGCGCCGGATGGCCTCGGACGTACCTCCGCGCGCGCGCGCCTCCAACCAGCGCCCGAGGACGAGAAAGGTCATGAGCAGCGCCGAGGCTTCGTAGTAGGGCATGGCGCCGGTGGCCGCGAACACGCCCGGCCAGAGCGTCACCGCAACGCTGAAGAAGTAGGCCGCGTTGGTGCCTATGGACACCAGGGTGTTCATGCTGGCCGAGCGGTGGCGCAGCTCCGAGAGAAATCCCACGTGGAACTGCCAGCCCACCCAGAACTGGACCGGCGTGGTCAGAGCCCAGAGCAGAAACGGGTCGCGGAGCCAGTGAGGCGCCCAGGTGAAGACCTCGTGCATGCTGCCGATCAGTACGGGAACCGACAGCGTGGCGCCCACCACGAGCTTGCGCAGCAGTCGCCGGTTTTCTCGCGCCCGCTCGGCCTGTTCGCGGTCGGCCGCCTCGGGCGTCGCCGCGATGTCGGCGGGCACGGTATAGCCCGCCGCCGTTACCGCGCGCCTCAGCTGTGCGAGAGACGGAGCGTCGAGCGATGGGCCGGCGGCACCCAGGCGCACGGTGGCGCGCTCGGTGGCGAGGTTCACCGCGGCCGACTTCACGCCCGGCACGCCCAGGAGCGCCTGCTCGACCTTGCCCACACAGGCCGCGCAGTGCATTCCCTTCACGGGAAAATCGAGCCGAGGCTCTTGCTCGGTCGCGTTCGGGGGCATCGTCATGGCCACCGCTCCATTCTACCGCCCGGAAAAGCGGGAGAACACGTCGAGCAGCTCGTCCACCTTCTTCTGGCGGTCGCGCGTGCTGCCCGAGCGTATGGCCTCGGCGACGCAGGACTCGATGTGGCGCCCGAGGAGCAGCCGTTGCACCTGCTCCACGGCGCCTTCCACGGCCGTCAGCTGAAGCAGGATGTCGACGCAGTATTTCTCCTCTTCTACCATCCGCTGGATGCCCTGCACCTGTCCCTCGATGCGCCGCAGCCTGCCGAGGGCCTTGGCCTTGGTCTCGTCGTCGATCATGTCCGCTCCTCCGCGGCGGCCGGGCGCCTGGCCTCGAGGCCCCGCAGCAGCCACCAGGCCGCGAGAGCCGCTGTCAGATGCTTGAGCGTATGGCCGCTCAGCAGGTGTCCCATCGAGAAGATCACGCCGTCGAGGGCTTCGAAGAGCTTGGCGGCGCCGTACATGACGATGGCCGCCACGAGATAACCGCCGTGCGTGTAGCGCGCCGGGAACAGCCACAGCATCAACGGTATCAGCGCGGCCGGCGCGAATTGCACGAGGGCGTAGGGACGCAGGTCCCCCGCGCCGCTCGACTCCCCGGCGTACCAGTATGCGACGCTGCCGGCTCCCGCAAGCAGGAGCACCGGCAGCAGCACGATCCCCGCCGTCACCCCCACCCGCTCAGCCACGATCGAGGCCAGGAGGGCCATGAAGCCGATCGTCATGGGCAGCCGGTCCCACACGAGCCGCGCGTTGTCGGGCGCCCAGTGGTAGTACCCCGAGCCGATGCCGGTGAGCGCGACGCCGGTGAAGAACAGCGCGTACGGCCAGCGCTCCCGGGACTCGACGAACGGGGCGGACGTGCCGACGGGCGCCGTCAGGACCCGGCGGAGTCCCCAGAGCCCGACCAGCACGAACGGCAGGCTGGAGAGCACCGCCCACCCGTTGGCCACGGCGCCAAGCGGGCGCGTGTCGGCGAATCTGTGGTAGGCGGGATCCTGCGGGATCGGCGGCACGACGCACGCAATCGTCACCGCCGCCGCGGTGACGATCAGGAGCACCCCAACCCGCCCGCCCTGTGTCATCGGCATATACCCTACAGGGGTAGTCTACCATGGGGGAAGTTTTCTCCCGGTGGCCGGGGAATAGGCAGGGAAGGCCGCCCGGTAGGTGGCACGCCGCCTCAGGCCGGCGGGTCGGGAAAGAGCGAGGGCTGGGCAGGGCCGGCGGGCGATCGCCGGCGGCTTCCTCGCGTGGCGGCCCTGGTAGCGCGAGCCGGCGCCTTGGCAGGGAGGCGCTCGCGCTTGGGCCGCGCCCATCCCTTCTGATGGGCGATCTTGTCGCCCTGCTTGATGACGAGAAGGTCGACGAGGCGGGCGAGCGGATTGGCGAGGAGGTCGAGGTACTTGTCCCAGTAGCGCGGCGTATACGCCAGCGTCTTCATCTGCTCGGCCGCGAGCATGAGCGCCCCCCGGTCACCTTTGCGGGCGGCAAGTTTCAACTGCTCGACGATGCGTCCCCGGCTGATACGCGACGGGCGTGTCACGCGACGCCCAGCTCGCGGCGGATCAGGCGCGCCGCCTCCACCATCGAGCGAAGCTTGGCGACCGCGACCCACCGTGGCGTCTCCCACAGCCCGCAGTCCGGCACGAGCCAGAGGCGCTCGGCGGGGATGTGCTTGAGGGCCAGGCGCGCGCGGTCGGCGATCTCCTCGGGCGTTTCCACCCGGAAGGCCTTGACGTCGACCACGCCCACGGCGATTTCCTTGTCCGTCGGGAATTCGCTCCAGAGCTCGAGCTCGCTCATCTCCCGGTTCGCGTACTCGAAGACGAACTGTCTGACCCGCGCGTCGAGCAGATGCGGATAGAGCGGTCGATACCGTCGTGGAGTCGCGAACGAGTTATTGTGCGCGTTGCCGAAGCAGACGTGAAGGGCCGTCTTGACGGTGATCCCTTCCAGCGCCGCGTTGAGCGCCTCCACCATGGGCCCGGCTTCGCCCTTGAGCACGCGATGCTTGCCGGCGGTCATGACGTAGTTCGGCTCGTCCACCTGGATGAAGTCGCAGCCCGCGGCCACCAGGGCCTTGATCTCGGTGTTGACGAGCGCGATGAGATCGGCGACGAGGCTCTCTTCGGAAGCGTACGGCCCGCCCCGGCGGAGCGGGATGAGCAGGGTGATCGGCCCGGGCACGGCCACGCGCAGGGGCCGGTCCGCAAGCGGGCGCGCGAAGCGGAACTCGTCCACGATGCCGAGGCCCTCGGGCGCGGTGATCCTGTCCACGACCTCGTACGGGCAGTGACTGTCGTAATTGGGCGCGCCCAGCCGCCGCGGCACCGGCAGCGAGCGGATACCGGCCAGCCGGTCGTAGAACCCGCGGATGAAGGTCACGCGGCGCATCTCGCCGTCGGAAATCACATCGACGCCCGCCTCGACCTGGTCCCGCATGGCGAGGCGGACGGCATCGTCGTAGGCCTCCCGGAGATCGACCGGGCCGAGCCGGTCGGCCGCGACCGCCTCCCGTACGAGGTGGAGCCAGGACGGCAGCGCGTGGCTGCCGCACACGGTGGTCGGGATCAGCGGCATGGGATCGGTCATCGCTCTCCTCCCGCGCGGCCCGCGCTAGCGAAAGGTCAGGTCGAATTGCTCGCGGTGGTACGAGGGCATGCCCTGGATCACCACTTTGCGCGCGACCAGGCCCTGGAGGCGCTCCAGGCCGTCGCGCTGCTCCGCCTCAAGATGATGCGCCATCTCCGGGTGCACGCGGATCACCACCTCGCGCCCCTCTCCCTCCCGGGCCCCCGCCTGGACCTTTCGGAAGATCTCGGCGGTCAGGGTCTGGTCGGACTTGACGGTGCCGCTGCCCTTGCACGTGGGGCAGGCCACCGTCAGGAGCGACTGCAACCCCTGGCGCACGCGCTTGCGCGTCATCTCTACCAGCCCCAGCTCGGAGATCTCGAGCACGTTGGTGCGGGCCTTGTCGTCGGCGAGCGCCTTCATGAGGGCCTGAAAGACCTGGTCGCGGTGCTCCGCGCGCTCCATGTCGATGAAGTCGATGATGATGATGCCGCCGAGGTCGCGCAGGCGGATCTGCCGGATGACCTCGGAGGCCGCTTCGAGGTTGATCTTCAATACTGTCTCCTCGAAGTCCCGCTTGCCGACGTACTTCCCCGTGTTGACGTCGATGGCGACCAGCGCCTCGGTATGATCGATGACGATGTAGCCGCCGGACTTGAGCCACACGCGGCGGCGGAGAGCCTTGTCGATTTCCTTCTCGATGCCGGTGGCCTCGAACACGGGTTGCGGCGCCTCGTAGAGCTTGACGCGGGAGGCGAGCTGCGGCACCAGCGACTCGGCGAAGTGGAGGCACTTCTCGTAGGCCGCGGGCGTGTCGACGAGGAACTCCTCGATGTCCGGCGAGAAAAGGTCGCGGACGACGCGGAAGGTCAGGTCCATCTCCTCGTGGAGGAGCGATGGCGCGGGCGCCGACTCGAAGCGGCTCTGCACCTGGCCCCACAGCCGCGTCAGGAACTGGATATCAGCCGTCAGCTCCTCGGCCGGCTTGCCTTCGGCGACGGTGCGGACGATGAACCCGCCCGGCGGCGGGGGCAGGCCCTTGACGATCCCGCGCAGGCGATCGCGCTCGGCGTCGTCGTGGATGCGGCGCGAGACGCCGACATGGCTGCTCTGCGGCATATAGACGATGTAGCGGCCCGGGATGGAGACGAACGAGGTGATGCGGGCGCCCTTGGTGCCGAGCGATTCCTTGGAGACCTGGACGAGCACCTCCTGGCCCTTGCGCAGGAGCTCCTCGATGGGCGCCACGGCGTCACGCCGGTGCTCGGGCTCGCCCGGGCCCTCGCCTTCCACGTCGTCGAGGTCAGCCGCGTCCTCATCGGGCGGAACGGCGTCGGGATCCTCGCCCCGGTCCGCCGTGTAGTCGCCGGCGTACAGGAAGGCATCTTTCTGGAGTCCGATGTCCACGAATGCGGCCTGCATGCCGGGCAGGACGTTGGTGACCACACCCTTGTAGATGTTGCCGACGATGGAGCGGCGCCCGGCGCGCTCTACGTACAACTCGATGAGCTGCGTTCCATCCTGCACGGCGAGGCGCGTTTCCGTCACGCCGGCATTGACGACGATACGCTTTCCCACGGCAGCAGTCCCCAGTTCGAGGGCTCACGCCCCCGGTGCACGACTCGCAGCCCGCCGGAGGCGGGCCCGGTTACTGGAACTGCCGCATTCGGACCGAGAGGAGGAGCCCCAGCGCCATGAACGACACGACCATGGACGACCCGCCGTAGCTCATGAGCGGGAGCGGGATGCCCACCACGGGCAGCAGGCCCGTCACCATGCCCAGGTTGACGAGCGTCTGGGCGGCGAACAGGGCCGTGACGCCCAGGGCGATGATGCGCCCCCGGGCTTCCCGCGTGCCGACGGCGATCTCGAAGCCCCGCAGGACCAGGACTCCGTACGCCACGATCAGCACGAGACAGCCGACGAACCCCCACATCTCGGCGAATACGGCAAAAATGAAATCCGTATGGCGCTCCGGGAGAAAGGCCAGCCGGCTCTGCGTCGCGCCGCTGATGCCCTTGCCCAGGAGCTGTCCGGAACCAATGGCGATCTTCGCCTGAATCACATTGTACGCCGTTCCGAGAGGATCGCGGAACGGATCGAGGTACACGAGGAACCGATCGCGCTGGTACGGCTTCAGCACGAGCCAGGCGAGCGGCATGAGCGCGACGCCCAACCCCACCAGAGCGCCCAGGATGCGCAGGCGCACGCCGACACCGAGCAGCACGGCTCCCAGGACGGGCAAGAGGACCAGCGCGGTCCCGAGGTCCGGCTGGCGGACCACGAGCGCGAAAGGAATCACGACGAGGACGATGATCCCTCCGAGCGTTCCCCGGGGGGTCGGTTGGGGCGTCCGGCGCCAGGTCAGCGCCCACGCGAGCGTCAGGATGAAGATCACCTTGAAGAGCTCGGAGGGCTGGAAGGTGAGCGGCCCGAGGTGGATCCAGCGCCGCGCCCCCGACACCGTGCGCCCGAGTATGAACACGGCCACGAGCAAGCCCAGGCCGAGGAGGTACAGAGCCGGCGCGGCCCTGACGAGGCTCCGATAGTCGAACGTCACGACCACGAGGAGCGCCAATACGCCGACGCCCACCCACATGAGCTGGCGCCAGGCGAGCCCGGAGCCGCCGCGCCCGAAGCCCACGCTCGACAGGGACAGGAGGCCCAGCAGGATGATCGCGAACGCGGCGCCCAGCAGCGGCCAGTCCACGTTGTGCAGGAGCCGGCGGTCCACACGCAGCATCAGCCGTCCCCGCCGAGCGAGATCATCGCGACCTTCTCGAGGAAGATCGCCTGGTAGATCTGCCGCGCGATCGGGGCCGCTACCTGACCGCCCTTGCCGCCCCTCTCCACGAAGACGACCACGACCACCTCGGGGTCGTGCACGGGCGCAAAGGAGGCGAACCACGCGTGGTCCTGCCCCTTGGTGCTGTCGCTCTTGGCCACGCTTTGTGCCGTGCCGGTCTTGCCCGCGACCTCGACGCCGGGGATGCGCGCGGCGGCACCGGTGCCGCCCTCGTTGACCACGCCCGAGAGCGCATGGCGCAGGAAGGTCCACACCACCGGGGAAAGGTCCACGCGCCCGGTCATCTTGCTGGAGGAGGAATAGGCGAGGGTGCCGTCTATCCGCTCCACGCGCTGCACGAGGCGCGGACGCCAGAGTATGCCGCCGTTGGCGACGGCCGACATCATGCGCGCCACCTGCATCGGCGTCACGAGCAGCTGCCCCTGGCCGATAGACATGTTGACGGTGTCGCCCGCCTGCCAGCTGCGGCCATCGCCGCGGCGCCGGCCGTCAAGGAAGGGGACCAGTCCGGGCTTCTCGCCGCCCAGGTCTATGCCCGTCGGCGCTCCCAGCCCGAAGGCCTGGGCGTAGCGGGCGATGGCCGCCGGCCCGACCTTGAGACCCGACTGGTAGAAGAAGATGTTGCAGGAATGCATGATCGCCGAACGGGTATCGACGTGGCCGTGGCCGCCTTCCTTCCAGTCCTTGAAGGTCCACTTCCCGAGGTGGAACTCGCCGTTGCAGTACGTCCGGTCCATGGGGGTCAACGAACCTTCCTGCAGCCCCGCCGCCGCCACGATGACCTTGAAAACGGACCCAGGAGCGTACTGGCTCTGCAGCGCGCGGTTCATCAGCGGCGTGAGCGGATCCCGGACGACCTTGAGCCACTCGTCCCGCTCGAGGCTTCCCGTGAGGCGGTCGAGCGGAAACGCGGGGCTCGAGGTCATGGCGAGCACGTCCCCGTTGCGCGGATCCATGACGATCACGGCCCCCGAGCGTCCCGCCATCACCCGCTCCGCCGCTTCCTGGATCCGCCGGTCCACCGTGGTGATGACCTGGTGGCCGGGGTCGGGCTCTTCCCGCCGCATGACCTGGACGGGGCGCCCGAGGGCATCCACCTCGACGCGCTCGCCGCCATCGCGCCCGCGCAGGTGCTCGTCGAGCATTCGCTCCAGCCCGCTCTGGCCGATCATGTCGCCGCGGCGGTAGCGCCCCTGCTTCATCTGCTCGTCGCTCACCTCCCGGACGTACCCGAGGAGATGCGCGGCGAACGTGCTCGTGGGATAGACCCGCTGGGGCTCGACCTCGACGACGACACCGGGCAGCTCGAGCTTGCGCTCCTCGACCTTGGTGACTTCCTCGAGCGTCAATCCGCGCCGCACGCGCACAGGGCGGAACGAGTCGGGCGGGACGCGCTCCAGCGCCTCCTCGAGCTCGCGCATGGGGATCTTGAGCAGCACCGACAGTCTCGCCAGGACGGTGTCGCGGTCATCCATCTCTCGCGGTATGAACGACAGGGTGAAGGCGGGGCGATTGTCCACGAGGGCGAGGCCGTTCCGGTCGAAGAGGATGCCGCGCGGCGCCGCGACGGGACGAATCCGGATACGGTTCTTCTCGGACATCTCCTGGAGCTTGCCGCCCTCGAGCACCTGCAGGTACCAGAGTTGGCCCACCAGCCCGACGAAAGCCACGGCGACCGCGGCGGCCAGCGAGACGACGCGACGGCGCCACGTCTCCCGAGCCGCGGTGGATTCGCCGATCAGATCCATGTGTGTCTTCTGCTCAGCGAGTGCAGGGCCTCGACCGCGAGCACGCAGGCCGCGCCGGCAAATCCGTTATAGAGCGCCTGCGGGAGAATCACGTGGACGAGGAGCTCGCCAAACGAGGCTGGGAAATGGAAGAGCTGCAGCAGCCCGAAGCGCAGGAAGCCTTCCGCGACGGTCAGGAGCATGAGGCCCGGTATCTGGACCAGCGGGTGACCGACCCAGAGCCTGCCGGGCAAGAGGCCCATCGCGAAGCCGGCGAGCGCACGAGAGAGGGCCTGCACGCCCAGGAGACCGCCGCCGGTTGCGTCCTGGAGGAGCCCGGCCGCGAACCCGACGAGGCAGCCCGCCTCGGGTCCCCGCCGAAGCGCGATGAGCGCGGTCAGGATGAGGGGGAGGTCCGGGGTGACGCCGCCCACGCTCCATGACGGCACCACGCTCGACTGAACGAGGCTGCCGCCGAAAGCCATGAGCAGGAGGGAGAGGCGCACCGTCAGCCGTCCGGGGTGAAGAAGCCGGCCACGTCCTGCGCCGACTGCCCCGTGAGCAGCAAGACTTCCTCGACCCGCGCGAAATCCACCGCCGGCGCCAGCACCGCGAAGTGGAAGAGTGCCGAGCCCTTGTCCTCGATCGCCGTCACGCGCCCGACGGGAATCCCCTTGGGGAACAGCGTGCCCAGGTCCGAGGTGACGATGAAATCACCCGGCGTGACGCCCGCCCCGTCGCGCGCCATGAACTTGAAGCGCACGCCGCCGCCCGGCTCACCCTCGACGAGGCCGGGGGTGCGGGTGCGCTGGACGACGGCGCCGACGGTCGAGGTGGGATCGTTGAGGAGCTGGACGACCGAGGCGCCTGATCTCACCTGGGCCACGCGGCCGACCAAACCCTCGGGGACGATGACCGGCATCTGCCGGGCGACGCCGTCGGCGCGGCCCCGGTTGACGGTGAGCGATCGGGACCAACCGCCACTCTCGCGGCCGATGATCTCGCCGCTCAAGGTTGTCAGCGGTATCCGGTCGCGCAGCGCGAGCAACCGGCGCAGCCGGCGGTTTTCCTGGTCGGTCTCGCGGACCTGCAGCGACTGGATGCTCAGCCGCTCGTTGTCGGCACGCAGCACGAGGTTCTCGTTCCGCACGGCTTTCCAGTCCGTGAAGGTGTGCCAGGCACCGAGGGCGCCGCGGTGGGCACTGGCGAGCAGGCTCTGGGCGGGGGTGACCACGAGCGCGACGAGATCGGCGGCCCGTGTCGCTCCCCCGCCCCGCGTCTGGACAGTCAGCAGGAACAGGGACACGAGCAGCACTGTGAGGAGCAGCGCGTATCTGCGAAATCTCACCGACACCATCCACGTCAACGATCTCCCGACCCGCCGCACGCGGCGAGCGGGCTAGGCGGGGATCGCGACTTTCTTGAGGAGCGGCAGCTCGTCGAGGACCTTTCCGGTGCCGAGCGCGACGCACGACAGCGGGTCGTCGCCGACGGTGATCGGGAGGTCCGTTTCCTGTCTCAGCAGGAGATCGAGCCCCCGCAGGAGGGCTCCTCCCCCGGTAAGCACGATGCCCTTGTCCACGATATCGGCGGCAAGCTCGGGCGGCGTCCGCTCGAGGCAGGTGCGCACCGTGTCCACGATCGCCATGACGGGCTCCCGGAGCGCCTCGCGGATCTCCTCGTCGGTGACGACGATGGTCTTGGGGATGCCGTCGATGAGGTCGCGACCCTTGACCTCCATGGTGAGGCGCTCGCCCGCCATCGGGTAGGCCGAGCCCAGCTTGATCTTGATCTCCTCCGCGCGGCGCTCACCGACGAGAAGGTTGTAGTGCTTCTTGATGTACTGGACGATCGCCTCGTCCATCTCGTCGCCGGCGATGCGCACGGACTTCGAGTACACGATACCGGACAGCGAGATCACCGCCACCTCGGTGGTGCCGCCGCCCATGTCCACGATCATGTTGCCGCCGGGCTCCTGGATGGGCAATCCCGCGCCGATCGCCGCGGCCATCGGCTCCTCGATCAGGTAGACCTCGCGAGCCCCTGCCTGCATCGCCGAATCCCTCACCGCGCGCTTCTCGACCTGCGTGATGCCCGAGGGCACCCCGATGACGATGCGCGGGTGCACGAGCGTCCGGCGCCGATGCACCTTGCTGATGAAGTAGTGGAGCATCTTCTCGGTGACGTCGAAGTCGGCGATGACGCCGTCCTTGAGCGGTCGAATGGCCAGGATATTGCCGGGCGTGCGACCCATCATCGCCTTGGCCTCGTGCCCCACTGCGAGCACCGAGTGATCGGCCTGGTGGATGGCGACGATCGAGGGCTCGTTCATGACGATGCCCTCGCCGCGGACGTACACGAGGGTGTTGGCCGTGCCGAGGTCGATGGCGAGGTCGTTCGAGAAGAGGCCGGCGAGGAAATTGAGCAACATGGCGGTGCGCTCCCATCTGGTGGCGACACACTTGATCGAAATACGACCGCCTCAGGAGTCTAACATCTCGGGACGAGCGCCGACAAGATCCCTTGTATTTCCGAGAAGATGGCGAGCACGGGCCCGCCGGCGCCAGTGGCGGCTCCGGCGCCGCCGGCCTCCAATCTTTTCGCCTATTTGAGCCCGAAGACTCTCCGCGCCCACGCGAACGGACGGTCCGGCGGACAGCGGTATTAAAAATGCCGGATCTCACAACCGGGCCCATGTCCGGACGGGAGACCGCGAACTGTGGCAACATGGCGCGACCCTCACAGGCCGAGTACATGGACGACATCGAAATTTGGTTCGACAAGGGCGTGACAGACGGCCTGCCCGTCGTACCGCCCACGCGCGAGCGCGTCGAGCGAATGCTCGCGGGGACGGCGCGCGACCGGTCGGAGCTCGTCGGCGAAGTCGCGCCCAACTACGGCCGCGCCACGGTCGAAAAGGTGGCGGTGAACGCCGTCATGGCGGGCTGCCGTCCCGACTACCTGCCGGTGGTGCTGGCGGCCGTCGAGGCCGCGTGTGACTCCGCGTTCAACCTGCACGGCATGTCCACCTCCACGCACTTCTCGGCGCCGCTCATCGTCGTCAACGGGCCGATCCGCGAGCGCGTCGGGCTCAACTGCTCCTTCGGCGTCTTCGGCCCCGGCTACCGTGCCAACGCCACCATCGGCCGCGCGCTGCGGCTCGTCATGATCAACGTGGGGGGCGCCAAGGCGGGTGAGACCTCGATGTCGACCTTTGGCCATCCGGGGCGCTACACCTACTGCATCGGGGAACACGAGGAAGCAAGCCCCTGGCCGCCGTACCACGTCGAGCGGGGATTCCGGCCCGAGGAAAGCACGGTCACCGTGTTCGCCGGCGAGGCGCCGCACGGCATCTCGGATCATGCGAGCCGCACAGCCCGGAGCCTCGCCGGGTCCCTCGGTTGGTCGATGTGCGGGCTATGGAATGGCAAGCACTTCCCCCTGTATTCCCACACCATGCTGGTGGTCGGGCCAGAGCACGCCCGCACTTTTGCCGACGACGGATGGAGCAAGGCGGATCTCAGGCGGCACCTCTTCGAGACCGTGCGCGTGCCCTACCGCACGCTGCTGCCTGACCCGGACAACGGCGAGGGCACCAACCTACGGTTCGCCAAGGGTCGCGAGCCGGCCCCGGACGAGCTGATCCCCAAGTTCCCCTCGGCTGAGGAGCTCCACGTGGTGGTGGCGGGCGGCACGGCCGGGCGCTTCTCGATGGCCGTCGCGGGCTGGCTCGGGACCAAGAACGGCTCCGCTCCGATCACGGTGCCGATCCGGAAGATTCCTTGACAAGCACCGGGTAGTACGTTAGGCTGCGTGCAGGTTATAGGTTCACCCGGTAGTCGGATACGTAGCGATTCATGCACTCGCTAGATTCGAAACCAACGCCGCGAGGACCTCAAGTCCTGCGGCGTTTTTGTTTGCCTTCCGATCCAGGAGGGCACCCCCGCCATGGTGGTGGGGTATCACTGAGGCGCAAGCCTCAAAGAAAGAGGTAGATACAGATGGCTCAGGGCAGCGTGAAGTGGTTCAACGATGCGAAGGGGTTCGGTTTCATCTCCCAGGAGGACGGCGAGGATGTGTTTGTGCACTTCAGCGCCATTCAGGCTTCCGGTTTCAAAAGCCTGACCGAGGGCGACAAGGTCGAGTTCGAGGTGAGCCGGGGCCCCAAGGGCCTCCAGGCCGCCAACGTCCGTAAAGTCTAAGGACGACCCCAGAAGGCCGGGCCCCGGGATTCCGGGGCCCGGCCTGTCCCTACCCCCCGCCGGCTTCCCGAGGTGGGCGCACAAAACAATCTTGACAGGATTTATCCCCTCTGCTAGTTTTTCGCCCGTCTGGTACACCGTCCGTGACGCACTTGATCCGTACGTGAACGAACAGGTCGGCTTCTAGGGGTATAGACGCCGCGAGGACTCGCGTCCTCGACGGCGTTTTTTTGTTCCCCCGATTCTGGGGGAGCCCCCGGCCATGGTGGTGCGGGGATCACAGGGGCGGCTTCACCGTCGTCCCAAGGAGAGAGGAACCAGACGTATGGCACAAGGTACCGTCAAGTGGTTCAACGATGCGAAGGGGTACGGCTTCATCCAGGTCGAGGGCGGCGAGGATGTCTTCGTCCACTACAGCGCCATCCAGGCACAAGGCTTCAAGAGCCTGGCCGAGGGCGACAAGGTCGAGTTCGAAGTCACCAAAGGCCCGAAGGGGCTGCAGGCGTCGAACGTCCGCAAAGCCTAGTCTTCCACGCGGAACACTCGACGGCCCGCCGGATTCTCCGGCGGGCCGTTTTACTTTTCCCTCGACGCCCTCGACCTATAGCAAGAGGAGCGCCTTCGAGGAAAAGAAAAGCGCCCTCGAGGAAAAGAAAAGCCCCGACGGCGTCTGCGGCATCGATCCATCCGTGCCGCCCCGCTGGTGAATAAGCGGGACCGTCGGGGCCGGTGGTTCCTGGGTCCTCCAGGCCCACCTGCAACTGCGCATGTCCGGGCCTTAGGAGGTGACCACCTCACAGATCACCGTAGGGGTACACATCGGCTGGATCACCTCCCTTTCTCGGCGCGGCCCAATTCGGGGCCCAGGGACCACCACCTCGCACCGGACGCCGAACTCCCGGCCCGAGGCTCGGTCACATCGCCCACGGCGAAATTGCCGCGGGGGACGATCACGGGAGCCTGTGTGCGCTCCGACCGATTTCTCTCATCCTACCCAACTCGCTCCCCGTGCAAAAGAGAATTTTTTTCACTTCACCGCGATGCGGCCGTGGTTCTTTTCGAGCACATCGCGGCCCACGCCCGGCACTTTCTCCAGGTCGTGCAGATGCCTGAAGGGCCCGTGGGCCTCGCGCCAGGCGATGATCTTCTTGGCCGCGCCGGCGCCGACTCCCTCGAGCTTCATGAGCTCGTCCTGGCCGGCCTCGTTGATGTTGACCTTGTGTCCCGCCGGCGAGGCCTCCCTGGCCTCGCTCTTGGCGTGCGGGCTGTCCGTCGACGCAAGCCCCGACCCCGCCGTTCCCGCGCACCAGACCACCGCCGTCGCCGCCATTATCCACCCGAGCATCCTCATACGCGCCTCCTTTGGAAAGTGTGTACCGCTGGAGGCGATTCGACAGCGGAACGCGAGGGCTGACAATGACCACAATTCGAGACAGCCGAGGCGTATCTAGTCCGCGTCAGGTCGAGCGAGACGATCGAGATAGGTCTCCCACTCCCACGGCAGGAGGGACTGCTTCGCCGAGTTGCAGTCCTTGCAGGCCGGCACCACGTTGGCCCGAACGGATCGGCCCCCGCGGATCAGCGGCACGACGTGGTCGAGGGTGAGCCGTCGCGCACCAACGTCGCGCTCGCAGTAGTGGCAGCGGCCCACCGCGATCCGCCGCTTCCACCATCCGCTCAATCGAAGCTCGCGCGCGCGCGCCTTCTCGCGCCGGATCCCCGCCGCGTCGCCCTCGGGTACGAACCGCTCGGCCACGGTCATGCCCCGTCCGTGGCGGCGGCGAGCTGCGCCGAGAGATCCTCCCACTCCTTCATCAGCCAGGCGACCTGTCCCTCCGCGTCCTTGCGCGCCCGCGCGATCTCACGTGCCCGTTCGCCGTCTCGGTAGAGATCGGGGTCGGCCAGCGAGAGAGAGATCTCCTCGAGTCGCCGCTCCATGGTCGAGATCTGGGTCTCGACCGCCTTGAGCCGCGCCGTGATCGCCTTGATCTCGCGATCGAGCGCCTTGCGGGGCGCCCGTTCCTTCTTCTGCGCGGGCTTCGTCACCGGCCCCGCAACGTCGGCGGCGCGAGCCGCACGCGGGGCCCCAGGGGGCACGGCCTCGGGCTCCGTCTTGCGCGTGAGGTAATCGTCGTAGTTGCCCAGATGCGTGGTCAACCGGCCCCGGTCCACCTCGACCACGTGCGTGGCGATGCGGTTGATGAAGTACCGGTCGTGCGAGATGAAGACGATGGTACCCATGAAACTCGCAAGCCCGTCTTCCAGGACCTCCTTCGAGGCCAGGTCGAGGTGGTTCGTCGGCTCGTCCATGCACAGGAGCGCGGCCGGCCTCACCAGCATCTTGGCCAGCGCGACCCGCGCCTTCTCCCCTCCCGACAGGACCGAGATGCGCTTGTCCACCTGGTCTCCGCTGAAGAGGAAGGAGCCCAGGATGCTTCGGAGCCGCTGAACCGGCGAGACCGGATCCGCCTGCTCCAGCTCTTCGAGCACCGTCCGCGAGGGGTCGAGGGCGTCCAGCTGGTGCTGGGCGTAGTAGTGCACCGCGACGTTCGCGCCGAGCGTGCGCTCGCCGCGGTCGAACGGCAGCACGCCGGCCAGCATCTTGAGCAGCGTGGACTTGCCCGCGCCGTTGATGCCGACGAGAGCGACCCGCTGCCCGCGCTCGACGGAGAAGTCCGCTCCGGCATAGACCACGTTGCCGCCGTAGGCCTTGTAGATGTCGTGCAGGCGCGCCGACACGCGTCCGGACCGGGGCGGCTGGGGAAAGGCGAAGTGGATGCGCCGGGCGGACGCGCCCACCTCGATGCGCTCGACCTTCTCGAGCATCTTCACTCGGCTCTGGACCTGGCGCGCCTTGGTCGCCTGGTAGCGGAAGCGGTCGATGAAGCGCTCGATCTCCGCCACGCGCTTGGCCTGGTTGCGCTGCCGCGCCTCCAGCAGGGCGTGCCTGGCCTCCCGCTCAACGAGGTAGTGGTCGTAGTCGCCCACGTACAGCGTCACCGCGCCCTCGGCCATCTCGGCGATGGAGGTGACCATGCGATTGAGGAAGTATCGGTCATGAGAGACCACGACCACGCTGCCGGCGTAGGAGGACAGAAAGCTCTCGAGCCAGGCGAGCGACTCGAGGTCGAGGTGGTTGGTGGGCTCGTCGAGCAGCAGGAGGTCGGGGCGCAGCAGGAGGAGCCGTGCCAGCGCCGCGCGCATCCGCCAGCCCCCCGAGAACTCGCCAAGCGGGCGGTGGGCATCCGTCGACGCGAAGCCCAGACCGCCCAGGATGATCTTCGCCTCGGCCTCGAGGCGGTAGCCGCCGAGAGCCTCGAATCGGTGCTGCACCTCTCCGTAGCGCTCCGTCAGCTCCGGACCGGCATCCTCCGCGGCCATCAGGGCGGCCAGGCGCTCGAGCTCCGCCTCGAGCCGCCAGACCTCGTCGAATCCGGACAGCGCTTCGGCCAGCACGGTGCCGGCCTCGCTCGCGCCGACCTCCTGGGGCAGGTAGCCCACCGACACGCCGGTGTCCCGATGCACGCGTCCGGAGTCGGGATCCTCGACGCCCGCCAGGATCCGGCACAGCGTGGTCTTACCCGTGCCGTTGGGCCCGCAGAGACCGATGCGCTCGCCCCGGCCGATGCGCCACGACACCTCGCGGAGCAGGCTCTGCCCGCCGTACCCCTTCGAGACGGCGTCGAGCGCGATCACGCGGCGCCTACCCCATCGTCTGGACGCGGTCCGGCGCGATCGTGAAGATCACGCGCACCTCGCCCGGCTTCCGGTTCGCGTAGTCCTTGCCCGTGTACTTCTTCGCGAGCGAGTCGATGTGGGCGTCCGCGCCCGACTCCGTCACGTCGGCGACGCGGCCCTTGACCTGCACGTACCGGTAGGGGTTGTCGGGATCCATGATGGACAGGGCCACGGACGGGGTGCGGCGGAGGTTCTTGTCCTTCACCCGCCCTTTGGCCGTGTTGATGCGGAAGCGCGACCCGTTCCACTCGAACCAGACCGGCGTCAACTGGGGCGTGCCGTCCTCATTGATGGTCGCCAGGTTTGCGAAGGCCTTCTTCTTCGTGAGCAGCTCGTTGAATGCCTCGGGGATCGCGCTCATTGCGTGACTCCTTTCTTGACCTCGTCCATGACGGCAAACGCGTGGCGGACCGATTTCATGCTGACCGTCCCTCCCATGATGGCGCCGACGTCCAGCGTTTCCGCGATCTCCGCATCCGTCGCGCCCAGGTGGAGGACCTCCTCCACGCGGTGCTCGATTCAGTCGAAGCAGTTCTGGACCACCGCCACCGTGAGCGCGGTCAGCTCCTTGTGCTTCTTGCTCAGCGCCCCGTCGGAGAACACCCGCTTGCCGACCTCGCCCACCGCCGCCGGCACCTTCATCGTGCTCTTGGCGATGAGACCATTCAGTCGCTTCCGCTCCTGGTTCTTCTCGTGGAGATGGATCATGCGCCCTCCTTGGAAGGTTCGTGTGGGGGAAGCTCGTTGGAGGAGGATTCGTCGGTGAGCATCCGGGCGCGGACCTCGGCCAGCCCGCGAAGGGCCAGCAGCAGGTGGATCAAGCAATGCTGGACCAGGGTCGCGTCCTGCGCGGTGGGATCGGCCATCCACGCCCGTGCCCACTCGCGGTTTTCGGCTTTCAGGCCGAGCGTCGGCGACAATCGCTCGAGGCGGAGCAGCAGGTCATCAGCAGGCAGGCCGGCCGCCCGAAGCCGGGCGACCACGGCGCCGCGCACGGCTGCGTTCCACATGCCGGTCAGCGCCTCGAGCAGCGCCGCGTAGCAGGTCGTCTCCGGCTTCAGCTTGAGGTGCTCGACCACAACCGCCAGGATCGGGTGGATGACGGGCTCGCCCTCTTCATCCACGCCGGCGAGTCCGGCCAGCATCGGGTCCCGTCCCGGCTCCGGCAATTGCTCGAGGAGATCGAGAAGCTCGGCCACAGACACCGGCGGCAACCCCGCCAGTCGATCGAGAAGCGGCGCGTCGCCTGCCACGTCACGTCCCCGAGGGCGCTACGGGCTCCTGGGCAACTGCCAGCTCACTGGCCTGTCCCGCAGGAACGAGGAAGGCGGATGCGAGCGCCACCAGGGCGACCACGAGCCCCACCACGAAAACGCTTCCCACGGCGTGCGCCATCGCCGGCCGCATCTGGTCGAGGACATCGACGCCCAAACTGGCGCGCGTCACCGGATTGACGATCTGGTCGGGATGAGCGACGACATCGCGCAGCCGGGCCTGCAGCCCTGGGGGCGCCGTCGCCAGCAGCGCGGAGAGCTCCTGATGGAGGCGCTGGGCCATGATGGATCCCATCACCGCCACCCCCACCGCGCCGCCGATGCTGCGGAAGAAGCCCGTGACCGAGGTCGCGGAGCCGAGTACCGAGCGGGGGACAGCGCTCTGGACCGCAATCAGCATCGGCACGAAGACGAGTCCCATGCCCACCCCGGCGAGGCTGATGTCGCGCATCGCGGCGCCGCGCGTGAGCGAGTCGTTCCAGCCCGCGAGCAGCACGAACGCCGCGGTCAGGAAGCACATGCCGGTCACCACCACCGAGCGGTAGCCGACGCGCAGCACCAGGCGCGCGGCCACGATGGAGCAGACGACCCACCCGAACACGAAGGGCACAAGCACGAAGCCGGCCTGCATCGCGCTGCTTCCGGTCACGGCCTGGAGATAGAGCGGCACGAAGGTGATGGCGCCGAACATGGCCATGCCCGAGAAAAAGCCCGTCGCCGCCGCCGCGCGCACCATGGGGTTGGCGAAGAGTCCAAGCGGCACAACGGGCTCGGCCGCCCGCCGCTCAGCCACCACGAAGAAGGCCAGCAGCACGACCGACAGCCCGAGCAGCCCCAGCACCGAGGGCCGCCACCACAAAGCTCCGCGCCCGGCCTCGACGAGGCCGATCAGCAGCGCCGAGATAGCCGCCGCGAAGAGGCCCGTGCCGGCGAAGTCGAAGACTGCGCGGCGCGGCGCGATGCGCTCCCCGGCCAGCCCCCACTGGATGGCCGCCATGGCGAGGAGACCGAAAGGCAGGTTGATGTAGAAGACCGCGCGCCACGACACCGCGTCGGTCAGGAACCCGCCGATGAGCGGGCCCACCAGCGAGGCCGCACCCCAGGAGGCCGAGAAATAGCCCTGCATCTTGGCGCGGCGCTCGAGCCCGTACAGGTCGGCGATGATGGTCATGCCGATGGTGATGAGGGACCCCGCGCCGAGTCCCTGGATGGCGCGAAACACGATGAGCTGGGCCATGCTCTGGGACAGCCCGGACAGCGCCGAGCCCAGGAGGAAGATGCCGAGGCCCGTGACGAAGACGCGGCGTCGGCCGAGCTGGTCGGCAAACCGGCCCCAGAGCGGCATGGACACGGTCGAGGCCAGGAGATAGCCGGAGAACACCCAGGAATAGATCTGGATGCCGCCCAGGGTCGCGATCACGGTGGGCATCGCCGTGGCCACGACGGTGGACTCCATCGCGGCGAGAAACATCGACCCCATGACGCCGGCGAGCACCAGTCCCCGATGCGGCTCCAACCGCGCAGCCATCAGTGGCCGCCCGTGCAGCCGGCGCACCTGCATAGCGCGCGCAACGCCGGAAACGGGTAGACACTCACGTGATCGTCGGACCACGTCACGTGAAGCCCGTCGGATCGCTTCTTGATGTCGCGCGGCCAGCGCATCGGCTCGGTCAAGGACTCCGGGGCCTCGCCCGCTCGCGCGGGATCGTCCAGGCGCAGCCGCTCGAAGGGATAAATGCTCGAGTGGTCGTCCGCCCATGTCACGCCGACGGCATAGCGCCCCACGAGGTGCACGTCCTTGGGCTCGTCGGGATTCGGCTGGCCCAGAATGGGCAGGTTGATCTTGATGACCATGTCTCAGGCGGCCGCCGCGCCGAGCCGCCGGCCGGCCAGAAGGTAGTGCACGGCCATGTTCTGGTGCGGGCCCCAGGTCGCGGCGCGCCGCCTGACGGCCGCCTCGTCGAGAGCCCGCCCGCGGTTGTAGAAGTGCTCGAACGCGCGGCGGACCGCGAGATCGCCCGCGGCGCAGACGTCACCCCGGCCGAGGTGACGTGCGAGGAACCACTCGGCCGTCCAGCGGCCGAAACCGCGCACGGCAGTGAGCGCCTCGATGACATCCTCGTTCGTGCGACCACCGATCGCGGCGAGATCAAGAGCGCCCGACGCGACCCGCCGGGCGAGGCCGATGATGTACTCCGACTTGCGCGTCGTGAGCTGCATCCTGCGCAGGTCGCGCACCCGAGCCCGAGCGAGCCGCTCCGCCTCGGGAAAGCCATAGACGGTGTGGTCTCCCACCTCGACCGGCGTGCCGAAGCGGCGTACGAGCCGGGCCTTGACCGTGAAGGCGAAGGACAGGTTGACCTGCTGGGCGCACACCGAGCCGACCAGCATCTCGAAAGGCTGGGGGGCGAGCGTCGGTCTCAATCCCCGGAGGCGCGGGACGAGGGAGCGCAGCACCGGGTCTTCTCCGGCAATGCGGTAGAACCCGTCGACGTCGACCCCGAGGCCGCAGATGCGCGTGGCCTCGTCCACGGCGGCCTCGAGTACCCGCGCGCTGCGGTTCCCCGGCGCCGACACGAGGAGTCGCGCGCCGTCGACGCGCCCGGCCCAGCGAACTTCGTAGCCCTGCCAGCGCCCGCCAACCTTGACGGCGCGACGGAACGCGCCGGGCGACAGCCGGTTGGCGGGATCATCGCCCCAGAGATGGAAGCGCTGAAGCGTGCGTGGGACGTCGAGGAGGCCTGCAACGCGAATCTCTGTCCTCATGGCGGGCTCTCAGTCTACCAGAGCCGCCGCGGGTCAGACACCGCGGTCCGGATCAGTGGCGAATATCGAAATAGAGCGGGCCGGCGGGGACGGGCGGGCTATCCCGCAGACGCTTGACCACGAAGTTGAAGTCCACCACCTCGGCTGCGAAGGGACGGAGCAGGGCGCAGGTGGCGGACTCGGCTGGTAGCGGCACGAGGAGCTGGCGGATGCCCCGTTCGCGCAGGACGCCGACCAGGCTCGCGAACGCGCTGAGCGAGTCGGGGCCGTCCAGCATCAAGTCGAAAGCCTTGACGGCACGGAAGGCAGACGGGTCGAGCCCGCGCACCGCGCGGTCGTCCCACAAGGACAGCCAGGCCGTCCCCCCGCGGCTGATCGCCGTCCAGCTACCCGCGTAGGACGCCACGGGCGCGGGCGAGAAAAGCTCTTGTTCGAGAAAGAGCGGCACAAACTGGTGGGACTGGACCGCGGTCAGTCTCAGGCGCATGAGGTGCGGGTCGCGATAGAGGTCGAACTGCACGGCTCGCGACTCGGCCATGCCGTCGAAGTGGGCGAGCTCCAGCACGAGGTAATCGAACCGGCTCACGGTGTTCCATCCAAGCGCCGTGACCATCTTCATGGACGGGGCGTTGCTCTGCTTGATCAGCCCCGTGACGTAGCTGGCTCCCTGGCCCAAAGCCCAGCGCTCCCCCGCCTCGAGCATGGCCGGGCCCAGCCCCCGGCGCTGGAGGTCCGGCTGAACCCGCATGTTAGACAGGTAGCCGGCAGTGCAGCTGACTCCGCCCACCCGCACGTCCGTCAGCGCCAGGCACTCGACTCCAACCACGGCGCCCTCTCGCTCGGCCACCAGGACCTGGGAGACGGGGTACGCGTCGGTACGGGCGAAAAAGTTGGCGCGGGCCTGTATGAGGGCCGCTCCCGCGTGGGGGGCGGTATCCTCGAGAGCGAGGAGCGAAGTGTGGTCGTCCGCGGTCGCCTCCCGGAGGATGGTCTCCTCCGCTGTCTGGATCAGGAGCGAATGGGACGTAAGGCCTCCTCCCACGATTGACCCTCTCCGACCGCGCTCGGGCGTCATCCTACTCCAAGCCGAAAAGGTGCGGCGATGAAAGAATCCCGTAGCCGGCACTGTCGCGGTGCGCCGCCTGGCGCCCGCGTCGCTTCACGGGGGCCAGAGGCCGCCTAGCGAAGCCAGAGGCCGCCTAGCGAAGCCAGAGGCCGCCTAGCGAAGCCAGAGGCCGCCTAGCGAAGGTGGTAGGGCACGTCCGTCACGACGACGTTCTTGCGAAAGAGGAGTGTTCCCTTGATGAGGAACGCCGTCTGATTGTGCAGGAGGTGCTGCCACCAGTGGGCGGTCACGAACTCGGGGATGACGATGGTGACCATGTGATTCTCGCCGAGCGCCAGCAAGTGGTCGAGGTAATCGAGGAAGGGCTGGAGCAGAGACCTGTAGGGTGAGGACAGGACGACGAGCGGGACCCCCATGCTCCACTTGATCCACTTCTCCTCGAGGCGCCTGGTCCGGTCGGGGTCGAGCTCGACGTAGACTCCCTTGACCGAGGGGGCAAGCGTCTGCGCGTACTGGAGCGCGTGGATCACGCCCTTGTGGAGGTCGCCCACCAGGACCAGGACGGTATGCTGCATGGGCGGGGGCATGGTATAGCCCTCGAGCGAGAGCTGGCCGGCCACGTCCGCGTAGTGCCGGTGGATGGACAGGAACATCATCACCAGAAGCGGTATCAGCAGCACCACGACCCACGCGCCGTGGGTGAACTTGGTCACGGTGATGACAAGCACCACGAGCCCCGTGGTGGCGGCGCCCACCGCGTTGACCCACCAGCGCCACCGCCACCCCGGCTCGCGGCGGGCGAGCCACCGGCGGACCATGCTCGCCTGGGAGAGCGTGAAGGAGAGGAACACGCCCACCGCGTAGAGCGGGATCAACCTGTGCGTGCTCCCGCCGAAGACCACGATCAGTAGCGCCGCCGTGCCTCCCAGGATGAGGATCCCGTTTGAGAAGACGAGGCGATCGCCACGTGAGCCGAACTGTCGCGGGAGAAAGCCATCCCGGGCCAGGAAGAAGGACAGTCTCGGAAAATCAGCGAAGGCGGTGTTGGCGGCCAACACCAGGATGAGCATCGTGGAACCCTGGAGCGCGTAGTAGAAGAAGCCCTCGCCGGCGATCTGCCGCGCCAGCTGGGACACGATGGTCTCCTGCGGTAGCGGCGTCACACCGTAGTGGCGGGCGAGGAAGGTAATGCCCATGAAGAGCGAGATCAGGATGACGCCGAGCCACGCCAGCACCAGGCGCGCGTTCTTCGCCTCGGGCGGCTTGAACGCGGGCACCCCGTCCGACACCGCCTCCACTCCGGTGAGCGCCGCGCACCCGGAGGCAAAGGCGCGGAGGACCAGGAACAGGGTCAGGTCCTGGGCGGCCGCGATGGTCGGGCGTGCCGCGTGAGCCGCCGCGTCCCAGCCGAAGCTCCAGCGAACGAGCCCATAGATGATCAGGACGGCGAATCCGGAGATGAACAGGTAGGTCGGCAGCGAGAAAAGCTTGCCGGATTCGCGGATGCCTCTGAGGTTGCCGAGGGTGACCAGGGTGACGAATGCCACCCCGATGACGATTCGATACGGATAAAGCCATGGGACGGCGGAGGTGAGCGCCGCCACTCCTGCCGCCACGCTGACGGCGACGGTCAGCACGTAGTCGATCAGGAGCGCCCCGCCCGAGATGAGCCCGGGCAGCGTGCCGAGGTTGTCCTTGGTGACGATGTAGGAACCGCCGCCCTGCGGGTAGGCGAAGATGGTCTGCCGGTACGAACTCACCACCACCGCGATCAGGACGGCGATGGCGACGCCGATAGGGATCGAGTAGTGAAGAGCCGCCGTGCCGGCGAGGACGAGGATGAGCAGGATCTCCTCCGTCGCGTAGGCGACGGAGGAGAGCGCGTCGGACGAGAAGACCGCAAGGGCAGAAGTCTTGGTGAGTCGCTCGTGCCGGGCCTGGGCCGTGGCGAGGGGACTCCCGACCAGGAGCTTCTTGAGGGCGTTGAGGTTCACCGGGCGTTCTCGAAGGCCCTACCCTAGCCGCGCCCGGCGCGGAGGTCAAGCCGCGGGTCGGGGCGGACGGGAGGCGCGGCAGCTTTCTTGGCCGTGGCGCCCGGAGTTGTTACGCTGGCAGGTGCGAGCCCGATTGCCGGCGCCCCTCCCACGTCTGAGGAGACACCAATGGACATCCTGGTTCCGGAGATCGCCGTGGCGGAGAAGAGGACGGTCACGTGAGCGTGATTCCCCGGAGGTTCGTGCCGGCGTGACCGAGTTCGCCGGCTGGTTCGCCACGCAGGCGTCCTCCCTGGACCCGGGCGCGGCCGTTTCTCACTGGGGCTATGCCGCTGTCTTTGCGCTCGTGATCCTGGGCAATGCGGGGGTGCCTGTCCCCGAGGAGACGGTGCTGGTGGTGGCGGGCTTCCTGGTGTGGCGCGGCCAGATGCGCCTGGACCTCGTGCTCGCGGTGGGTATCGTGAGCGCGGTGCTCGGTGACAACCTGGGCTATTGGGCCGGCCGCCGCTTCGGCCGCGGCGCGCTCGTGCGCCACGCCCACTGGATTCTCGGCCACCCCGAGCGGCTGGGAGCGATGCAGCGCTTCGTCAAGCGGCGGGGCGCGCTGGCGGTCTTCGTCGCGCGCTTCGTCCCGGGTCTCCGCTTCACCGCCGGTCCACTCGCGGGCGCGCTCGGGCTCGGCGCGTGGCCCTTCCTGGCGGGCAATGTCCTCGGCGCGGCCGTCTATGTCCCTACCATGGTTTTCGTCGGCTGGGGGCTCGGCTACAGCTTTGGCGACTACGTGGACCCGCTGCGCCGCATCGTGGGCAACGTGGAGCACGCCGCCCTCTGGTTCGTGGTCGCGGCGGCGGCCGCGCTCCTGGGATGGCGAGTCATCCAGGCCGCGCGCGGCCGCCGCCCCTGACCTTCCGCGACTAGTGCGTTTTCGCTTCGGCGAAGCCGTCGGAGCCCTTGAGTCGCTCCTCCGTGCCCGGAATGTAGCGCCGCTCCAGCTCCTGGAAATGGGCGACCCGCGCCATGACATGGTGGCTCTCGGTCGGGTGGCCCGCCTTCGTCCGCTCGAGCGCCCACTGAGCCTGCTCCTCGTTCTTGGTGAGCTCGTGCATGGCGTTCCACACCGAGTACATGGCGGCATGAGCGCCGAAGAGCGTGATGAAGATGAACTTGTAGCCGAGCTCGCCCAGCTCGCGGAACGTGAGCGGGTTGGGGTCCTTGTGCCAGCGGAACGAGGATGAGTAGTTGAACGCGAGCGGCAGCCTGGGGTGTGTCTGCTTCATCGCCCGTGCGAACTCGATGGCCGGTCCGCGCTCCGAGTTCGAGAGTTCCGCCCAGACGAGATCGACGCCCGCATCGGCGTAGGCCCGCCCGCGCCACACCGCCTCCTCCATGCTCCCGCCGACCGCCCCGTATGCATCGGTCCGCGCGATGACCACGAAGTCCCGGTCCAGCCGGTCGCGCTCCGCGAGCGCGGCTTTGTACTTGCCGATGGCTTCTTCGCGAGACACCACCGTCTTGCCGGCAATGTGGCCGCATCGCTTGGGGAAGCGCTGGTCCTCGAGGTGGATCCCCGCCACACCGGTCTTCACGAACTCCTGGACGGTGCGCATGGTCGACAGCGCGTTGCCGTACCCGTCGTCGGCGTCCGCGATGATCGGCACGTCGACGGCACTCGCCACCATGGACGCGGTCTTCGCCACTTCCGTCATGGTCAGGAGTCCCATGTCCGGCCAGCCGTTCAGCATGGCGACGGAGTATCCGCTGAGGTAGATGGATTTCATCCCCGCGCTTTCCGCGATCTGCGCGTCGAGCGGCGAGTAGATGCCCCCGGTGAAAAGATACGGCTCGTCGCGGAGCAGCTGCCGGAACGCCTTCCCCTTGCTGTCCATGGCGATATCCTCCTCTAGGAGCGCGCGGGAAGCGCAGGTGCCCACGGCAACTCCAGCAGGCTCTCTGCGCAACTCCCGCAGTAATGGGTGGACTCCAACTGATACGAGCAGCCTGGGCAACACGCAGCCCCGCACTCGATGCATCCCAGCAGCTCAAAGGCGAAGTGGACTTCGTTCCCGCAGCGGCACTGCCCGGCCATCTCGACCTCCTTGGAATTCAAAGCTTGCCGACGCGAATTGCAAGAAGTGTTCTCTATTTGTAACTGGCTGATTTCTTTCGAAACGCGGGGTGGAGCCGCATTAGGCTGGCCGCCAAAGTGAGACAATTGGGTCTCATTGCTGGCGGTTGGGTAGCTACAGGAATGGCAAAACTATGGCAAAAACGCTTATTTACAAGATACTAACCTATGAGACTTACAGAGCCCACTACTGAGACTTACCAGTCTCACTCCTGAAAGATCGCATGTCGATGCCGTACTTGACGATAAGGCGGTGAAGGTTGCGCCGGGTGATGCCGGCCAGCTTGGCGGCCGCCGAAACGTTGCCACGCGCGTCGCCGAGAAAGCGCTCGATGGCCTCCCGCTCGACGCGCGCAACCGCGCGCTCCTTCGCCTCGAAAAAACTCTCGCCGGTCCGCATGGGGACCGGGACGCTCTCCTGCAGATGCAGCGGCAGCAGCGCGACCTCGATCTGCCGGCTCGTCGCCAGCACCACGGCGCGCTCGATGATGTTCTCCAGCTCGCGCAGGTTGCCGGGCCACGGATAGCGCTTGAGAAGATCGAGCGCCTCCGGAGCGAAGCGGTCGACCTTCTTGTTGACCTTGGCCTCAGCCTTCCGAAGGAAGTGATGGGCGAGAACGGGAATGTCCTCGGTCCGCTCCCGCAGCGGCGGCAGGGTGATCGTGAAGGCGTTGAACCGGTAGAAGAGGTCCTCGCGGAACTCGCCCGTCACCAGCGCCTTCTCGAGCACCCGGTTGGTGGCGGCGATGACACGCACGCGCACCTTTCGCGTCACCACATCACCGACGGGCTTGCTCTCCCCGGTCTGGAGCACGCGCAGGAGCCGGCTCTGCATCTCGGGCGCCATGTCGCCGACCTCGTCGAGGAAAATGGTGCCGCCGTCGGCTTTCTCGAAGAGCCCCGGCTTGTCCGCCACCGCCCCCGTGAAGGCACCCCGCTTGTGGCCGAAAAGCTCGGACTCGAGCAGGGTCGGCGCGAGCGCCGTGCAGTTCACGGTGATGAGCGGCTTGTCGCGCAGGTTCGAGTAGCGGTGGATCGCACGGGCAACCAGCTCCTTGCCCGTGCCCGACTCCCCCAGAATGAGCACGGTGGTGGGCGTGGCCGCGACCCGCACGATCAGCTGCGCGACCTCCTTCATCTTGGGGTTCTGCCCGATGATGAAGTCGCCTTCCGCCTGCGCCTGGAGCTCTCGCAGCATGAGGGAATAACGGTCCTCCAGCTCCTCCGACCGCTTTCGCTCCGCCAGGAGGTCCCACATGAACCGCGCGCTGGCGCCCCCCATCACCTCGGTCGCCGCCGGTTTGAGCTCGAGAATGGTGCGCTGGACTTCAGGACTACCCGTGACGTCGATGACGAGGTCGAGGCGGGGGTCTGCGATCAAGCCGCGCAGGTCTGTCGCAACGGGGATATTGAGCCGGCGGGCGAGCTCGAGGCCCGGCGCCCAGGGATTGACGTCGGCCACGCCGAGGATTGTCACGGTGGGATCGCCGGCGAACATCTCCAGCAGGGCCCGCCCGCCCTTGCCGGCGCCGATGATGGCAACCTTGGTCATGCGCGGGCCGGCGGGGCGGTCAGAACGGCTGCGGCACCCGGTCGGGCTCCGCCCGGTTCTCGAAGGAGGCGTACTCGGGGATGAAGGTCAGCTTGATGACGCCGGTCGGCCCGTTCCGCTGCTTGCCGATGATGACATCGGCCATGCGCTCGTCCTCCTCCTTCTGGAGCCCGTACCGGTCGGGCCGGTAGAGGAAGAGGATCAAGTCGGCGTCCTGCTCGAGCGCGCCCGATTCGCGCAAGTCGGAGAGCTGCGGCTCCTTGCTCTGGCGGCTCTCCACCGCCCGTGACAGCTGCGAGAGCGCCACCACGGGCACGTCGAGCTCCTTGGCCAGCGCCTTGAGCGACCGCGAGATCTCCGAGATCTCCTGCTGGCGATTCTCCGGGTTGCGTCCGCGCATGAGCTGCAGGTAGTCGATGACGATCATGTCGAGGCCGTGCTCGGCCTTCATGCGCCGCGCCTTGGCGCGCGCCTCGAGCACCGAGAGCGCCGGCGAGTCGTCGATGAAGATGGGCGCCTCCGCCAGCCGCCCTGCGGCATTGGTCAGGCTCGTCCAGTCCCGCGTGTCGAGGTAGCCGGTGCGAACTTTGTGCGAGTCCACCCGCCCCTCCGCGCAGAGCAGCCGTTGCACCAGCTGCTCCTTGGACATTTCGAGGCTCAGCACGAGCACCCGCTTGTGGTTCCGGACACCGGCGTACTTCGCGATGTTCATGGCGAAGGCCGTCTTGCCCATGGAAGGCCGGCCCGCGATGATGATGAAATCGCTCGACTGGAAGCCCGAGGTCATCTCGTCCAGCCTGGCGAACCCGGTGGCTAGGCCGGTGACGTGCTCCTTCTGGTCGTAGAGCTTCTCGATCTGCTCGAAGGTGCCCTTGAGGATCGAGCGCACGGGGATGGCCGTGCCCTGCATGCGCCGCTCGGAGATCTGGAAGATGAGCCGCTCCGCGTCGTCCAGCACCTTTTCGACGTCGTCCCGGCCTTCGTAGCTCCTGCCGATGATTTCGGTGGCGATGCGGATCAGGTCCCGCAGGACGGCCTTTTCGCGGACGATGCCACCGTAGGAGAGGAGGTGCGCCGCCGTCGCCGCCTCCTCCACCAGCGCGCCCAGCGTGGCGGGCCCCCCCACCTCGTCCAGCTCGCTCCGGCGACGCAGCTCCTCGGAGATCGTCAGGAGATCGACGGGCTCATTGCGGTCGAAGAGCGAAAGCATGGAGTCGAAGATCTTGCGGTGGCCTTCCTTGTAGAAGTCGGAAGGCTTGAGGAGCTCGACCGCCTTCGGCAGGCTCTCCCGGTCCAGCAGCATCCCGCCGAGCACGGCCCGCTCCGCCTCCAGGCTGTGCGGCGGGATCTTGGAGGTGAGCAGGTCGGCGAGGGTTGCCACGGCTACTCGCGGGTAACGGAGACCTTGAGCTGGGCGGTCACGTCGCCGTGGAGCCGCACGGGGACGGAGAACTCGCCGATCGACTTGATGGGCTCGTCCATCGTGATACGGCGCCGCTCGACCTCGACCCCGTGCTGCGAGAGGAACGAGGCGATATCCGCCTTGCCGATGGAGCCGAACAAGCGGCCCTCGTCGGAGGCCTGGCGGGCCTGGGTGAGGTGCAGCGCCTCGATGGCCCGGGCCTGCTCCTGCGCTTTGGCCGTGAGCTTCGCCGCCGCCACATCCTGGCGCACCTTGATCTGCTCGAGGTTCTTGAGGTTGGCCGTGGTGGCGTGCAGCGCCAGCTTGTGCGGCAGGAGGTAGTTGCGCGCGTATCCGTCGGAGACGTCGCAGACCTCGCCGCGGCGCCCGAGCGCGGGCACGTCGTCCATCAAGATGATCTTCATCGCCGTGTCCCCATTCCTTCGCGCTTCAGGAGGCTGAGCTATTCGGAGACTTGGGCCAGCAACGCCACGGTGCGCGCACGCCGGATGGCACGGGTGAGCTGGCGCTGGTGGCGGGCGCAGCTGCCCGAGATCCGCCGGGGCGTGATCTTGCCCCGCTCCGAAACGAAATTCTTGAGCCGGCGGACGTCCTTGTGGTCGATCAACTGCACCTTGTCCATGCAGAACTTGCAAACTTTGCGCCGGCCGAACCGGCGCTTCTTGACTGGCTTGCTCGCTGGCGGAATCTTCCTATCCTCCTAGAAAGGGACTTCGTCTTCCCCTTCGGCTGCTGCTGATGCCTCCACGGCCTCCGGCGCCCCGGGAGCGCCTGCTGCCGACTTGCTCCGTCCCATGAACTGTACGCGCTCCGCCACCACCTCGACGGCGTTCCGCTTCTGGCCGTCCTTCGTCTCCCAGTCCCGCGTCTGCAGGCGCCCCTCCACCATGATCGGGCTGCCCTTGTCGAGGTACTCGCCGCAGCTCTCGGCCTGCTTGCCCCACACCACCACGGTGAGGAAGCAGGTCTCCTCGCGCTTCTCGCCGCTCTGCGTGGTGTAGTTGCGATTCACCGCGAGCCGCAGGTCCGCCACCGCAGTGCCGCTCGGCGTGTAACGGAGCTCCGGGGCGCGCGTGAGGTTTCCCATCAGGAACACCTTGTTCAGGCTGGCCATCAAGCGCTCTCCCCGACGGCCGCAGGCTCGCGTTTGGGCGTCCCGCGCACGCGCTTCTTGACCGGCACACGTGTCGTCATGAAGCGGAGCACCTGCTCGTTCAGGCGGAGCTGGCGCTCGAACTCCTTAATGGTGGCGGGCTCGGCCAAGGCCTCGATGACGGCGTAGGTGCCCTCGCGCTGCTTGCGCAGGTCGTAGGCCAGACGACGCTTGCCCCAGCTCTCGACCTTACCCACTTCGGCGCCAAGTCCCTTCAGGTTCTCCCCGAGCCGGGTCAAAAGCGCAGCGACCTCCTCGTCGGTGGGCCGCGGATCGATGATCACCAGGATCTCGTACGGATACAGACCGCTCACCTCCCTCAACTCCAATCGGACGTTCAAAAAGCACTTGACGATACCAGAAGCAGCACGGGAACACAACTCCAGCGCCGATCATCGCGCAGACTTCGCGGCTCCGTCAAGACGTGGACAAAAAGACACGGCCCCTGCCGGTTGCCCGGCAGGGGCCGCGCCCCGCGAAAACCGCGAGCGGCCTAGTACATGTCCCCGTGCGGCATGGCGGGCGCCGCGGCGGCCTTCTCCTCGGGCAGGTCGGTGATCAGCGCCTCGGTGGTCAGCAGCAGCGAGGCGACCGACGCCGCGTTCTGCAGCGCGACACGCTCGACCTTGGTCGGGTCGATGATGCCGGCCTCGATCATGTCCACGTACTCCAGGCTCTCCGCGTCGAATCCGCGGTTGGCGACCTTCTCCGCCTTCACCTTCTCGACGATCACGCTGCCCTCGAGGCCGGCGTTCTCGACGATCTGGCGGATGGGCTCCTCGAGCGCGCGCCGCACGATCATGGCGCCGACCTTCTCGTCGCCCTCGAGCTTGAGGCTGTCGATCTTGGTGGACGCCCGCAGCAGGGCGACGCCGCCGCCCGGCACGATGCCCTCCTCGACCGCCGCGCGGGTCGCGTTGAGCGCGTCCTCCACGCGGGCCTTCTTCTCCTTCATCGCCGTCTCGGTCGCGGCGCCGACCTTGATCACGGCCACGCCGC
>WNFS01000333.1_pt1 | contig 49194 bp, 42 predicted proteins | sample 5400141 | NCBI WGS metagenome assembly WNFS01 (sample SAMN13153358, study PRJNA577476) | soil metagenome | isolation source: 60 cm saprolite under Madrone tree | place: USA:California | collected 2016-06-14
AGGCGACAAAAAATTTGTGGATCATTCGTGGCAGGCGTTTTCCCTAAGGACCAGTTTTCGCCACAGATGAACACATATGAAACACAGATTCATCAAAATTCGTTCTGTTACGTCCGAAAATCTGTGTATATCTGTGGCCAATTCCGCCTTGTCTTAGTCGTATGAAATCATCTCTTCTTTGCGTTCTATTCATTGCTGCTACTTCTTCGAGTCTGCTGACTGCTGATTTAAAAAGTGTCGATGATTTTCGTGCAGCTGCGGCAAAGGCAAACGCGATCCTGACGGTTCCCGATTGGGAGCGAACGCCGGAAGCGGTCGAGGCTTCAATGAAGGATGCGATCGCAAAGGCAAACGCCGCGCTGGACCAAATCGCGGGGCAGGATCTCGGCAAAGTTACATTTAAAAGTACGGTCGTCGCCCTTGATGACCTGACCTATCAAGCCGGACGTGCAGCGAACAAAGCGACGGTCATCAAGGAAACGAGCACGAATCCTGCGATGCGCACAGCGGCGGAAGGCGCGGTAAAGGCCTTCCAGGACTGGGCGGTGGGGATCGATTATCGCGAGGATGTTTACAAGGCCATCAAAGCCTTTGCCGATACAAATCCGAAACTCACCGGAGAAGATGAAAAACTGCTTAAGGAAACGCTGCGCGATTATCGGCGCGCCGGATTAGAGTTAGCGCCGGACCAGCGGAAGGAAGTCGAGCAGCTGCGCAAGGAGTTGTCCAAACTGGGGACCGATTTCGATAGCAACATCGTGAAGGCAACCACTCCGGTCATGTTCACAAAGGCTGATCTCGATGGCGTGCCAGAAAGTTTCCTTGCCTCCCCAGGCATCAAAACCGGCGATGACGTTTACACGGTGATGGCAAATGTCACCTGGCAATTCAATACAGTCGAGGAAAACGCGAAAAGCGACGCGACGCGGAGACAGCTTTATGTCATTCGCGAGACCCTCGCCAAAGACACAAACGTTCCTGTTCTCAATCAAATGGTCGCTCTCCGGAACAAGATCGCGTTACGGCTTGGTTACAAATCGTGGGATGACTATCAGACCGAAGTCAAAATGGCCAAGACCGGCGCGAACGCGGAAAAATACATCACCGACTTGGTCAGCGGGATCCAGCCGAAATTCGGCAGTGAAGTCGCGGACCTACAAAAATTGAAAGCCGCTGATACTAACGATCCCAACGCCCGAATTATGGTGTGGGACTGGCGTTACTACACCAACCAGCGGAACAAACAAAAATACGCTGTCGATAAGGAAGCGTTGCGGGCGTATTTCCCGTTTCAAAAAGTGCTCGATGGAATGTTCAACATTTACCAGAACATTTTCGGCCTGAAGTTTGAAAAGATCACTGCGCCTTACAAATGGATCAATGATCTCCAGCTTTATCTGGTGACTGATTCCGGTACAGGCGAGCCGCTCGGAATGTTTTATCTCGATATGTTTCCGCGCGAGGGAAAATTCAATCACTTCGCCCAGTTTGACATTATCAGTGGCAAACTATTGCCGGATGGAAAATATCAGCGTCCAACGGTGGCCTTGCTCTGCAACTTCCCGCCCGCCACAGCGGATCAACCTTCCTTGCTAACACACCAGGACGTCGAAACGCTCTTCCACGAATTCGGCCATGCGCTGCATTCGATCGTCACTCGCGCGAAGTACGGCCGTTTTGCCGGAACACATGTGCCGGGGGACTTCGTCGAGGCGCCGTCGCAGATGTTACAAAACTGGGTTTGGGACAAAAAAGTGCTCGACACGTTTGCGGCCGATTATCGCGATCCATCCAAAAAGATTCCGGCGGAAATCATCAAGAAAATGAACGACGCCAAGCTGGCGAACGCCGGTGTCTTGTATCGGCGCCAATTCGCGTTCGCATCACTCGACCTGGCGCTGCACAATCAGCATCCCGAAGATGATTCTTACGATTGCGTTGCTATTTCGAACCCGATCCTAGAAAAAGTTTTTCTGCCAATCGATCCGAGCACGACATTTGTTACCTACTTTGGACACTTGAACGGCTACGATGCGGGTTACTACGGCTACGCCTGGGCCGATGCGATCGCCGCCGACATGGCGACCGTCTTCGAAAAGGCAAAGGATGGCTACCTCGACAAACAGGCCGGCATGAAATTGCGCCGCGAAATTTACGAGCCGGGCGATTCTCGTGATGTCAACGTTTCCATCGAGAAATTCCTCGGCCGCAAACAATCGATCCAACCATTCCTGAAAAAGATCGGCATCGGCCCAGAGGAGAAAAAGAAAGCCCCTGCTGGCCCTTCCCAAGAAGCAAGGTAGTTGTAGAGGCGCTTGTGCCAAGCGCCTTGGCAAAACGGAAATTGCTAAGCTCGGCGTTTGACACAAACGCCGCTACAACGTTTGCGTATGTGATGAAAATTTCCCGTTGGCTCGGCGCGATCCTTTTCGCCGGAACCTGGTTGCTCGGGGCTTACGACCTTACGTTGCGTTTGCAGCCGGCGCTGGAGGCAATCACGCCGGACGGTTTGCTCGCGCACATTAAGATTCTCGCATCGGATGAATTCGAAGGGCGCGCACCGGGAACGAAAGGCGGAGAGCTTTCGGTCAAATACATCACCGATCAGTTCAAACAAATCGGGTTGAAGCCCGGAAATCCGGACGGGACATACACGCAGGAAGTTCCTCTGGCCGGGATCAAAAGCGAACCGCGAATGTCGTTCATAACTGGCGACAAAACGACCGATCTTAAATATCCCGATGATTTCGTCGCTTCATCGGCGCGCCTTCAACCGGATATCAAGATCGACAAGTCCGATGTGATCTTTGTCTGATATGGCATCGTGGCGCCCGAATACGGCTGGGACGATTACAAAGGTGTCGATGTGCGCGGCAAAACGATCCTGATTTTGATCAGCGATCCGCCGATTCCAGATCCGAAAGACCCCTCAAAACTCAACGACAAAATATTTAAGGGAAAAGCGATGACGTATTATGGGCGCTGGACTTACAAATACGAGATCGCAGCGCAAAAAGGCGCGACCGCGGCGATCATTATCCACGAAACAGGACCGGCGGCTTATCCGTGGCAGGTGGTGAGATCGAGCTGGGGCAAAGAAAACTTCGAGCTCGATAATCCGAACAAGAACATGGACGCGGTTTCGGCGCGTTCATGGATCACGCTCGATCTTGCGAAAAAGTTAATCGCCGATTGCGGTAAGGATTTCGATGCGCTGAAGAAATCGGCTATCGCAAAAGATTTTCGACCGGTGGCGATGAATGCTAAGGCGAACATCGACATCAAGCAGCAGATTCGCGCGTTCAAATCGCACAACGTGATCGGCAAACTTGAAGGGGACGATCCGAAATTGCGGGACGAATACGTCATTTACACCGCGCACTGGGACCACCTCGGGCGTCATCCTGAATTGCAGGGCGACCAAATTTTTAATGGTGCGATCGATAATGCGTCAGGCGTGGCGTCGGTAATCGAGCTCGCAGGCGCATTTACAAAATTAAATCCGCCGCCGAAACGGTCGGTGTTGTTCATGGCAACGACAGCCGAAGAAGCGGGCTTGCTCGGTGCGAAATTTTATGCGGGACATCCGCTGTATCCGCTGGAGGAAACGCTGGCTGACATCAACATCGACGGCATGAATCCGTGGGGCAAAACGCACGACCTCGAAGATCTCACCAATCGCAGCTCAACATTGGACGACTTGCTAGGCGAGGCCGCGGCGCGACAGGGGCGCGTGATGAAGCCGAACACCGAGGCGGAAAGAGGCGGCTTCTACCGGGTGGACAGTTTCGAATTTGCAAAGGCCGGCGTGCCCGTGTTACACGCAGCTCGCGGCATTGAGATCATCGGCAAACCGCCGGAGTACGGTAAGCAGAAGCGCGATGAATTTGTCGCGAAACACTATCACCAGCCATCCGACGAAGTTGATCCAACCTGGGATCTGTCCGGCGCAGTGCAGGATATCCAGCTTCTCTTCGAAGTCGGCTACCAAGTCTCCAATGGCGATAAATTTCCTGAATGGAAATCGGGAAGCGAGTTCCGCGCCAAACGCGATGCAATGCTGAAGAAGTAATTGGATTAGGGCGAATTTTTTCGCCTAATTCTCGTTAGGTCTCATGCCACCCGCCAACATGATCAACGTCACAATCAGCGGTGCCGTCCAGTCGCCAGGGCCTCAATCGCTAAGGACGCCTGCGACGGTTCGGAAGGGACTGGACGCGGCGGGCGGTTTCGCCGCCGCTATGTTGCAAATGAAGCCAGCGGAAGTCATTACAGTGCGAAGACCATCAGGCACGAGCGCGGTTGATACGTTCCGCTTCTTCACATCCGATGTGCCGCCAACGCGGGAAGAGTTTGAATTGCAGGATGGTGATTTGGTAGTAGTTCAGTGGCAGATCGAAGCCGAAAAAACCTAACCAGGCGATGGAGTGAACGGCCACCCCTGCATCCACGTCCTGTGTGACTACAATCTGCTCACTTCGAACAACGCGCGTTCTCGGTGGCCGTCGCTCATCTTTGGTCTCGTTAGATGAATGCTGCCAAAGCGGTACTGCTGTTCGAATTTGCCAAACCGGTGCTGCAAGTTTGTGCAGCGATCCTTACGTTCTGCGTGGGGCTCCTTGCGATCAGCCGCCCGCGCACACCTGCTTTGTCGCTTATCACCGTGGCGTGCTTTGTCACAGTCGTCGTGAATCTTATCTATCTCAGCGGAAGCTTGCAGACCGAGTGGAGGATCGCATTGTTTCCCGTTGGAGTTCGCCGAGTCTTATTCTTGATTGCTGAGTTGCTTTTCATCGTTGAGGTCTTCTTGTGGCCCGTTGCGCTTATTCTCCTCATTAGAGAGCGTCGTGCGAGTATTCCGCCACCCATCTAACCAATCGCTGGAGGCACCCGCTGGCCGATGTACGGTCTCACTTTCCATGACTAAACCGCTCGATACAGTTTACCCGCCGCGGCGGACCAGCGGTGGCTCAGCTCCATCTCGTTAGCTGGGAAAACCGATTGTGACAAAGCCTCGGGGACGGATCGGCGGATATATTGCTGGGACAGTCGTCTGCTGGACGTTGTCGCTGTATGTCTATCTCACTGCCGACCCGACGCACCTTCTTATCACCGGCAGATTTTCGGCAGCGCCCCTCGATCCCGAGCGCGTTGTATGGACGTTCCTTATTCTCGGCAGCGCACTATTCTGCATCGCTCTTTGGAAGAAGTTTTTCTCGATGCAATGACTTCGTGGCCACACCAACCATCTAACCAATCGCGCCAGCGGTAGCTGAGCTGCTCTTGTTCTGTGCAGACGCATGCAGAATCCCAAGACCACTCGGCGGAGTATCACTACGGCTCCGCGCAGGCGGCCCATACGGAAGCGTATCTGTGGCGGCATATCATCAGGCTATGCGCGGAGCTGGGCGCGCGCCGCGTCGTCGATATTGGGTGCGGTAATGGCGCACTATGCCGCGAGCTTGCCAGCCGAGGCTACGAAGTGGTCGGTTGCGAGCCGAGCGCGGACGGTGTTCGTGTGGCAGAGAGCGCGGCACCTGAGCTTGTGTTCCACCAGCTTGGAGTAGATGACGAGCCGTCCGCGCTTGGCAACGAGAGCTTTGATGTGGCCATTGCGACAGAGGTAATCGAGCACCTCGTTAGACCTCGTAACCTGCCTCGGTTCGCGAAGGAGGTTCTTCGCCCCCAGGGTCACCTTATCATCAGCACCCCCTATCACGGCTATCTGAAGAATCTCGCTCTTGCGCTCACCAACAAGTGGGACGCACACCTCAATCCCTTTTGGGACGGCGGCCACATCAAATTCTGGTCGCTTAAGACTCTCTCGCAGCTGTTAAACGAGGGCGGTTTCCGCGTCGTTCGTTTCATTGGAACAGGTAGAGTACCTTTCCTGTGGAAAAGCATGATCATAGTTGCACAGAAGCCGGAAAGCGTTAGCGAGTGACGCAGCGGGCATCATCCCGTGGCAAGCAAACTAAGTTGCAATAGGGGCGATTCGATGATTGAATCGCGATTCGCAAATCAGGAAATCTGAATGGGATCTCTCAAGAAAAGACGGAAAGCAAAAATTGCCAAGCATAAGCGCCGCAAACGCATGAAGGCACATCGGCACAAGAAGCGGCTGCGTTACAAGGCCTAATTCGCAAGCGTGTGGCGGCCCAGCGAACGTCCAACGCTGAACGCCGATAAATCGCAAGCAGGCGCCGAACGCCCAACGTCCAATGGCAAAGCCTTGACCGCTCGATCTTGGCCCATTGCTGTAGAGGCCGGCGTGTCCCCCGCATTCCAAACGCGCAGCCGACACGGCGGCCACTACAGAGCCGAGGCCGGTTTGCGGAGCGCGGTGCCGAAAGTTAGAATCTCAAAGATGAGGGAGCGCACAAAGCGCGGAGTTTTGGCCTGCCGGGTAATCATTTTTGCCCTCATTATTTTCGGCGTTGCGAATGCACTTGCCGACCAGACCACAAAAACTTCGTCGGCAAGAGTTCCGCATCCACAGCCGCGAAAACAAGGCGCGCGTCAGGATGATTCGGTCAATTCAAAAAAGGCTTCAGACCTCGCATTGCGTCCAGGCGGCGACCGCAAAGCCGGCGCGCTCGCGCATTTTGTTCAAGGAATGGCGCTAGAAGAAAATGGCGAGATGGACCGCGCGCTGGAGGCGTATCGCAAAGTGCTCAATGTGGATCCGGGCCAGTCGCAACTCGCCGCGCGTGTGGCCGGTTTGCTGATACAGCAGGAGGATTTTCCACAGGCAATTGACGTGCTGAAAGACGCTATCAAGGCAAACCCGAAGAATGCCGAGCCTTATCAGCAACTCGCCTTTATCTATGCGAGGTATCTCAAGAAAACAGATCAGGCGATCGATTATGCCAACCGAGCCATCGCTCTGAATCCGGCAGATGTGGAAGCGTACCAGCGTCTGGTCGAAATCGAAGTCGCAGCGGGACAAGAGAAGAAAGCGCTCGAAGCTCTGGATCGAGCCACGAAAGTTCGTAGTAGCGATCCGAACTTCTGGATGCACCTCGGAAAGCTTTATATGGCTGTTCTTTTCAAGTCTGACTCGCAGCCGAAACCGGACGAATTCAAAAGGACAAACGAGATTTTCAAAAGAGCAGCCGAACACGCTGGAGATGACCCCGCGATCCTCAAGGATGTAGCAGACTATTACGCGGCATCCCAACAGCTGAAGGAAGCGATCCCGCTGTATCTGCGCGTTCTCGAACTGCAGCCGGACGACGCAAATGCGCGAGAGAAACTGGCGACCGGTTTTATTCTGACGAATCAGCGCGGCAAAGCTGTCGAAATGCTCGAGCAAATCATCAAGGAACACCCTGACAAATATCAACCCTACGACTTGCTGGCACAGGTGCTCGATGACGAAGCGCGATCACTGCAACGCGCAAATCGCACTGACGAAGCGCAAGCGAAGTTTGCGAAAGTAGCCGCGAATTATGAGCAAAGCCTCTTAATTAATCCAAATCACCCCAGCACCTATTTGCATTTGGCGGAGTTGTTTGTCGGACCGTTGAAAGACGCAGGTCGAGCGGTCCAATTGTTGACGGAAGCCCGGCGCAGATTTCCCGGTGCGCCGGAGATTGTTTATTATCTGGGAATCGCTCAGCGCGAGGCGAAGCAGAGCCAGCAAGCCGTGGCGACTTTCGAAGAGGCGCTGCACGAAGCGCAACTCGACCAGGATGATGATGTCGTAAATGCCAAGTTCTACTTCAATTATGGAGCGGCGGCCGAGCAAGCTGGTTTGTACGACAAAGCGGCTGATTTGCTTCGCAAGTCGATTGCGCTCGATCCAGCCAATTCCGCAGTGACATGCAACTACCTGGGATACATGTGGGCGGATCACAATATGAACCTCGATGAAGCTGAAACCATGATCAGGCGCGCTCTCGAGAGCGAACCAAACAACGCCTCGTATCTGGACAGCCTCGGTTGGGTGGAATTTCGAAAGGGCAAATTTGATCAAGCGCTCACCGATCTGCTTCGCGCTGCAAAAACGGGGGAGCGCGACGATCCGGTTGTATTTGAACACATCGGCGACACTTATTTGAAATTGAACCGCACACCGGAGGCGTTGGAAGCATGGCAAAAAGCGCTGACACTCGATCCAAAAAACAAAAACCTTGCGGAGAAGGTCGAGGGCACCAAAAAGAGAATCAGCAAAGATTTGCCCAAAACGAATCCGACGTAGTGATGTGACCCAGATCGACAACCGAACACCCGACGCCGAACGCTCAACGTTCAGCGTCCAACGGGAATGCTCTCTGGCCATTCGATGTTCGATGTTGGACGTTCGATATTGGGCGTTTCCCCAAACATGAAGGAGTATCCCACGCCCTGGCAGCGCAAGACCATGTGGGCGACGCTTACTGCCTGCTTTGTGGTTCTTCTTGTCGTCATCGTCGGCGCAGTGATCTGGGCGGCGGCCAATGTCGTTAGTTTCCTCCAGCCAATCCTGATCCCAGTGGCCATTGCCGTGATCCTCACTTATCTGCTCGACCCGCTGGTGACGAAAATGTCTCGCGGGACGCTCAGTCGCACGAAAGCCGTGGCTCTTGTTTTCGCGATTGCGTTTTTCGCGCTGGGAGGATTGGCCGCGTGGCTCATCCCCACCATCTCAATCCAGAGCGCGAATTTTGCCAGGCAAGTTCCCGCCTACACCGAACGAGCGCGAGACTACACAGTCGATCTTATCTATCGATTCGACCAAACATTCGGGTTACTCGGCGGAGCGCACCGGAAATCCGCATCCACAAGTCTTACGAACTGGCTGATCGGCCCCGCTGCGTCGCCTACTCGCGAACAACCGACTGCGACTCCAACCGGATCGCCGCAGGCCACCGCGTCCGCGACAGAAATTATTGCACCGAGTCCACCGAAGCTGACGACTGCTGAACGCCAGCGCATTCAAGCTTACGTCGAAAAACAAATGCCGAAATTGGAGCAAGGGCTCCCAATGGTATTGGGAAAGCTCTGGGATATTTTGAAGAAAAGCATCGGTGGATTTCTTGGGGTCACAGGTTTTCTGCTCAGTCTCATACTAGTGCCGATCTATCTGTTTTTCTTGCTGAACGAAAAACCGCGCATCCAACAGCGATGGAAAGATTACCTGCCGTTGCGCGAATCGCCCTTGAGAGATGAAGTCGCGGAGGTGCTATCAGAAATCAATCGTTACGTCACGGCGTACTTTCGAGGCCAGCTCCTGGTGTGTCTGGTGGATGGCATCCTCATCGGTACGGTGCTAACGATTTTCCCGGGTCTCAATTTTGCGCCCCTGATTGGCGTGCTTGTCGTCATCCTGACGATGGTCCCTTATATCGGCATCATCATCTGCTGGGTGCCAGCCGTTTTGATCGCAGCTTTTCAGTGGGGCGACTGGACGCATCCCATGATCGTGACTGGCATTTTCATTCTGGTACAAAATCTCGAAGGCATATTTTACGCTCCGCGAATTGTCGGAAATTATGTCGGATTGCATCCGATGACGGTGATCGTGTCGATCTTTCTCTGGGGTCTGATCATTGGGGGGGTAATCGGTCCACTTCTTGCCGTGCCGCTCACCGCGACGATCAAGGTCCTCCTTGCACGTTATGTTTGGGGCCGACGCTTGAGGCAACAGGTTCTCCAATCGACTGAAACAACTTTTGCAGTTCAAGAACCCGGGATAGCGACTCATCCTTAGGGCAGGAGCCAGCCTGCGCGCAAGGATAGGCGAACGATGCGCGTCGAAAGAGGACACGAAATGGGCGAACGAATCAAATACATTGGGCACGGAAAAGCTCGCTCGCGGTTTCTCGGTCTGGAGTCTCTCTTTCAAGGGCCAACCCGCCTCGTTGCTATTGTTGCAGTGTTGGCAATCGCGTTTTTGCTGGCCGCTCTTTTCTTTAGCTACGGCTTAAAATTATATGACGACTGGCATCAGAATCGTTTGTTGCACCGGGCCACTGCATTGCTACAGGAGGGAAAACTCAGCAAGGCCGCGCAGACAGCGCACGAACTCCTGGCACGCCGTCCCGATTCTCTGCCGGCGCTTTACGTTTTAGCAGACGCAGCGGAAAGAGAAAATCTGGAAGAGGCTATCAGATGGCGCGAGCAAATAGCGCGACTACTCCCACAGGACGTGGAGAGCCAGCTCAATCTCGCTTCCGCTGCGTTGCGCTTTGGAAAGCTTGATCTTGCGGGACAAGCCCTCGATCGCGTTCCTCCAGGTGACCGGGATAGAGCAGCTTTTCACGTCGTTGCAGGCTGGCTGGCTCGTGCGCAGGGCAATTTGGCTGAGCAAGAGGAGCAGTTCGCGGCCGCGGTAAAGAAAGAGCCCAGCAACGAGCTTTATCAGTTCAACCTCGCAGCTCTCCGAATTCACTCTGGCGACTGGGAAAAAAGCGCGGAAGCGCGCGATACTCTCCAGCGACTCAGCAAGGTCCCACCTTACCGAACTGGCGCGCTACGGGCGTTGCTGAATGATGCGGTGGCAAATAATGACCTCGCTGCGGCGGATAATTTTGCGCAACAACTCCAAATGTCGCCGGAGATCACATTCAACGATTATCTCCTTTGCCTGAACTTTTACCGGAAGCTCGACGAGAAAAAATTTCACCCGCTACTGGAGAAAGTGAAACCGTTTGCTGCGCAAGATGCCTCCAATCTTGCATCGCTCATGGACTGGATGAATCAAAATGCGCTCGCAGGAGACGTTGTTAAGTGGATCGACAAGCTGCCGCCAGCACAGCTAAGTTCGCCGCCGACATCCGTGGCAGTGGCTGACGCGTATGCGACAGTAAAAAATTGGTCGCGCCTGAAGCGTTGGACGCGCACCGGAATGTGGGGCGACTCCGAATACCTTCGTTTCGCATATCAGGCAATTGCTACGCGACAATCACGGTCGCGCAGTAGCGGGACTGTTGACAAGGAGTTCGAAACCCTCTGGCGCTCTGCGGAACAATTGGCGAGTGAACAGCCCGAACATGAATTGGCGCTGGCGCGGCTTGCCTCGAAATGGGAGCTTGAGAAGGAATCCGAAGAGCTTTGGTGGCGCGTCGCAGAAAATCCACCGATGCGGCGGGAGGCGCTTGAAGAGCTTCGCCGTCTATATCGGGGGAAGAATGAAACAGCCAAGCTTTACGATGTTCTCCAGCGCCTTCATGAGAGTTCCCCGAACGAGGCGCCGATCATAGCAGACCTCGCTCGGCTCGGCCTCAATCTTGGGCAGAATACAGAGCGATCGCATCAACTCGCCAAGGACGCCTACGATCGCGCCCCGAATGAAGTCAATTGCGCGGTAACTTACGCGTTTTCCCTCTCGCGCCTCGGGAGAAACACCGAGGCTCTTGCGATTGTAGAGAGGTTGCCGCCAGAGCCGTTACATGATCCGCATGCAGCCGTTTACGTCGCGCTAATATTGGCTGACGCCAGCCAAATCGAAGCAGCCAACGATTACATCGCGATCGCTTACGACGGAAATATCTACCCCGAAGAAGAAAAGCTTCTCGACGAGGCAAAAAGCAAGGTCGCCACTGCGTTTGCAACTCCGTCACCAGCGATTTCTCCGAGTCCCGCTGAACTGAGCACGACGCCAACAGCTTCGCCACGCTAAAGCGGTAGACGCGCTCGCCAACACGCGGGACACGTGCGCTACTCAGACAACTCCCTGGTTGCCATCACCCGCCATGCTTCGACATCGGCACGGCTTTGTGTAGGCGAGATGCAGCTGATAGCTTTAACTGTGTCGAACGTAACTTCTGAAAACGGTACGTGAACGGAATCCGCCAATTCGGAGCGTGCTCCAGCAGGCATGCTCTTGTAGAGCAGACTCAAATGCGGGTTGAGCTCGTATTGCGAGGAATCTTGCGCAGCGCTGCGAATGATCTCGTTAAGTTGCCGCAATTTTCTATTCGGCACGAATTGCACAAAGAGTGTCTTGATAAACTCATTGGAGTGGTCGATCTCAAGCGCCTCGAGGTTGATCGGTTGGCATTCGCACGCGGCTTTTGAGAGCGCTTTCTCAGCCGCATCGGTGTGATTTGCTCCGACGTGAAACGTCACGTGCGGCTCGAAAAGAGGCGCGTCATACCGGCGCGCGAGATCCTCGATCACGCCCAGAAAGAAGCTGCGCGCCGGTTCCGTCGGCATCAGCCAGTAAGCAATGACGGCTCGCCTCGACACAGGGCAGGGATACTTCTAGCAGCAGTCCGAATCTTCCGACAACATTAGAAACACAGCCGACTTGTGTAGCGGCAGGCTAACTCCATTTCTGCAATTCAACAATGTTGCCTTCCGGATCTCGCGCACACACAACGCAAAGCATACCGGCACCTTCTACTTCCGTCGTTGCAATGTTTCCCACTGCGCTGCCGCCCGCCCCAATCACCGCCTGCAACGCTTGATCCACGTCGTCGACCGCAAATGCAATATGAGCAAACCCGCGCTGGTTCGCCGTAGGCACTCGGCTCTCGATCAACTGATCGTAGTTGAAAATCTCAAGCGTGGGACCATCATCGCCATACCCGGGCAGACGCAAGTGAACGCCGGTAAGATGCGCGTTCCGAAGTGAGGTCAGGCTGTCGAGCCACGCGCCGGACATATCGCGTTCGGGACGCTTCGGTGCGCATCCAAACACCTCGGAATAGAATCGAGCCACCCTTTTCCAATCTCTGGCAATCAGATTTGTGTGAACATATTTGGCTCGGATTGGCATTGCTTCCCTCCTCGGTAAAGTTTTCCAAATACTAACGCCTTCTTATTTATGCCGACGAATGTTCTGGGGACAGAGTTAAAATGTTGTTGTCGCAGCCCGATGACTGGGTTCTACCGCGACGGTTTTTGTCGAACAGGTCCGGAAGACGTCGGCCTGCATACCGTCTGCGTCAAAGTCACGCAGGAGTTTTTGGATTATTCCGTGCTCGATGGCAATGATCTCGTCACGCCGCGTCCGGAATTCGGCTTCCCCGGACTCAGACCGGGCGACAAATGGTGCGTGTGCGTCACGCGCTGGAAAAGCGCGCTCGATCACAACCGCGCGGCCCCTGTCGATCTTGAAGCAACCCACGCCTCTGCGCTCGAATTCGTCACGCTGGAGGAATTGAAGGCGCACGCGCTGAAATAGGGTAGCGCGCATGCGGTTGAATCCCAGTGAGTTTGCCGCCACGCTAACGCTGAATTGAACCTTCCATTCAGTCTTTTCCTGGCGCTGCGGTATTTGAAGCCGAAGCGGACGTTTCTGTCGATCATCACATTGATTTCTGTCCTCGGCGTGATGCTGGGCGTGACGGTGTTGATTCTCGTGATTGCAGTAATGACCGGGTTCGACCGCGAGTTACGCCAAAAAGTGATCGATTTCGACGCGCACATTCTCGTGAGCTCCGAGGACGTTTTGCGCGATTGGCGAGCGCTTAAAACCAAGATCGACAACACACCAGGCGTCATTGCGACTGCACCATACATTCAGGGGCCGGTGATCGTGGAATTTCAAAACCGGCGGCTCGCACCGCTAATACGCGGCATCGATCCCCAGCAAGAGGAGAAAGTGATCCCGCTGCGAAAGTTCATCAAATACGGCAAACTCGATCTCGAAGGCGAATCCACCGTGCTCGGGATTGAGCTCGCGCGCAAACTCCAGGTGAGCGTCGGTGACAAGGTCACCGTCTATTCGCCGGGTAATCTTGGCCAGATTCTCGATAGCATTAAGAAACTGGAGAACGCCACGGGTGAAGAAGAGAAAAAAGCAATCGACCAATTGCGCGATGTTATTCTCCCGAAAGAATTGATCGTTACGGGCATTTTTGAGACCGGGCATTACCTGCACGACTCGGAGTTTCTTCTCGTGCCGATTTTCGTCGGACAAGAGTTATACGGTCTGGGGGATGCATTGCATGGCATCACCGTCAGAACGGACAACCCATATGGCGCCGAGCGCGTGAAGCAGGCGATCCAACAATTTCTGGAGCCCCCGCAATATGTGCAGACGTGGATCGACATGAATCATCAATATTTCGAGGCCGTGCGGCTCGAACGCTCGGTGATGTTTTTCCTCCTGTTCTTTATCGTGGTTGTCGCGGCCTTCGGAATCATGAGCACGCTGATCACGGTGACCGTTCAAAAACGGCGTGACATCGGAATTATGAAAGCGCTGGGAGCGAACGTCGCGCAAATCATCTGGGTGTTTCTTGGCCAGGGAACAATTGTCGGGCTGTTTGGAACGCTCACCGGCCTCGGGCTCGGGATGACGCTAATCCGTTACCGCAACGAATTCAGTCACTGGCTCGCATCGACATTGCACATCGAGGTCTTCCCGCGCGAAGTTTATCAATTTTCATCCATCCCCGCGGAAGTCATACCGCGAGACGTTGCCATTATCTGCATCAGTGCGTTTTTCATCTGTTCGTTTGCAGCGTTGATTCCTGCTTATTTCGCCGCGCGCCTGGATCCGGTGAAAGCGCTGCGTTACGAGTAATTCATCTCTTGCTAGCGCTCTTGCTGGTGAGCGAGGCAGCAAAAAAATCGAGCGCACGACACGTGTAGTCGTATCCTTTTGGCCATTCGCTTTGGCGCGGGCCAGCCACATTGAGGATGTCGATCTTGTTCTTGCGGACAAAATCGGAAATCAATTTCGCGCCGTCCTCCGCTGAAACCTTTGATGCGTCGATGAGTTGGTACGGCCGTTGTAGCTCGACGCAGAAACGAACTGTTTGCTCAGTGCCGCCGCTGAGTTTACCGGGATAAATGATGACAGTTCCATCAGAATCTTTCACGTTCTGCAAGGTGCGCTCAGCGAAACCGCCAATTTCCAACTCCTGAACTGGATATTGATCCGGAATCTTGCCGAATTCATCGAGACGTCCAGCTGGACACCATCCGTCGCATTCGACTCCGCGCTTAAGCGCGACGTCGAGCGCCGCGCGATCCACGCCCGTTTGCCCGCCGGAAACAATTTTCAAGACTATTTTATAGTGGCAGGCGCGTCGCCTGCCTTCGCGAGGTGTTCAGTCGCCAGTCGGAACGATATCGGCGCGCTCGACCATTAAGATCACCGTGCGTTTAGGCGCGCGTGTGCGATGGCGGACACCTTTGGGAACGACAAAGCCCTGTCTTGGGGCAAGATCGACAACGCGATCTTCGAGATCGAGTTGTACCATTTGTCAGTACAGGCATCAGCCAGCTTCTGCACATCAATCAGTTCAAGCGGTCCGTGCAGAATGTTTAGGTAAGTTTTGTATGGGAAATCTTTAGCGCTCAGTCGCGAATTCATGCTAGAAATCTAACCGCAGAGCACACGGAGGTCGCGGAAAAAACCAGAAGAATTGCCTCTGCGATCTTTGCGTTCTCAGCGGTGCAGTAAGGCTACTCTTCGCCTTCGAAATAATCCGTTTCCCGACCTTTGATAACGACTCGATCGGCCGCAGATGATTTGTTTACCTTCCATTTCCCACTATCGGGAAAGTAGGCCGATTCGCCGATGGGATTATCTCCAATGACGTAATAAATGAGGTCTTCCGCGCCGGAGTTAATAAGTTGATGCGGTTCGTCAGGCCCGAAGATGAATGCATCGCCGGGTACGACCTGTGTCTTACCATCCTTATGACGGACATTTCCCTCGCCCGAAATGATCAGGTAAAGCTCCCATTGTGCCGAGTGCGCGTGGTAAGGAAAATTTGGTTTGCCAGGAGGCACGCGATTCCATTCCAGATCGAACGGATGCCGCTTGGACAAATCGAGCGAATTCGGATCGCGTCCCAGCGTTTCAGAAATTCCTTTGAAGCACACGGCGTATTTTCCACCTGGAGATTGCCATGCTGCTTCTTCGATGTCGTTAATGTTTACCTTGCGCATATGGTGCTGTAGCCACGGGGCTGTGCGCCGTTCATTCAGCGACGGCCCACAGGGCCGTGGCTACACGTTTTATTCTTCGTCATCGAAGTAATCGGTCTCCGCTCCTTTCACGATCACTTCTTCCAGTCCGTCGCTCGCAACCGCCCATTTGCCGCTGTCCGGATAGTAACAGGAATCACCAGTTGCGCCGCCGCTGCGCGGGTTATCCGCGATGACATAGTAAACAAAGTCTTCGTCACCCGCGTTGCTGAGCTGGTGCGCTTCACCGGGTTGAAAGAAGAACGCGTCGCCCCGTCCGGCTTCGGTCACGCCATCCTTATCGCGCACGCTGCCACGACCCGAAACGACGAGATAAAGCTCCGATTCAGCCGCGTGCGCGTGGTACGGGCAGAGCGTTTTGCCTTTGGGAATTCGCACCAACGCGAGATCAAATGGATGCCGCTTCGAGAGATCGAGAGACTCCGGCTGGCGTCCGAGCGCGATCGAAATGTTCTTCGTCATCCGTCCAAACTTTCCCTTTGGCGATTTTCGCTCCTGCTCCGGAATATCTTTGAGATTTACTTTCCGCATATGACGCAATTTACAATCACTTCGTATCAACGTAACGAGAAGAAAGGTGCCTTCTGGCCGCGATCGAAAAAATCGCTATCCCAGCCCAGATCAGGTTCACGAACGTGGAAGGATAAGATCCATAAAAGATCGTGTTTGCGGCTAATAGAATGCTGCCGCCGATATTGAGGAGTTGAAAGGCAGCCGAGTCTCCTTCCAATCTCTTGGCGGAAACTAGTGCGTAAGCGATTAGGAGAGCTACCGCTCCTACCCATCCGATCGCATCAAACCATACATAGTTATTCATGGTCGGTAATCTTTTGCTAAAGTTAGAGTTGCCATTTTTTCGGCAGTTTTTGTTTAAGGTTTTCGACCGGCTGGAAGAGATCGCTCAGCTTTTCCACGCGGGCGAGGACTTGATCCGAGCGGAATTTCAAAAGATCAGGCTTCTCTTTTTTGAGACAGCTTTCGACTTCGTTCCAAGTGACCGGAGTTGAGACGGTCGGCTCTTCCTTCGCGCGGAGCGAATAGACGCAGACGGTGGTTTTGTGTTCGTCGTTTTGGCTCCAATCAACGAACACTTTGCCTTTGCGCACGGCCTTGGACATATTCGAAGTCACCTGATCGGCATGTTCGTGTTCGAGATGCTGCGCAAGTGCGCGCGATAAGTTTTTCGTGTCCTCGTAAGTCACTGCCGTATTGAGCGGCACGTAGACTTGAAGGCCCTTTGAGCCGCTCGTTTTCGCAAAGGACTGCAATTTCATTTTGCCTAACAAATCGCGCAGCCAAAGTCCTACCTGGCAGCATTGGACGATGTCCGCCGGTACGCCGGGATCGAGATCGAACACCATCGTCGTCGGACGTTCAATGTTGTTCTTACGGGAGAGCGAGGTGTGTAGCTCGAGGTCGGCCAGGTTTGCAGCCCAAACGAGCGTGGGCAGATCGTTGCAGAGGCAGTAGTTCATGATCCGCTGATTACCTTCGCTCCACACTTTTGCCGTCTGTACCCATTTGGGTCGATGTGACGGACAGTTCTTTTCGTAAAAAAATTCACCTCCGACGCCATCGGGATAGCGCTTCATGGTGAGCGGGCGATCTTTCAAATGCGGTAAAAGCGCCGGCGCGACCCGAATGTAGTAATCGATTACGTGCCCCTTGGTGAATCCGACCTTTGGGTACAGGACCTTGTGCAGGTTTGAAACCGAAAGCTTCTTGCCTTCAACAACGAGCTGCGCTTTCTCCGACATTTTGATCCACAGATTACGCAGATTTTCGCAGATTTCTGTTAATCTGTGTGAATCTGCGAAATCTGTGGACTAAGCAAAAAATCTTTCCGGCGAGAGCATGGGCTTGGGTTTACAGATGCGGGCGACGCAATGCTCCCAGCTTTCGTGCCCGCTCAGAATTTCAATCTCCACCCGTAGAAAATAAATGGGCACCTTCAAGTCCTCTTGAGGCAAACGCGGCATTCGCACCGAGTCTTTCTCGGTGGTCACAATCATCGCCAGGTCGCGACGGATACAACGCTTGATGAAGCTGATCAGTTCCGCCTCGGTGTAATAGTGATGATCGATATAGCGCTTCGCGAGATCGACATGCGCCCCGAGTTTCTGTAACGCATTCTCGAAGCTTTCGGGCGCCGCTATTGCGCTGAGCGAACCGATGAACGTGTCCCGCAAAGCGTCGAGCGGCAATCGTTCGCCCGTAAAAACATTCTCGAGATGGAGGGGTTTATGCGCGCATTCGATGACTTCGGCAGTGCGATTGTAGCGGCGGATGCGCTTCATTAGAGCGAAATTAGGCTCGCCCGTATTCTTTGTGATAAAGATGTAGCTGGCTCGCCGGAGATTGCGCGGTGTTTCCCGCAACGTGCCTCGGGGAAGCAGGAATTCGTTTCCGAAAGGCGCTTGCCGATCTACGAGCACCATATCCAGTCGATGTTTGAGATGCAGATACTGAAATCCGTCGTCGAGCAACAACGTGTCGACCTGCCACTTATCGATGGCGAACCGGCCACTTTTTACCCGGTCCTTGTCCACCAGTACGATCACATCCTTCAAGTTGTGCGCGAGCATGTAAGGCTCGTCACCTGCCGTGATCGAGTCGAGCAGCAATGATTTGCCGTCGGAGACAACGCGTGGAGGATCGGAGTCTCCGCGAAGCCAGCTCAGCCAGCTTCGCTTGCGCGGTACGCTCTTGTAACCGCGGCTCAGGATTGCAACGCGCCGTCCACCCGCCTGCAACGCACGGGCGAACTTCTCAACAATCGGCGTCTTACCCGTGCCGCCCACGGTGAGATTACCGATGCTGATGACGAGGCAGCCGAGCGCGCGTTCGCGGAGGACTCTCTTCCGATAGAGATAAAGCCGTACCTGCACCAAGCGATCGTAAACGAATGAAAGAGCGTAAAGAACCCCGCGCAGCACCGACGCTCGAATGCCGTGACGGCGCTCGAGAACCACGTCGATCCCAAACTCCTCTAATTGTTCAAGCCGTCGGCCCATTTCGGATTGCGGATTGCGGATTGCGGATTAAGCGCGCGCCACGGTTGTCCGCGTGCGTGATGATAGTGCGCCCAGGAGTTTTGGCGGCACGTGCCATGGCAACCGCAACTTTTTTGGATGGGTGAAGTGTAATCGCCGCGATCGTCGATCCGCTTCCGCTGAGAAACGCGCCGAGCGCTCCGGCCTTCTCGGCGGCCGCGACCATCCGTGGAAGAAAGGGAATCAGTTTTGCGCGAAACGGCTGGTGAAGATGATCGGCAAAAACACCGCGCAGTTTCTGGTAATCCTGTGATACGAAAGCCGCTGTAAGTGCGCACGCATTCGCACAATTCTCAACCGCAGCGGTATGTGGAATTTTCGAAGGTAGAACATTTCGCGCCCTCGAGGTTCGAATCTCAAGGTTAGGAACGAAGAGAACGAAATGCAATCGCTGCGAGACTGGGAAGCGCTGAACGGTAGGGACGCCGCGCTGCCCAGAAAGTCCGCCAGTCGGACGGACTCGTCCCGTGGCGAGCTTTCGGGGATTGGCGGATCGCGCCGACGCTACCACGGTAAAGCCTCCGAAAATTGCCGGCGCAGCGTTATCAGGATGTCCTTCCAGTTCGGCGCATAATCGGAAGATCGTTAATCGATCAAGCGGATTGCCGCCGAGCCGGTTCAGTGCAAGCAAGACGCCGAGACGAATGGTTGCGCTGCTACCCAAGCCGCGCGAGCGCGGAATTTGTTCCGCAATTGAACAGGAAAACGAAAACGAGCGGCGGTGCGCCTGCTTGAAAAATCGATTCGCCGTCTCTGAAACAATTTCCGGATGAGGATGCTCACGCGACGCACCGCGCACAATCGTGACGCTGTTGTAGATGCGCAGTGCGACACCAAGACAATCGAAGCCAGGGCCGAGATTGGAAGTGCTCGCGGGAACGCGGACGGTAATTTGTTGCATATGTGAGCCCCGCCACAGCGGAGGTGCACGCGACGATCTTCTACGATGCGGCAGTGTAGCAACGCGCGCTCAGCCGGCAACCGATCCGTTGCGCCACGCCGATTCGAAGTATGCGGTTGGAGCGACAGAAAAAAATGAACTCCGGGTGGATCGATCCAATCTTGCTTCGCGATTTTCGGGCAGAGGGAACCGATGCATACCGGCTCTGCACCGTGGACGATGGCTGGGTGGAGCGTTTCGGCCGGGACATCCTCATTTCATTCAAGCGAGTACTGGCCCGTGAGCGGCTTGTTGCTGAGCTGCAATCCTGGGCAAGCTCTGTCGGTTTCGAGTTTGGACGGATTTTCGCACGGTTTATCCCACGAAAGAATGAACAGCGCGAACCGCCGCGTCTGATATTTGGCGATCCTGGTGAAAATTTACAGACCATCGCGACCGAGCGACATTTAAGGTTCGGGATCGATTTCGGGACGGGCTATTCACCGGGTCTGTTCTTGGATCAAAGAGAAAATCGCCGCTACGTGCGCCATATCAGCCCCAGGCGGTTGCTGAACTGTTTTGCCTACACCTGCTCGTTTTCTGTGAGTGCGGCATACGTCGGAGCAGCTACCCTCAACATCGACCTTTCCAAAAAGTATCTGACCCGGGGACGCGAGAATTTTGCCTTAAACTGCCTTCCAACAATCGACCATCGCTTTATCACGGATGATGTTAGGACGGTGTTGTCGCGCCTGGTACGGAAAGGTGAGAAGTTTGATGCGATCATTCTTGATCCGCCAACTTTTTCGCGTTCGCCCGAAGGAAAAAGGTTTCAGGTAGAACATGATTTCGAAAACTTGCTCATTGACGCTCTCGGGCTTGCAGAGCGAGACGGCCGCGTCTTGGTCTCGACCAATTGCTCTGCACTGCGCGAGCACGCATTGGAAGTTATGGCCCGCTACTGCCTTAAGGCGACCCGTCGCGCCGCTACGTTTCATCGGCCGGCGCAACTCCCTGATTTTCCACCTGGCGCCGGCGCAAGCTCGATCTGGCTTACCCTGCGGTGAGACTTCCATGCGCGCAAGAGACAGTCAGAATGCGAATTATTAAACGAAATGAAGCAATCATCTGCTGAAGCAGTCGCCGAGTTCCCGGAACGGGGCGTGCAATGGGTAAAAGAACAATTCGAGACAGTCGTGAGCGAGACTGGCGATTACGTGCGGGAAAAACCTGCACAGTCTCTCGTATGGGCCTTCGTAGCAGGTTTCATCCTCAACCATTTGCCGATTGGCCGAGTTCTGAGCGGTTTCGTTCGACTCCTTATCGTCGCTTTGAAACCTGCCATTCTGATTTACGGCGCGACGAAACTATATCAGGCGACCCAAGAACAACAGTGATGCTGCAGAAGCGCTGGCGGCCGCGAGCGTTTGTTTTTAAAGCTCGCCGGTTTGCCGCAGAAGCCGGCTGCATCATTCTTCCAAGGTAAAACCGAGTTTCAACGTCACCTGCCATTCGCCGACTTTGCCCTCCTCGATGGTTCCGCGGGTCTCGGTCACCTCAAACCATCGCATGTTGCGGACTGTCTTTTCGGCGCGCGCCAGCGCATTTTGTACCGCCTCCTAAAAGCCGTTCGGCGACGAACCAACTATTTCAATCTTTTTGTAAACGTGATCAGGCATGCGCTCATTATTTCGTGCCTCATGATGAAAGACAATAAAAAGCCCTCGCGATCGTAGCACGGACATCTTGTCTGACGGGGCAGGAGGGCGTCTCCGCCTGCCGACTCACTAGCAAATTTACTTTACAAGTGCCTCCCGACTCCGGCAGCCTCGCCGTGTGCGAAAATCGGTCGCCGTTTGTGTATTACTTGTGGCTGCTCTCTCGTGCGTCCGCGGTCAGGAACAGGAGAGAAAGCTGGTGGATCGCCTGCTCAAGCCGAACATGGACTTGAAGAATGACGCACAGAACAAAAAATTCATCTCTGATGGAGTATCGATCAATAAGCAGGCCACCGTCGGTGCGTTTTATGTCCAGAAAAAATCCAATTCGAAGGGTTTTTTGGGGATAAATGCCTTCTTGGCGCGGCAATTCAATTCGCAGGCTTTCCACAGCGGATGCAACGCGTTCAACACTTCCTCGCAGCAAACAATGGGAAATTCTCGATCCGCTTACACAAATCAGACTGCGCGCGGCGTCCGCGACGCTCCGCAATCCGACAAAAAGGTTGGCACCCTCGCGTATGCAGGGAATCGGCCGTTTCTGGACGAGGGTAAGAGTCAAAAATCGCTCAACAGACAAAATGCGCCTCTCACGATCGAGCAGGTGCGCGAGTTGCTGAATAAAAACAAGTAGCGCGCTGGCCGGGTGCGCTATTCTGTGGTTGACGATGCAACCAGAAGAAGCTCTGGCGTTCTTAAAACAAGGCGCCGCGCAGATCATCAGCGAAGATGAGCTGCGCGACAAGCTCGCGCTCGGCCGGCCGTTGCGAGTAAAACTCGGGGTCGATCCGACCACGTCGGATATTCACCTCGGACACACCCTTATTTTCCGAAAATTGAGGCAGTTTCAAGACCTCGGCCACCAGGCAATTCTTATTATCGGGGACTTCACGGGAATGATCGGCGATCCGAGTGGTCGCTCTGTTACGCGGCCGCAGTTAACGCATCAGGAAGTAATCGCAAATGCAGCAACCTATCGCGAGCAGGCATTCAAAATTCTCGATCCGGCGCGCACCAAGACAGTGTGCAACGGCGACTGGTTTCGCGCCATGTCGTTCGAAGATGTCATTCGCCTGAACAGCCGCGTGACATTGCAGCAAATGTTGCAGCGGGAAGATTTCAAGACGCGAATCGATCAGCAGCAATCCATCCGCGCGCACGAAATTCAGTACCCAATCATGCAGGGATGGGATTCGGTGATGGTAAAAGCCGACGTGGAGCTCGGAGGAACAGACCAGCTTTTCAACATTTTGATCGGGCGCGATTTTCAAAGAGAAGAAAGCCTGCCGCAGCAGGTCGTTTTCCTCCTGCCGATTCTCGAAGGACTCGATGGTGCCAGGAAAATGAGCAAGAGCTTCGGAAATTTTGTCGCAGTCAACGAGTCCGCCTCAGATATGTTCGGGAAATTGATGAGCATTTCGGATGAGTTGATGGGGCGTTACTATGAGTTGCTCCTCGGGCGCGCGCCGCCAGCTGGCATACACCCGATAGAGGCGAAAAAGCAGCTCGCCTTCGAAATCGTGCAGACGTACCACTCGTCTGCTGCCGCTCAAAAAACGGTCGATGAATGGAACACCCGCTTCAGCAAGCGCGACCTCGATAAAGCGGATCTGCCGGGGTTCTCACCAGTCAAAGGCGAGCGGCTCGCCGCAGTCACTCTCGTTTTAAATGTTTATCGGCAAGTATTCAATCTGCAAAAGTCGCATAGCGAAGTCTCACGACTGATCAAACAGGGCAGCGTGGAGATCGGCGGAGTCAAGATTCACGACCCCAAGGCAACAATCACTCTTGAGCCGGGCCAGATTCTTCGCCTCGATCGAAAACACGCCGTGCGAATACAATGAATCCCCGGGCAGGCACGAACCTAGGCACGGGTCTTCGTGGCGGTGCGATGCTCGTTTGTCAGGCGGGTGCCGTTTGGAGCACGGGCAGAACGCGCGCGTGATCCAGATAGCTCGTCGCGATACCTTCGAAGTGCGCGCGGATGCTGCGCAGTTCCGCAGTCACGAAGCTGTCCACAAAATGCAAACGCCGGTCGAGCCAGGCAAACAGTTTGTTCTTGATCTCGTAGTGAAACGCGAGCGTCACCTCTGTGCAGTTTGGACGAATCTGAGAGAAATCAACGATGCCCATCAGGGCAATATTCCCGCCCGCGGACTCGAACGCATACTGGTCCGGCGATTCGCTCTCGATCGACAAAAGAACCGTATGGGCCTCAAAACCGAATGGGCCGCGAAAGCTGAAATCGACGGTTTTGGATGATGTCACTGTTGCACGCGTCACCATCAGAAACTGACGCCGATATGATTGGATGCTGGCCAGACGAGCTTTGCACTCCGCCAACGGCTGGCTCATGTGTAATGTTTTTTGCAAGAGCATAGTAATGGGTGTTTTCGAGGCTAAGTTAAGCAATAGCGATGCCATCCTTTGCGCTAAGCCAACTTTAGCCTGATCCTGCCCGAATCGTGTTCGTTTTCTTTACAATCCTGTATCAGCTCGATACGCTATTATTCGGTCGTCGAATCGAGCATAAGTCGCCAGTCAACAGGAAGTTCCATCAGGTTTTCTCCTAGTCCAGAGAGCAACGGGACATTGAGAATACGCTTGAGAATATCGGCGTTAGTCAAAGCCGCTATATCGCTCGCCATTTCGGTGCTGTGCAATACGAGACCCACGCAGCGGAGCTGGTGCGCGGCAACACTTCGCACAGTGAGGGCCGCGTGATTAAGACAGCCCAGCCGGTTCTGCGCGACTACGAGGACCGGCAGCTTCATCGCCGCGGCCAAGTCGCTAACAAAGTAATCTGAGCGAATAGGCACCAGCCAGCCGCCTGTTCCTTCCACCACGACGTGTTCAACGCGCTCCTGAAGGGCGTGAAAAGCAGCAAGGATCTTCCCCATATCAATGGTCACCTTCTCCATAAGAGTGCCCACGATCGGGGCGGCGGGTGTTTTTAGCCAAACTGGATTCACCTCATCGATTGTCACGAAATCACTCCCGGCTGCCAGAAGCGCCTCGGCATCCCGACGATCTCCGCAACAAATCGGTTTCATCCCGGCGCAGCGGATACCCGATGCGCGCAAGAGATGCAAAAGCCGTGCGGCAACATGGGTCTTTCCCACGCCGGTATCCGTCCCGGTAATGAAGAGACTCACGCGACCTGTGCTACGCGCTGGGATGCGCTCGTCGAACGACTGGAGAGAATCGCTTCCATCATTGACTGGAAAATCTTCGCGCCATCGGCGCTACCGAGCCGTGCATCGGAGGCGCGATCAGGATGAGGCATCAAACCGAAGACATTCCGTTCGCGATTGCAGATCCCAGCGATGTTTTCGATTGAGCCATTCGGATTGGCGTCTGCCGCGATCCTGCCTTGTGCGTCCGCGTAGCGCAAGACCACCTGTTGATTGGCATTGAGGTCGCGTAAAGTCTCCGCATCGGCGAAGAAACAGCCTTCGCCGTGCGCTACCGGCAGATGGAGAAGCGTCCCTTTCGGGCACCCTCGGGTGAACGGCGAATCGTCCACTTCCACTCGTGTGATAACCATGTCGCATACGAAGCGCAGCGAACGATTGCGCACCAGTGCGCCTGGCAAAAGACCGGCCTCACAGAGAACTTGAAACCCATTGCACGTACCGAGCACGAGCTTACCCCCGCGCGCGTCGCTGATCACTGCTTTCATGACCGGTGAAAAGCGAGCGATAGCTCCACAACGAAGATAATCACCGTATGCAAAGCCCCCGGGCAGCACAATCGCGTCGAAATCATCGAGTGACGTTTCCTTGTGCCAGACGTACTCGGCATGTAATCCATCCAGGCCGTTGATCCCCGCGACACAATCCTGATCACAGTTGGAACCGGGGAACTGGACGACAGCGAATTTCATTTGGATCTAGCGGGCGGCAGCGCGCTGCTCAGCGTGATAATCATTCACCACCAGGCAGGCGTGAATCACTCCTGGAATCCACCCAAGCAATGTCAAAATGAGACTCAGAAAGAAACTAGCAATCCGACCGGTCATAAGCACCGCCACCGGTGGCAGCACTACGCAGAAAAAATATCGCAGCGCCTTCACTTATTTGTCTTCCTCTTCGTCTTCGTCTTGATCTCTTCCTGCTTTCCCAATTCGCCCTTCTGCACCTCATAATCTTCGATCACCGGGTTCGACAGTAAATCGCGGCACAGACAATGCAGGCGCGATTCAAGATCTCCGTTTTGTCCCTCAATATCGATCTCCATGTATTTGCCAATCCTCACGCTGCGCACCTCTGGCATTCCCAGGTGGCGCATCGCATCACGGACTGCGTTGCCTTGCGGATCGAGCACCGCTGCCTTTGGCATCACGATCACCTTTGCCTTCATCGCCTCCACGATATTTGCGGCGAGCGCGCGGACAAGCGCAATCCCTGAGAAAGTCCGTTCATCTACGAACACGTTTACTTCAAAATCAAAACCTCGAGCGCTCCATCGCGGCGGAGCACATTCACTCCTACGTCGCCTTCATCGTGTCTGGTGAGCAGAAGATCAACTCGCGCATCTCCTACTCTCAGATCACGAATGCTCACCCGGGGAAGGAACGCCGGCAAAATTGGTTTCGAAAATACCAGTGTTTGTTCGGAGGCCGATACGCTCAAGCCGAGACAACCTTCAAGTAAGAGAAAGACCGCACCCGACGCCCAAGCCTGCGGAGCGCAGGCTACGGGATAAAGCGTCGGAGATTCACCAGCGCGCCTGGGAAAGCCGCAAAATAGTTCGGGCTGCCGATGCAAATCAAAGAAAAGACTGGCGTCCAGCAAACCTGCAAGGACCATCGCAGCTGACTCCTTCAAACCGTATCGGGCGAATCCCGCGGCAACTAAGGCGTTATCGTGCGGCCAGACCGATCCATTGTGATAGGACATTGGATTGTATCGCACTTCGCTGCTAGCCACCGTACGAATGCCCCAACCGGAAAACGATGTTTCGTCTGTGAGGGTTCCCGCTAGACGACGCGCGTGCTCCTCTGTCGCGACACCGGTGAAAAGACAGTGCCCCGCGTTCGATGTGCACACTCGGCAAGCTCGCTTGCTGCCATCCAATGCAAGAGCATAAGTGGAAAGCTCATCGCACCAAAATGCCTCCTCGAACCGGCGATGGAGCGTTTCCGCCTGTTTTGACAACTCGCGCGCACGTGCTGCGTCCCCAAGCATTTTTGCAAGCTCACTGGCCGTGGTCTTCGCGGCGTAAACATAACCCTGCACTTCGCAAAGCGCGATTGGCCCTTCGGCAGAAGCGCCGTCCCTGTGGAAAACCGCGTCGTGAGAATCTTTCCAGCCCTGATGAACCAAACCATGTTTCGCTTTGCGAGCATATTCCACGAAACCGTCACCATCTGAATCGCCATATCGGTCGACCCACTCAAGCGCGCGCTCGATGTTTGGCCAAATTGATTCCACGAAGGCACGGTCGCCGGTGCGCTTGTGATACGCGCCAGCGAGCATAACAAAGAGCGGCGTCGCATCGATGGTGCCGTAGTAGCGTTTAAACGGAACCTCTCCCAGCATCGCCATTTCATCTGCGCGCATCTCGTGAAGCACCTTGCCCGGCTCTGCGTCCTGCTCGGGACTGTGCGTATCAGCCTGGGTAGCTGCCAGGTACGCCAGAACGCCACGCGCGACAGAAGGATCAAACCACAGACACTGGAGCGCGGTGATGATTCCGTCTCGTCCGAATACTGTGCTAAACCACGGAACGCCAGCGTAAGGATACGGGCCATAGGGTGTCTCCGTTCGCATCATGTGGAGATCGGCGAGCGAACGGTTCAGCCAATCGTTGAACTGTTGGTTTCCGGTAAAAATCTGGGGCTCTCGGGCGCGCACGCGCTCGAGCGCACCGGCCGCTTCCTCCACAACGCTTTCGTAGCAAGGCTTGATCTCGTTTCGCGAATCGCCATCCACTTCGCATCCAATTGCGCAGCGGTAGCTGGCATCTTTTCCGGATTCCAGACGGATCTGAAACGTGGCGACGGACTGGTTCAGCCGACTAGGCGGCGGATCGAAAACGATTCGCGTCCGGCGAATGCGGTTGTCCAATCCTTCGTACGCAAGCACAAGTCCGTCCTTCATAACCTGCGTTTCCAAGCGACGGCCGCGACGTTCTCGGTTCATGCCACGGAGCTCGAAAATGTCGGCAAAATCAGCATCGAATTCAATTGCGAAAGAGACATCGACAGCTGCGCGTCCGTAGTTATGGATTCGAAGCCGCTCGTGACACGTTTTCTCCCACAGAATCTTCGACCGGAACACGTGCAGCGTTCCTCGCGGGATTACTATCTCGCCATCTCGCCAGGCATCGGGATTCGTCGCATCCACCGCCATGACCGCGTTGTCTTCTCTGACAGTGGAACTGAGAAGTAGCGGGCGATCCTTTCCAAGTTTCAACGTTAGGCGGGACAAAAATCGAGTATCCTGATAGTAAAGGCCGAGTTCACCGGTCCCGAATGTCTCGATATCACCGAAGCGGTCGAACACAGCAAACGTATCCCCCTGTTTCAATACTCGCATGCGAACATCGACCCGAGCGGACGATGAACGAACATAAAATTCGTTCCGAATACGGATGACTTCCCTAGCCATTATGCGCGTTCCTCCGAAGGGTTGTCTTGCCTGCTCTTAATCTGGCAAACCAATTGAGAGCCTCCTCGATACGAACTTGTTCGAAATTCTTTGACTCAGTCCATTGGATAAAATCACAAGCGCGCACACCAAGGCATGCTTGTCGCCCTTAGTTACCCTCGCGAACAACGTCGGTGGGCTTTTTATCTTCGCGCAAACCAAGGAAAACGGGTGCACGCAATTTTCCGTCACGAGTCCACTCGGCGAACTTGATTTGAGCGACAAACTTCGGATTCACCCAGTGCATGTTTTTCATCATGGAAGGGGTGATCCCCTGAACCCATTGGCCATTTTGTTTTGATGGCAGATCAACAAACGGACAATCGGGACGCGACTCTTTCTGAAATTTCTTGTGCAACAACGACAGTGACTTTGCCGTAAAACCGGTGCCGACTTTGCCGGCAAATACCAGCTTGTTATTATCATAATAACCAACCAGGATTGCGCCGAAATGTTTGCGCGCCCCCTGGGGGGGCGTGTATCCGCCGATGACGAATTCCTGTTCATTGACGCATTTAAGCTTGATCCATGCGCCACTTCGGCGGCCGGGCTCGTAAACGGAGTTGCGCTGTTTGCCGATAATTCCTTCCAGACCGCGACGCTTCACTTCTTCGAGCAGCCCTTTGGGATCACTGCCGATCGCGGCCGAATAGCGAATCGGATCCCCCGCTCCCGCGCAGAGTTTTTCCAGAACGCTTTTCCGGGTCTCCAGCGGCAGCCCGATCAAGCTTTTGCCGTCGAGCTGGAGCAGGTCGAATGCGTAGAAATAAATCGGCGATTTTCGTCCTTCCATCTCGCGGGCTTGCAGAAGTTGGAACGAAGAGCGGCCCTCTTCGTCGAGCGCAACTACTTCGCCGTCGATCACGCATTCCCGCGCAGGTAGATTCTTTATCGCCTCGACAATCTCCGGGAAACGCGTGCTCAAATCGTTTTGGTTTCGCGAGAGCAATGAGACTTTTTTATCTCTCTTAACTGCGATCACGCGAATGCCGTCAAATTTCAGCTCATAAATCCAAACGCCGGTCTCCGGTGGTTGCTCGACCAGCTTCGCTTTCATCGGCTCGATGAAGCGCGCTTTCGCCGAGGGCAAATCTGCTAGGAACGAGATTGTAGAGCGACCGCTCCGGCTGCCCGGTTCCCCGGCCGGCAGGCGACGCGCCTGCTCTACAGCTTCCCTATTTTCTGTTCCTTTCTTTTTTTTTATCGCTTCGCGAATCCGCGCTTTAAATTGCGACGTTTGGCTTTCATCGGTTTGGCGATTGGACTCCCACTCGGCATCACGAGCTTCGGCGATTTGTATCATCGTCCGCCCCGTCTTTACAGACTGATCTTCGAGTTTTTTCGAAACCGGCTTTGCGTCAGCGCCGGTTTTCAGGATTAACCACTGATTCTTTTCATCATCACGCCCGCGGATTCGCACCAGCGTCCATTCGCCTTTTGCCTTTTTACCGTCGAGAACGAGGTGAAGCTTGCCCTCGCGCAGCGATTTCAGCGGCTGTTCACCGTAAACGTAATACGTGCCGCGGTCCCAAACCATCACGGTGCCTCCGCCGTATTGCCCCTCCGGGATTATGCCTTCAAAATCTTCGTATTCGATTGGGTGATCTTCTACCTCGACGGCAAGATGTTTTTCACCGCGCTTCCAAGGAAGTCCTTTCGGCAGTGCCCACGATTTCAACACGCCTTCCATCTCCAGGCGAAAATCGTAGTGCAAACGGCGCGCAGCATGTTTTTGAATAACGAAGCGTGATGCGCCCTTAACTTTGTGCGGCAGCGGTTTGCCTGCCGGCTCAGCTGTCTTTTCGAAGTCGCGTTTCCGTTTGTATTCGGCCAGTGCCATGCTGCCAAAATTAACCACGGATCGCCTGCCTGCACGCGAAGTTCTAGAGGCGCTCGCAGCAGCGAGTGGCGATCCTAACGTTGGTGTCTGCGATAACGCGTTGAAGACAACGCGTTCCACCTACGTTTCGTTCGGCAGCGGCTCGCCGACGAGATACCGTACGAACCGGCGGATTACGATGTTCTCGCCCAGCTCGGCAATCTTCGCACTGAGCAAATCTTTGATGGTCACGTCGGGATTTTTGATGAACGCTTGTTCAAGCAGGCAAACGGTGCTGTAAAATTTCTCGAGTTTTCCTTCGACGATCTTCTCCGCGACACTATCCGGTTTACCCTGTACCTGAGCTTTATAAATCTCACGCTCGGCTTCGATCAAATTACCGGGAACATCTGCGCGGCTAACGTAGAGCGGATGCGCTGCGGCAATATGCAGCGTGATGTCCTTCACGAACTCGCGGAAATTCTCGTTCCGCGCCACAAAATCGGTCTCACAGTTCACCTCTACAAGCACCCCGACCTTGCCCTGCAGATGAATGTAGGAAGCGACGATACCCTCCTTTGTTGCACGTGCGGCCTTTTTGCCGGCGCTGGCGATGCCTTTGGTCCGCAAAATCGCCTCCGCTTTCGTCAGATCACCGCTGCTTTCGACAAGAGCGCGCTTGCAATCCATAAAGCCGGCATTGGTTTTTTCGCGGAGCTGCTTCACCAGCTGTGGATCGATTTCAGTCGTTGTGTTCATTAAGCGTTAAATCATTAGAATCTCAAAGCGTTGCGCTGCGATGCGACGCGCGCGTCAGGCTGACACGCCGGCCATTTCAACCTGCTCGCGAATGCGCGCTTCGTTACTTGCCGAAACAATAGCATCCACGAGCTTTTGCAAAATCACGCGAATAGCGCGAATGGCATCATCGTTGCCAGCAATTGGGTAATCTATAACCTCGGGGTCCGCATTCGTGTCCACAATGGCGACCACTGGAATCCCGAGGCGCCGCGCCTCATTCACGGCGTTTTGCTCGCGGAGCGTGTCGATCACTACTAGCACGTCGGGTAGCTGCGACATCTCAAGTATTCCCTCGAGATTGCGCCGGAGCTTCGCCGCCTCGCGATTAAGTGCGGCCAATTCCTGTTTTCCCATCTTCTTGTATTCGGGCGACTGCTCGATCTGTTCGATGTATTTTAATCGACCGATGCTCTTGCGGATCGTAGCGAGATTAGTCAAAGTGCCGCCGAGCCAACGTTGATTCACGTAAAATTGCCCGCAAGCCACTGCCGCTTCCTTTATTGCTTCCTGCGCCTGCTTCTTGCAGCCGACGAATAAAATTTTGCCGCCGCGGCGTGCGACCTCCTGAAGAAATTCCGTGGCCCGCCGAAGTTGGAGGACGGTCTCGTCCAAATTGATGATGTAAATCTGGTTGCGCTGTTCGAAGATGAAGGGCCTCATCTTCGGATTCCAACGCTTCGTCTGGTGTCCAAAATGGACGCCAGCTTCCAACAGTTCAGGTACTAATTCTGTCGTATCTGCCATAAGGGAAAATCCGCGCGAGGGGGAGCTTCCAAAGCGGGAGGCTGAAGATGCTACAGCACCCGCCCGTGCGCAACCGGAAATTCCGCGCTCGCTCGATGGCGATCTTCACCCGACGAACTGGATCGGCGGCAAGTGAATAGGTCTCCGGTTGTCCCCCAGAACGCTCTATTAGCGTGCCGCCGCTAACTGGAGGTTCGCAAGTGCTTCTCCGCGTATCTCGCCAAAATCCAGCAGAGATCAGAAAGACGGTTTAGGTAACGCAAAATCTCTGGGTTAAAATCTTTCTCCCTGGTGCTGAATTCGGCGATGTGCCGCTCTGCGCGGCGGCATGTTGCCCGTGCAAAATCAAGAGCCGCAGAAAGCGCAGTTCCTCCAGGGATCACCCAATCTTTGGGATACAGCGCTTTGTCTTTCTCAAGTTGAAAAATGACCGCTGTAATCCGGTCCACCATCTCACCTGTCGTAACATGAAAACCATCTTTGACGTAACGTTCCCGGTCGCCCGCCACCGTTGCGAGCTCACCCATGACGACAATCAAATCTTTTTGTACGGCAAGAATTTCGTCCGAAAGGAATTTGTCCGTCGAAATGGATCGGGCGAGGCCAAGTGCGGCGGTCAGCTCATCGACACACCCATAAGCCTCAACGCGGGGATCGGCTTTCGACAGACGACGGCCGTACATCAACGACGTTTCGCCCTTGTCGCCTGTTTTGGTTACGATCGACATGCGGCAAATTCTAGGGCGTTTGATTCTCTTGCGCCAGCTCGCTCACCCGCTCGAGCTTCCCTGTCCACGTCCGCTCGGCACTCGCCGCCTCCCTTGTGTAAACTCCGAAAGCTTTGGGAGCTGACCCAGAAGCCCTACCGCAACGCTGATCCTATCCGATCGCCGGCTGCGCTTCGGCTTCCTCCATCACAGGCGCGCCGATCGGCTCGCCTTTCTCGATCAGCTTAATCTGGCGATGCTCGGGGAACCCAGTCCCGGCCGGGATTAAGTGACCCATGATGACGTTTTCCTTGAAGCCGCGGAGCTTATCAACTTTACCGAGCGTGGCTGCTTCAGTGAGCACGCGGGTCGTGTCCTGGAAGGAGGCAGCAGAAATAAAGCTGTCCGTTTCAAGCGAAGCCTTCGTGATGCCGAGTAATACTGGGACGGCCTCCGCCGGTTTGCCACCCTTTTCGACCACCTTCTTGTTTTCTTCCTCGAAGTCGAGTTTGTCCACCTGATCGCCCCAAAGCAGCGACGTATCGCCAGGATCGGTAATTTTCACTTTGCGCAGCATTTGGCGCACGATGATCTCGATGTGCTTGTCATTGATCTCCACGCCCTGCAACCGGTAGACCTCCTGCACTTCGTTGACCAGATGCTCCTGCAATTCCTGCGGACCGCAGACTTCCAAAATCTCGTGCGGCACAATTGGACCTTCGGTGAGTTGCTGGCCCTTCTTCACGAAATCGCCTTTGAACACGATGATATGCTTGGTGAGCGGGATCAGATGCTCTTCCTCGGCTCCGGTCTCAGGATCTTTCAAGATGAGGCGACGTTTTCCGCGGACAGTTCCGCCCATCTCAACAATTCCATCGATCTTCGCAATCTCAGCCGCGTCCTTCGGCCGACGGGCTTCGAATAATTCGGCCACGCGAGGCAAACCTCCAGTGATATCCTTTGTCTTTGCGACTTTGCGCGGCGTCTTTGCCAGCAGCGCGCCAGCGCGCACTTTCTGGCCTTCCTCGACAATAACGTGAGCGCCAGCCGGGATGGAGTAACTTGCAACGACTTCCTTTTTGTCATCCACAATGACGACCTGCGGGTGCAAATCTTCCTTGTGCTCGATGATCACGGTTCCCATCAGGCCGGTCGCTTCATCGACGTCGCGTTTAATCGTAACACCTGCGATCATATCGCGAAATTCGACCTTGCCGCTTTTGTCAGTCAGAATCGGCACGTTGTAAGGATCCCATTGCACGAAAGTTTCGCCCTTCTTAACTGTGGCTCCGTCGCCTTTGGAAATCATTGAGCCGATCACCACGTTGTAACGCTCAAGCTCGCGGCCTTCCGCGTTATGCACACTGATTGAACCGTTCTTGTTCAGAACGATCCAGCTACCGTCGAGCGCCTGCACAGTGCGCAGGTCGTTAAAGCGTACAGTGCCATCGTTCTTCGCCTTGATAATCGGTTGCTTGAAAGTTTGGCTGGCCGTGCCGCCAATGTGGAACGTGCGCATCGTCAATTGCGTTCCGGGCTCGCCGATGGATTGGGCGGCGATAATCCCCACAGCTTCGCCAAGCTTCACGAACTGCCCGGTTGCGAGGTTGCGTCCATAACACATCGCACATACTCCTCGTCCGCACTCGCAGGTAAGAACCGAACGAATCTTCAAGCTTTCTACGCCCACCCGCTGAAGATCTGCGGCAATCTTTTCATCAATGAACTGGTTTGCTTTCACGATTTTTTTCTTTTTATCAACCGGGTCCGGAATCGTCTCGCAACTGACGCGTCCGATAATGCGCTGCCCGAGATCGACGACTTCCTCGTCGCCTTCATAAATCGAGCGCACCACGATGCCGTTTACCGTACCGCAGTCTTTTTCATTGATGATCACGTCCTGTGCCGCGTCGACCAGTTTCCGCGTCAAATAACCCGAGTCGGCAGTCTTAAGCGCTGTATCGGCAAGACCTTTGCGAGCGCCGTGAGTAGAAATGAAATACTCGAGCACACTGAGTCCCTCGCGGAAGTTCGACGTGATCGGGCGCTCAATGATTTCGCCTGAAGGTTTGGCCATCAAACCGCGCATGCCGGCCAACTGACGCACCTGTTGGCGATTGCCACGCGCGCCGGAATCGACCATCAGATAGACTGGATTCAACTCCTTCCGACCCTCGTTATGCTCCAGAGTGCGGAACATCCCGCTGGAGATTTCGTCCCCGGCGTGCGTCCAAATGTCGATGACCTTGTTGTAACGCTCCCCGTCAGTGATGATACCCCTGCGATATTGCTGCTCCACCTGCCGAATCTGCTTATAGGCGTTTTCCAGCTCCGTCTGTTTCTCTTTCGGAATGATCATGTCCGAAATCCCGATCGAGATACCGGCCTTGGTCGCCTCGGCGAAACCGAGCTCCTTCAGTTTGTCCAATGTAGCGACTGTCTCCGCCGGGCCAGCGATTTGGTAACACCGCCAGATAATGTCGCTGAGCTGCTTTTTGCCGGCAGCCTTATTGAAAAATCCGAGTTGGCTGGGCCAAATCTCATTGAAAATGACGCGGCCTGGCGTGGTCTCGATAATTTTGGTGTCAGCCTTCCCGTAGATGGTCTGCTTGCCAAAATCAGGATTCTTGATCCGGATGCGATCGTGCGTGTGAACGGTGCCCTCTGCCGTGGCAAATTCCACTTCGGCCGCATCGGCAAAGAGCGGGAGCCGTTGGCCATCTTTACCCTGACCTCGCGGATTTTGCGTGAGGTAATAACAACCCAGCGTGATGTCTTGAGAAGGCGTGGTAATTGGCTTGCCGCTGGACGGGGAGAAAATGTTGTTGGGAGCGAGCATAAGCATGCGCGCTTCCATTTGGGCTTCGACTGAGAGCGGCACATGCACCGCCATCTGGTCACCGTCGAAGTCCGCGTTGTACGCGGTGCACACCAGCGGATGAATCCGAATGGCCTCGCCCTCGATCAATTGTGGTTCGAAAGCCTGGATTGACAGTCTATGCAACGTGGGTGCCCGGTTCAGCAACACCGGATGGCCCTTGGTGACTTCTTCGAGAATATCCCAGACTTCCGGCGTCTGGCGCTCAATCATCTTTTTCGCGCTGCGCACCGTGTGCACGTAACCGAGATCTTTCAGCCGGCGGATAATGAACGGCTCAAAAAGCACGAGGGCCATCTTCTTCGGCAACCCGCACTGATGCAGCTTCAACTCCGGGCCGATGACGATAACGGAGCGACCCGAGTAATCGACGCGTTTGCCTAGCAGGTTTTGGCGAAAACGGCCACCCTTGCCCTTGAGCATGTCACTCAGCGATTTCAAAGGCCGATTGCCGGCGCCAGTCACGGCGCGACCGTGCCTGCCGTTGTCGAACAAAGCGTCCACCGCCTCCTGGAGCATTCGTTTTTCATTTCGAATGATCACGTCCGGCGTCTTAAGCAGAAGCAGATTTTTGAGCCGGTTGTTCCGATTAATAACTCGGCGATAAAGATCGTTCAGGTCCGAGGTCGCAAAACGCCCGCCTTCCAAGGGAACCAAGGGGCGCAAATCCGGCGGAATGACCGGCAACACATCCAGAATCATCCACTCGGGGCGAGCGTGCGAATTCTGGAATCCTTGAACGAGCTTGAGACGCTTGGCCAGTTTCTTGCGAATCTGTTTGCTCTTGGTGGCACCCATCGCTTTCTCCAGCTCTTTGTTGAGCTTATTAAGATCGATCTCGGCAAGAAGCTTCCTGATTGCTTCAGCGCCCATTCCCGCTACGAAATCTTCGCCGTATTGCTCCTGCGCCTCGCGGTATTCGACTTCGTTGAGCAGTTGTGTCTTCTGCAACGGCGTCTTGCCGGGATCAATGACGATGTAGTCCTCGTAATAAATGACGCGCTCGAGCTGGCGTGCGCTCATATCGAGCATGAGCCCGATGCGCGATGGCATGCACTTGTAAAACCAAATGTGCGAAACGGGCACGGCCAATTCGATGTGACCCATCCGTTCGCGGCGGACGCGCGCAAGCGTGACTTCGACACCGCACCGGTCGCAGATTACTCCCTTGTGTTTGATGCGCTTATATTTTCCGCACGAGCATTCCCAATCCCGTGTCGGGCCAAAAATACGTTCGCAGAAAAGGCCGCCCTTCTCCGGCTTAAATGTGCGGTAATTGATTGTCTCGGGATTTTTGACCTCGCCTTTACTCCACGAGCGCATGGTGTCACTAGAGGCAACACCGATGGCAACTTGGTCGAAACCCACGGGGCGCTCTTCGCCCACTAACTCACGCCAGGAATGTTCGTTCATGATTTTCTCAACTAATTGTGAATCTAAAAATTATCCGACCGCCTCCAGAAAGCTGGGCGCTTGGCCGCCGACCTTGACGTCGAGACCGAGGCTTTGCATTTCTTTGATCAAGACGTTAAACGATTCAGGGGTGCCCGCTTCAAGGGAGTTATCGCCTTTGACGATCGACTCGTAGATGCGGGTTCGACCCTGCACGTCGTCGGACTTAACAGTAAGCAGTTCCTGTAAAGTGTAGGCCGCCCCGTACGCCTCAAGAGCCCAGACTTCCATTTCACCAAAGCGTTGGCCACCGTATTGCGCTTTGCCGCCAAGCGGCTGCTGGGTAACAAGCGAATATGGTCCGACGGCGCGAGCATGAATCTTGTCCGCGACGAGATGACCAAGTTTCATCATGTAGATGTGACCAACCACCACTTCCTGATCGAATGGATCGCCAGTGCGCCCATCGAAGAGCCGCGCTTTACCGCTTTCCTGCACCCAGGTGAAACCCTCTTTCTTTTTGGCATCGTGCAAATATTCGCGGATCTGTTTTTCTTTGATTCCGTCGAACACCGGAGTCGCGACTTTGAATCCGAGTGCCTTCGCAGCGACGCCCAGGTGTGTTTCCAAGACCTGTCCCACATTCATGCGGCTGGGAACGCCCAACGGATTCAGCACAATTTCAACCGGTGTTCCGTCCGCCAGGAAAGGCATGTCTTCTTCAGGCACGATCCGGGCGACGACCCCTTTGTTGCCATGGCGCCCAGCCATCTTATCGCCGACACTCAGCTTGCGTTTGCTTGCGATATAAACCTTGACCTGCTTGATGATTCCCGGATCGATATCGTCTCCGCTCTCTACCCGGTCTGTCGCGCGATCACGTTCGAGCTCCAGCTCCGCGAACTTGTGCTCGTACGAGCCAATGATTTCCCGAATTCTGTTACGGATCGGACTCGGATCGATCTCAATGTGATCGTGCGCCGTTGCCAGCTTTCGCAATAGCGTTTTGGTGATTTTGCGATTGGCTGGAATGATGATCTCACCGTTCTTAGCGTTTACGACATCGAGAGGGACCTTTTCACCCAGCAGCACATTCGAAAGCGAATCGGTCAACTGTTCGATCAGCGTTTCTTTCTTGCGCTTATGTTCTTCGCTGATGGTTTTGAGCTGACGTCTCGTTTCTGCCGGCGTGAGTTTTTCGCGTGAAACTTCGCGACGGGACGAGACCTTGACGTCCATGACGATTCCGTAAGTGCCGGACGGGACTGTCAGCGAAGTATCCTTCACGTCCGCTGCTTTCTCGCCAAAGATCGCCCGGAGCAGGCGTTCTTCCGGAGCCAGTTCTGTCTCGCTTTTTGGCGTAATTTTCCCGACCAGGATGTCGCCTGGTTTTACTTCCGCTCCGACCCGCACTACGCCATCCGGGCCCAGGTTGCGCAAAGCTTCTTCGCTAACGTTGGGAATATCCCGCGTAATTTCTTCGGGTCCGAGCTTGGTATCGCGCGCGCCGATCTCGAATTCGTCAATGTGGATGGAAGTGTAAACGTCTTCCTTCACCACCTTTTCGGAGATCATGATGGCGTCTTCGAAATTGTATCCATTCCAAGGCATGAACGCGACGAGCACATTTCGTCCCAGCGCAAGCTCGCCATGGTCGGTGTTCGGGCCGTCGGCAATGACTTGGCCGCGTTTCACATGCTGGCCTTTGCGCACAATCGGCTTTTGGTTCACGCAAGTGCCGGCGTTTGAGCGCATGAATTTGCGGAGTTCGTAAACGTGAATCCCTGCTTCCGGGTCGGTTTTAAGCTTCCTTTTGCTCTCGGGCATATGACCGTCTTTAGTGACAACAATTTGATCCGCTGTGACTGAAGCAACCTTACCGCTCTCGCTGGCTAAAACGACGGCATGCGAATCTCGTGCCACTTTTTGCTCCAACCCAGTACCTACGAGCGGCGCTTCGGAAACGATCAGCGGCACACCCTGCCGTTGCATGTTGGAACCCATCAGCGCTCGGTTAGCGTCGTCGTGTTCGAGGAAGGGAATGAGACCCGCTGCCACGGACACGAGCTGTTTCGGCGACACATCCATGTAATGCACTTTGGCGGGATCGACTTCAAGAAAGTCGCCACGGTAACGCACAGAGACTTTTTCCCCAGTGAAATGTCCACGTCCGTCAATCGGCGCATTGGCTTGCGCCACGAGAAAATTCTCTTCGCGATCTGCGGTAAGATATTCGACCTCGTCCGTTACGCGGCCCTTTTCCACCTTGCGATATGGCGTCTCGATAAAACCAAACTCGTTGATGCGCGCAAACGTGCTCATCGAGCTGATTAACCCAATGTTTGGGCCTTCCGGCGTCTCGATCGGACAAATGCGCCCGTAATGCGAAGGGTGAACGTCGCGCACCTCGAATCCGGCACGCTCCCGACTGAGACCCCCAGGACCGAGAGCCGACAATCGTCGCTTATGGGTCAATTCTGCGAGCGGATTTGTTTGATCCATGAATTGCGAAAGCTGCGAACGGCCAAAGAAATCGCGGATCACCGCGCTCAGCGCCTTTGGATTAATCAGTTTCTGCGGCGTCATTCCGTCGACGTTGATGTCGAACAGCGTCATGCGCTCTTTGACCAGCCGCTCGGTGCGAGCAAGACCGACTCGGCATTGGTTTGACAGCAGCTCGCCCACGGTCCGTACACGGCGGCTCCCCAGATGATCAATGTCATCAAGCGTGCCCTCCCCTCGCCGCAAATTGATCAAATACTTGATCGCCGCGATAAAGTCTTTGTCGGTCAAAATGCGCTCGGTGGGATCGATGTTGATTCCGAGTTTCTGATTAATTTTGTAACGGCCGACCCGGCCAAGATCATATTTTTTGGGATCGAAAAAGAGCCTTTTGAGCAAAGCACGGGCGTTGGCAACGGTCGGCGGATCACCCGGACGAAGACGCCGATAGATATCCTTTAGCGCTTCTTCCTGATCGTGCGCCGGATCCTTTCTAAGCGCCTTCACGATTGTGTCGTCATTCGAGATATCGATCACTTTCACCTCGTGAATCTTGAGTGCCATGATCTGGCGGACGGTCGCCAAGGTGAGTGGTTCGAACGCGCGCGCGACTGTCACCTCGCCATCACGGATTTCCGCGGTCAGCACCTTGGTGGCTAGTTTCTCTTCGTCGAGTTTCTCGCTCAGCTTTAGGGTCTCGATATTGTAAAAAAGCTTGATGACGTCTTCGTCGGAGCCGTAACCGAGCGCGCGCAGGAACGTCGTGGCGAGAAATTTTCTACGCCGCTTACGTCGATCGAGATAAATGTAAAGAAGATCAGCCGTGTCGAATTGCACCTCAATCCACGAACCCCGGTCCGGGATGATCCGGAAGCTGTACAGCACCTTGCCGTTGACGTGAACGGTTGATTCGAAAGCAATGCCGGGAGAACGGTGAAGCTGACTTACCACCACTCGCTCGGCACCATTAATGACGAAGGTGCCCTGGGGCGTCATGAGGGGGATTTCGCCCATGTAAACCTTCTCCTCCTTCGTGCCTTTTTCTTCGCGCAGTTGGAAAGTGACGTGCAAAGGCGCGCTGTAGGTCTGCCCTTCGCGCTGCGCTTCCAGCGCCGTCAATTTCGGCTCGCCAATGTCATAGTGACTAAAATCGAGCACCGCTTTCTCGTCGTAGCTTTCAATTGGGAAGACCTCCTTAAAAACCGCCTGGAGGCCCTGATTTTTTCGCTTTCCGTAAGGGACATCCTTCTGAAGGAAATCGACGTATGAATTGGCCTGAACCTCAATCAGATTTGGCGGTTCGATGCCTTCCTTAATGCTTCCAAAGTAAATGCGTTCCGACATAATCATTAAGATCAAGAGCTAAAACCTCGCAGCGACCACACCAAAATCGCGGGCCGACGCGGGCAAGATGTTACCAGTTCAGCGACGAGCGAGGGGCACAAAAATGGCACCAAAACAGCGGGCTGTCAAATTGACACCCCCTGTTTTGCTGCCGGTAATGTGTTTTACCTTTTAGCGCCGGGTTAAAAATACGTCTGCCTAGCTTTAACCAACTCTCACCGTAATCCAGATTCGCCGCGGTGCAAGTAATTCCTTCCACCGCAGACGCTCGTGATTGGGCTATTTTATTTAATTTCGACCTTTGCACCGGCGGCCTCGATCTTTTTCTTAATCTCGTCCGCCTCCTGCTTTGTCACGCCTTCCTTAATAGTTTTGGGCGCTCCTTCAACCAGCGCCTTCGCGTCGGCAAGGCCAAGTCCCGGTACTGCGCCACGGACCTCTTTGATCACCGCGATTTTGTTTGCGCCCATTTCTTGCAGGATCACGTCAAACGTAGTTTTCTCCTCCGCGGCGGGAGCTGGTGCTCCGCCAGCCGCGCCGGCTGCTGCGGGACCGGCTGCGGCTGCTACCGGTGCGGCCGCGCTTACACCCCATTTTTCTTCAAGTTGCTTGACCAATCCAGCAATCTCCAGCACCGACAGGTTGCTGAGTTGCTCCACCAATTTGTCTGTATCTGCCATGTTTTTCCTCCAATTGCCGCCTCCGAAAGCATTCGGAAAATTAAGACCGGTAGCCACCAGCCCGGACAGTTTCGTTTCACTTCCCATCCCGCCAGTGCGAGCGGAAAATTTGTAAATTTACGACGCCGCTTGCGCCGACGCGCCCTCCTTTTCTGCTTTCGCGTTCAGCAACCGCGCTAATGCTGCGCCAGGCTCGTTCAGCAGCCGAACCAGACGCGTTGCCGGCGAAAGGAGCAGTCCGAGCAATTGCGCCTGCAAAGTTTCGCGCGGCGGCAATTCCGCGAGTGTGTCCAATTCCCCCGTGGAAAGAACCGTGCGATCAATAAAGCCAATCTTGAGGGCCGCGATCTTAAACTCGGTCGCAAACGTCTTAAAAATTTTTGCTACTGGCGCCACATCTTTTTCCCCTGTGACAACCGCCGTCTGCCCGACCAACTGATCACTGACATCGGGAAAACCCGAATCGGCCATCGCGCGCTTGAGGAAATTATTTTTGACCACGTGCATTTCCGCGCCTGTTGCGGCCAGCCGGTTCCGCAATTCGCTGAAATCAATGACCTTCATGTGCTGATAATCGGTCACCAGCACGAACGGCGAGCGTTTCAATCTATCGGACAAATCTGCAACGATACTGTTTTTCTCTGCGCGCATTTATTTCGATGTTGAGCGTTTACCTAAATGTTCAAATATGGCGCCGGATCGACGCGGACTCCCGGGGACATAGTGGCACTGATTGTCACGCCTTCAAGGTAGCGACCTTTCGCTGTCGCCGGACGGGCCCGCACAACGGCTTCGATGACCGCATTTCCATTTTCCGCTAGCGCCTTTTCTTCGAACGAAAATTTTCCAACCGGCACCGCCACGTTGCCGTTCTTATCAAGCTTGAATTCTACACGACCGGCCTTCACCTCCTGCACAGCTTTGGCAGTGTCGTCAGTCACCGTCCCAGTTCTGGGATTAGGCATCAGCCCGCGCGGTCCCAATACCTTCCCAAGCTTCCGAACCTCTGCCATTGCCGCAGGCGTCGCAATTGCCACATCAAAATCCTGAAAACCTTCCTGGCACTTCTGAATCAGGTCTTTTATCCCGACAAATTCCGCGCCAGCTTCTTTGGCCGCTTTTGCCGCCTCACCCTCTGCGAAAACAAGCACGCGCACCTGTTTTCCGCTGCCGTGGGGAAGCGGGCAGGTCCCGCGCACCATTTGGTCAGATTGCTTCGGGTCAACCCCGAGCCGGAACGAAACTGTTACGGTCTGATCAAACTTTGTCGGCGGAAACTTCTTCAGCGTTGATACAGCGTCGGCAAGATTGTATATTTTGCTCCGATCGAGCTGCTGAGCGGCGGCACGATAACGTTTACTTCGATTTCTTTGCATCTTTGTGTGCAGTTCAAATGCCTGTCGCTGGCTTTAACAACGAGGCTCCTGCTTAAAAGTTATCCCGCTCAAACCCATGGAGCGGGACACCGAACTTAGCGGCTATCTCTGCCTTGTCAAAAGATCAGTAGGCCGAAGCAAAGGAGCGCCCGAGCTATGGATTACCTGGTTTCGCCGCACTTTCCGCCAGTCCTTCTCGCGCCGCAGCGAGGCTGGGATCGAGTGTGAGCGCCTGTCTGAAGGCAACAACGGCGCGCTCGTGTTGATTGAATAAGGCGAGATAACGTCCCCGATTGATCAACATCGCGGTATAGGCCGGTAAGACTTTAAGGTTGACCACGTCATCCTTCTCAAACCGCACCGTCCCATCAGCCAGACCGCGGGTCTGCAGGTGCGGGTCTGGCGAATCGTGAAAAGTCTGATCAGTCGCGAGCTTAAAAACGAGGCCTTGCGGAACAAGTTGGTACGTTTGCGTGAGCCACTGCGTCAGCTCGCCATTCATTGAATCGGACAAAAGCAAGTCCTTTGTCATGTAGACTGGCGCAACCTTGTTTTCGTTCGTCACGATTGAGCGGATCATCTCGAAAAATGCCGCGCTGATTTTTTGCGTCAGCAGCGCGTTGGTTTTGAACGCGTCGGGATCGCGCTCCCATTGTCTGAGAATCTCAACAAAAGCATCAATCTTGTCGCGTGACCTCTCGATCAACCCGGGATAGGCGTGTCTTAGATAGTCGAAATACCACGAACGACGCAGGAGATTGATGTCGACCACTTTTACGTCGCGTCGGCGTTGCTCCACTTCTTGTGCATAGAATATCGGCGATACGACCTGCCAGTCTAGCGTAAGTAAAAGCCCATTCGGCTCCATCGTGCCCAGCAGATTTTCGACATAATCGTGGGCGATAAAGTAATGCCTGCGATTGTTGAACGGCCAATTCGCTGCGAACGCTGTTGCAGACGTGAGTAGAACAGCAATTGCAGCAATCCAGTACGTTTTTTGTAACGTCGTTGCCTTGGACGCGGTCAGCTGAATCAACCAGCGGATCCCGAACCCGGCGGAAATCGCGACGGAAATAAACGTCGGCAAATAGTAGGCATCTTTGTCCTCAGCAATTTCGTAGCTGAGGGCGTAAGCCAAATCGGCAATGACTATAAACAGCAGAAACCAAAAACTTGTGCGGTCCTGCCGGAAGACAGTGGCGAACCCGGCAATAGCCACAACGAGGGGCACGGGCAGCCAGGCAGGTCCGAATTCGCGCAGGAGCATTCGGCAAAATTCAAGAAACTGCGTTCCTATCAGCGACGGACTGAACGACAGGAACACCCGATATTGACGACCGGTTATGTGCCACCAAATTTCTTGCAGCGAACGTGGATTGCCCCAGTTGATCACAGGCGAACGGGAGGCTGCAAAAGGCAAATAGGCATAAATAGCGACCAAAGCGGCGATCGAAATCAGCGCCGCATACAGTAGTCGGCGGCTGGTAAAAAATCTCAGGCCTGCTGTCCTGTAAACGAGAACCCCGAGAGCCGGGAGCATCAGCCCCACAGTCACGTGATGAACGCCCAACGCCAACCCAAATACGAGCGCAGCGGCATAAAGCCATGCGTCGTGCTTCGCGCGCGCCGCCCCGATATCGCTTCGATCTGCAACGATGCACCGCCGCCACCTAAGCATCAGAAACAAAACAACCAGGATCAGCAGCGCGTTGAGAGTATAAACTTCGGCAATGGTCGCATACGACCAAAGCGTGCGGGAGAATGCCATGAGCAAGCCCGCGCCGAGAGCAGGAGCGAAGATCAAAAGTGAGCCGATGCGCGAACCCTCAATGTTCTTCTTCTGCTGCGCGCTTCTCTTCTCGGACGTGCGCAGATATGAAGCCGTGATCATTAACTCCGCCACAACCAGAGTGAGCATCGCGGAAGCAAGTGCCGCGAAAAGAGCGGACGAAAAATTGATACGCACCGCAACGTTTCCAAACGGCACGAGCGATGCGAGATGAGCGAGAATCACCCAGAGGGGAACGCCTGGCGGATGCGCGACCCCGAGACCTTGAGCAACTACGATCAATTCGCCGCTGTCTATCAGAGTGACCGTGGGAGCGAGCGTCCAGCTATAAAGAACGAGCGCGACGAGAAATACTATTCCCGCACAGAGCAACTCCACTCGCAACAAACGAGTTGTGTCAGAACTGTTCGTCTGCCGCTCTAATTTTGACGCTTGCAACGAACCCCTTGTCCCGTGTCGCGTACTACGATCGTGAGATCGTTTGTCCTTTAAACGGCCGCGAGTCATGGGCGTATCGTCCCGTAAACTGCGTTCGCTGCAAACCATGAAAGCGATGCGGGACCGCATCGCTCTTCGCTGCATGAAAGAACTCTTGTTTCCGTCGGGCGCTTCGCTTCAATAGCCGCGACATGAAATTGTCGATCTCGGCTGGCGTAATCTGCGTCGCGTTCGCCAGCAACATCATTGCGCAATCTCCCACTCCAGCGCCATCGCCGTCACAACCGCCGGCAGATTACGATCTCCGATGGGGCGTTAAAATTCCGATGCGCGACAGCGTCGAACTCAACGCGACATTGTATTTGCCGAAGACGCCGGATGGCTCGTCGCGCAAGACGCCGGTGGTCTTCACCCTTACTCCCTATATTTCCGATACGTACCACGACCGCGGCGCCTACTTCGCGTCGCATGGATACGCGTTCGCGCTGGTCGATGTTCGCGGACGCGGAAATTCCGCTGGTGAGTTTGAGCCGTTTGCAAATGAACCGCGGGACGGACACGACGTTGTCGAATGGCTAGCGAAGCAACCCTTCTGCGATGGCAAAGTTGCAATGTGGGGCGGTTCGTACGCTGGGTTCGATCAATGGGCGACAGCAAAAGAATTTCCGCCGCATCTGGCGACGATCGTTCCTGCCGCCGCCGCGCACCCGGGACTCGACTATCCATCCTACAACAACGTCGGGATGACTTACGACGTGCAGTGGTTCACACTGACCAGCGGTCACACCGCACACGACAGGCTTTTCGGCGATCAAAAATTCTGGCGCACAAAATTCCTGGACGCCTACAAAAAGCATATCCCTTTCAAGTCGCTCGACTCATTCGTTGGGAATCCGTCCGTAAATTTCCAGCGCATCCTGAAACATCCCATGGCCGACGCCTACTACGACTCGATGCTGCCGATGGCCGAGCAGTTCCGAAAAATCACGCTGCCTATCCTGACAATCACCGGTCAATACGATGGCGACGAACTGGGCGCGTTGACTTATTACGAGGATCATCTCGCAAACGCTCCGCCAGAAGGGCGGGCGAAACATTTTCTCATCATCGGCGCGTGGGATCACGCCGGCACGCGTACGCCGACCGATGAAGTCGCCGGCGTAAAGTTCGGCTCCGGTGCGATCATCGATCTTAACGATCTGCATCGCCAGTGGTACGACTGGACGATGAAAGCGGGCCCGAGGCCCGCCTTTCTCAAAAACCCGGTCGCTTATTATTTGCTCGCGTCGGGAAATGGTGGCGCCAACGGCGAATGGAAATACGCCGATGATTTCGCTGCGTTGATCGCCAATCCGAAAACATTTTATCTCGTGTCGAAGAATGGCAACGCCAATGGAGTATTTCGTTCCGGCGCGCTGACTGAAACGCAGCCGACCGACGGCGCCGACAAATTCACATATGACCCGCTGGACACACATCGGGGAGAATTTGTCGAAGGCACGGACCCGAAAGAGAAAACTGCCGCGATCGATCAAACCTTTGCGCTGAGCATCGGTAGTGATGGCTTAGTGTATCATACCGATCCGTCGCCAAACGAGACGCCACTGATTGGTTGTCCTGCCGTCACCCTCTGGGTATCCATCGACACGCCCGATGTCGATCTTGAGTGCGATCTCTACGAAATCCAGCCGGACGGCACGAGCATTGCGCTGTGGAGCGACGTTCGCAGGCTTCGGTACCGCGAATCTTTACGTCAGGCAAAGTTAGTAACACTGGGTGAGATCGTGCGCTGCAATTTCAATCCCGGATTGTTCGTCGCGCGACGGTTAATGAAAGGCAGTCGACTGCGCCTGGTTGTCACCGCGGTGAATTCGATTTCTTGGCAAAAAAATTATTGCTCGGGCGGAGTCGTTGCGGACGAAACGGCCAAAGACGCGCACACCTGTCACGTGCAGATCTATCACGACGCCGAGCACACGAGTACGATCGCGCTCCCGCTGCGCTAACGGGACTCGGCTGCGGGTGACATGATTCGCAGCGCTTCAGGATTATCGCTGACGCCTGTGTCATCATCACGATAAGGTCCGAAGCTCCAGTCGACGTTGTGCTCACGGAATAGTGAGGTCGTGTCGCGCAACCATTCCAATCCCCCCTGCCCTTCAAAGCAACTCTTCGTCAGTCCGAACGACCAGACAAACATCGGCACCTTGTGCTTCGCGCCGAACTCGAGCTGCCGTTGGAGATAAAATTTTAGGTAGTTTTTGTCGAAGGGGAAAACGCGGCCGCGGTCGTTGACGGCCTCGCGATAGACAATCTCGAAGCGCGGATCAGGATAATGAATGCCGATATCGCGATCTTCCCGCCATGGTGCGTGTTGATGCGTGTATTCGTCGCGCTCGAAAAAATAAAATTGATAAACCACGTTCGGGTCGGGCACGACGAAGAACGCGCGCTCCGGTGCAAGATCGAGACCGGCCATTTCGCGCCGGGTACCGAACTCGCCGTAGAGCCGCTCGACAAAGATAATGTGGTGATTGTCGATCTTGCGGATACGCGCGACGGTTTTGTTCGCGAGGTCGATCCATTGCTGGCGTGTGCCGGAGGCCACCGGCTCGGCAAAAATACCGTAGCCGATAATCTGTGATTCGTCTTTATAGCGCTGCGCAATCGCCTCCCACAGCTTGAGAAATCGCTCCTGTAACTCCGGCTGAACCCAAATCCGATAATCAAACGCTTCGCCTTTGGTCGGCACGAACTGTGCGCCCTCGATGATCAACATTTGTAAAACGACTCGCAGACCGTATTTCCGGGCGAAAGCAAGGTGTCGCTCCAACCGTTTCCAGCCGACGTCGATGTATTTCTCCGGCCCGGCTTCGTTGTAGAACCGCTTGTAGCTGAGGAACACCGTCACTGCATTGAACTTCAGCCGCGCGATCTCCTCGTATTCTTTCTCGAGCGGATCGGACGCCGTCGATCCGGTCCCGATCGCGCGAATGTGAAACTCGACCCCGTCGCCTGAAACCAAATGTTGTCCATCGACAACGACAAAGTCGCGCGTGCGCTGCGCCGGCGATGGTTTCTGTTCAGCTTTTCCGACAGTCAACGCGAAACAGGCGACCGAAAACAAAGCGAGCCGCTTCATCCAGGCAATCTTAACGCCGGAGTTCTCGCCCGTCGAAATGGTGCCCACACGCTGACCTATTCATCTTCCGCGGATCTGCGCCGTGTAATTGACAATCGAAATCAATTCGGGCAAACCGACAACGATGCTAAGACGTACCTTCTTTATCATGGCCGCGATCGCGGCGATTGCCAGCGTCGCGCACGCTGATCCGGAGATTGTGATCGCCATCCGTTATTTGCAGGCACAGGGGACCAGTTACTCCCATCTCTATTTGTATCGCGAAGACGGAAGACTTTTGCGCCAGTTAACGAATGACAACTCGGGGCAGGACTCGGGTCCAATTTTCGCACCGGACGGCAGCTCGATCGTTTTTACGCGCGAGAAGCCTCACGATGTGCGCGAATTCTGGAGTGTCGATCCTCTAGGGAAAGCGTTGAAGAAATTGGACGCTGCGCCGGATTGGTATATTGCGGCGAAGAGCTCGCCATATTTCACCAATATCGAGCCGGAGGAATCAGCTTCGCCAAGTCCGGCAGCGTCACCTGAGGAATCTGCCGCGGCCGCCACAACGCCGCCGCCTAGTTACAAATCGCCCGATGGTTCCGTCGAGCTGATCCTACGCGAAGATCCAAAGGACGAAGATGATCAGATCAATGGTCCTGGTCATGGAAAACATTACCTCCTTCGCGATTTGAAAACGGGGACTGAAACTGAGTTCGACAAGATCCCTGGATTTTATGGCGCAGTTGAGATTCTTCATGACAGCCAGGACAAAAATCGGAATTTTCTATTTGAAGGTCCGCTGCGGCTCGCATTTTTTGGTCTGCACCTGAACAGCACTGATGGCGACACGGTTTTCGCGCTGGATTTGAGCGGCCCGCGATTTGTCAGGCTTTCGCCGAACTGGGCCACGCCGATTCCGCTTCCCAGTGAAGCCGCGTTTCTCACGTTTACGGAAAATCGCTACGTTCCGATTCCCGAAAGCTCGAAAACGGCGAACTGTTCCTACATCGAGCGTTGGGACCAGAAGCTTAACAAGATTCGCTATGCCCGCGAGAAATCGGCCGCGCTATGTTTCGGCATGTCGATGTATCGGCCGGGCCTGACGCCAACGACAATCACAATGCGCAGAAGCGCCAATTGAAACTGCCTTGAAGTATATCTGGGTAGTGTTCTTGCTCAGTTCGCTTGCTCTCTCTACGAGCAGCCAAACGCAGGCGGATTCTCTGGATAAATTGGCGGGCGACTTTTGGGCGTGGCGCGCGAAATACGCGCCATTTACAGGCGACGACGTGAACCGGATCGAGCGGCCGGGCGGAAAGCGCGATTGGTCCCGAGCGCAGATCGAAAATCAACGAAAAGATCTGGCTGGGTTTGAAGCGCGCTGGAAAAAACTGGATGCGACCGCTTGGCCAATTCC
>WNFS01000220.1_pt1 | contig 49189 bp, 35 predicted proteins | sample 5400141 | NCBI WGS metagenome assembly WNFS01 (sample SAMN13153358, study PRJNA577476) | soil metagenome | isolation source: 60 cm saprolite under Madrone tree | place: USA:California | collected 2016-06-14
GCGTGATTCCAGTCCACCGTCTCGCTGAAAGAAGGGCCGAAATCGATTATTTTGCTCTTATTCGGTCTCCACAAATAGCCGCCGAACGCATTGTTCTGGCGGATGTCGATGCGGTTGACGAAACCCAACTCGGTGCAGAAATTTGGCGAGAAATCGTTGTAGTTGGTAGAAAAGGTGAAATGCCGGCCGGTATAGGAGGCATCGGTCCACAAGGCATTCCCCTGTTGCGAGCCGATAGATGGATTGCTCGATGCGAACGACAGGCAATTCTGTCCAGCGTTGAGATCCTGCCGCGTCCAGGTGTGTACGGCCTGAACATCAGCGACCCAGTTCTTGGTGAACTTGAGGCGTGCATCGAGCGAAGCCACGCGATTGCTGGTGTCCGCGAAATCGCGGCTGGAAAAAAAACCGCCAATGTAGGACTGCTTGCCAAACTCACGGGTCACGCGCACGACGCCATCGGCCGCACGCGTGTGGTAGGGACCGGTGGTGAATCCGAGACTCGGCTGGCGGTCATCGATCACCAGCGCCCCGAGGGTCCATTTGCCAAGCTTTCCCGTCATACGGCTGCCGAACTGCGGGTCGGCGATCTGCCGGGAAAAGAACAGATTGATGGGCGTCATGAAAAAACCGGCATTTTCAATGAAGAACGGACGCTTTTCCGGAAAGAAAACGGCAAAGCGCTGATTCACGGTCACTTGAGGGTCGTCCGACTCCACCTGGCTGAAATCCGGATTCAGCGTCACGTCAAACGTCAGCGCATCCTTCAAAACAAACTTCGCGTCCAGGCCGGCGCGATGTTCAAAGTTGTCCTGAAAGAAAGGAGGCGGAGCGGGATTCGGCGGGTTGGTCTGCGTCGGTTGATTCAAGAAGTGATTGCTGGCCAGCAAGCCATACGGAATGAGCTGGATATTGCGGCCGGGGGAAACTTTTTCCAAGCCGCCCATGGGCGCGAATTGCTGGGTCAGCCCCTCGACGCGCTGCGTCACGTACGGCCAATAATCGTATTCGCTCTTGCGAAGAATCGTGCGGTAGAGAGCGATTCCCCAGGTTTGCTCCGGGTCATGAGAGAACCGCAGGCTCTTGAACGGAATCGAAAAAAAAACGACGTAGCCGTCGTTCGTGACGCGGCCGGCGTTATCCCACAGCGTGTCGAAGCTATAGTCGTATCCTTGCCCCTCGGTATAGATCGCATCGGTCTGCACGCCGACCGGATTGGAAAAAAAGTAATACGCGCGGTGAAAATCGCGAAAGGTGTCCAGCAGCACACCCACGCCGTCGTCCTGATCCGAAGATTCGCGTTTCGAGAGGTGCGCGCGAACTTCTCCTGGTTCATCATGGCAGGCGAAGGCAACATAGAGATTCTTGTCATCATAGGAAAGGTAAGCGGTCGTTGACTCGGTCGCAGGAGTGCCGTCGCCGGGAATGTTCTGACGGAAATCGGTGACCGTCAGTTCAGCTTCGCGCGGGTGATTTTCAAGGAAATCCTCGAGTTTAGGCGCATGATGCACGCGGGGAATCTTTGACAGCGGAATCTTGGCCTCATTTGGAGGAGGGGCAGCCGGAGCCTGCGCGGAGACACGCGTCGCCGCGGCGCAAGCAAGGAGAATCGCAAGAATGCAATTCCGGATGAGAGGGCCCATTTGGGATGTCTTTATATAGCTTCCACTTTTTCTTTACGCAAGCGCAAAGTGGCATAGCTGTTGCTTCATTGAGGATGATAGCAGCAGAGATATATGGAAGCTTCCGTTTGAAGCTACGAGGCAGGCGGAAGAATTTCATAGCGCCAGGAAAGCGCGGCCGTTTTCCTGAGCATGGCTGAAACGGAACAGTACTTGTCTTCGCTCAGCTGGATGGCGCGTTTCACGGCCGCGTCATCAAGTTGGCCGCGGAGGCGATAGAGTATTTCCAGCTTGGTCCAGACCGTGGGCGGTTCCGCGGCGCGTTCGCCCGAGCAAATCACTTCCAGCGATTCGAGCTTCTGCCGCTTCTTCTCCAGGATGGTGACTACGTCGGTGGCGGTGCAGGCCCCCAGCGCCAGCAGCACGAGCTCCATGGGGCCTGGTGCGTTGTTCGACGCGCGGTCGGAATCAATGGTTATCGCGTGTCCGGACGGACCGATGGCTACGAATTTCTGTTCGCCGATCCACTTCACGGATCCTGTCTGCATGCGGCCTCCTCGGAGAAAGCATAGCAGGACGAGAAGGTTGAAACGAGACGCCCGGATTCCAATTGGCTTTCGATTCGTTTTTTACTTTGAATTGCGCGGCCCGGCCGATAATCTCAATAGCGCTCGGGAGGAGAGGACAAATGCAAATGTCAGTTTCAATCGGAAGGCGCCTGCTTACGATAGCCGTGCTCGGGGCGTCGGCGCTTCTTTGGTCATCCACAAGAGGAGCCATGGCGCAGCAGAATACGATGGCGGCCAGCGAAAAAGATCAACCATACGTAATTGAGTACTACTACAAGACGAAATGGGGTCACGCGGAGGAATTCCTGGCGCTCTTCAAGAAAAATCATTACCCGGTTTTGAAAAAAGAGATTGAACTAGGCCGCATGCTAAGGGTAAGCATGACCGTTCCCCGGTATCACACGACCGAAGATGGCCGGTGGGATTATCGCGTCACTATCGTCTACAAGAACGCAGCGATCGCCAATGACAGTTTTGACAGCTCCGCTCTAATCAAGCAGCTCTTTCCTGACCAGGAAACCTATAAGAAAGAAGAGCAACGTCGCTTCGAGATTCTCGAAGCGCATTGGGATCTGCCGATCAAGGACGCGGAGCTCGAGGCGCACTGATCATTTTCATGTGGTGGACGCACGTCTGAAAGGGGCTGATCGAGCCGGAAGGTGTGCTTTGGAATTCCGAAGCTGCGAGGGCGGGTCAGCTACCGCGCAGCGGTCCGGAGGTAGCGGCCACTTCGATGATCGGGTTGGGCAGAGCCCGCATGGTGCGGACGAAAACTTCCACGATAGCTCCGTCAAACTGGGCATTGGCGCAGCGCTCCAGCTCGGCGAGAGCGTTTGGCGCACTCCGGGCCTTCTTGTACGTGCGGTCGCTGGTGATCGTATCGTAGGCATCAGCGACGGCGATAATGCGCGCTCCAAGCGGAATGCTCTCTCCGGTCAAGGCCTCGGGGTAGCCGGAGCCGTCAAAGAATTCGTGGTGGTGCAGTACCATTTCGCGAATACGCGCGAGAGGCGTGAGGGGATCGAGAATCTTCGCGCCAAACGTCACGTGTGATTTCATGGTCTCCCACTCATCGAGATTGAGCGGGCCGTTCTTGTTCAGAATACTTTCCGGGATGCCGACCTTGCCGATGTCATGGAGCACGGCGCCCAGCCGAATCTCTTCGACTTCAGCGTCCTTCATTCCCATCGCTTCCGCAATCAGCGCCGCATACGCGGAGACTTTCTGGGAGTGGCCCTGCGTGTAGTGATCCTTGGCGTCAATCGCAAACGCCAGGGACGTGACGGTGTCCAGCACGGCTTGCGGCAATGCCTGCGGGCCCTGAGCCGCGGCCGCGGCCAGTTTGCCGTTATTCGGTTCGGTGGCCGCGAGCGATTCGGTGAACTGCCGCAAGCGCTGGTAGATCTCTTCAAAGGCCTCGGGTCCGGTGGAGAAAAGCCGTTTGAGCGTCACGCCGAGGTACGCCTCGAGGACGTCGCGTTTCCATTTTTTCGCTTCATTGGGATCGAAGTGATCGGCCGTTGAGACGGCGTTCCCGCCCTGATGCTTGGAAAGATACATCGAGGCGTCGGCCACCTGGATGAGCTCTTGCGGCGACGAGCCGTGCAGTGGATAGCACGCGATGCCGAAGCTGGCGCTGATATTTTTCTCGCGCAAGAGCGGATCGGCGGATACCCAGCCGCGGAGCTTGCTGGCCAGCTGCCGGGCATGTTCCATACTGGTTTCCGGCATCAGAATGACAAACTCATCTCCGCCGTAACGGGCAACAACGTCGGAGCGCCGGCAATTGGTCTCCAGAATCTGCCCGACGCGCTGCAAAACGAGGTCGCCTTCGAGGTGACCATAGAAATCGTTCACGAATTTGAAGCGGTCGAGGTCCATAAGCACAAGAGCAAACGCGCGGCCGGCACGAGTGGAACGTTTCCATTCCGCGGACAACGCTTCCATGAAAAACCGATGCGTCTTCACGCCGGTAAGCCCGTCGGTGATGGCTTGCTCCTGCGCCTTCTGGAAAGAAAGCGCGTTGTGCAGCGCACCGGCGATTAGGTCGGCGAGCGTGCGCAACAGCAGAACTTCTTCCTCGGAAAACTCTACCGGTACGGATGACTCGATATAGAGAATGCCATGGAGCTGCTCGGCATAAAAAACTGGCAAGGCGATGGCGGCCACGGAATCCGGCAACAGCGGCCTCATCGCCTCGTCGGCCGGAGAGGCGGGGCGGTAAACCGCCAAGTGTCCATTGCGGGCCACGTGGCCAATGAGGCCCGCGCCTAGGGAAATGCGCTGCCCCAGCGTCCCACGGCGCGCTCCGGCTTCCGCTTGGATCACCACTTCGCGCGTCGCGTAGTCCAGAACTCCGATGCCAATGTGATCGTAGGTCAGGCCGGCCTCGAGTTGTTCGGTGATTTTGGCGAGCATTTCGTCCGGGTTAAGAGTGGCGATGGCATTCCGCGAAATGGTGTTGAGCAGCGAGAGGTGCCGCGCCTTGGTGCGCTCCTCGTTGAACAGCCGGGCGTTTTCAATGGCGATACTGGCTTCGCTTGCCAGGACGCGCAGAAGTTCCAGGTGGCCCTCGTCAAACACACGCTCATGGTCGGAGTACACGGCCATGGCGCCGATGGCGTGATCGTAGGCCACGAGGGGTACGCCGCAGAAGCACCCCTTTGTGCGCAGCGGCTCGACGCCCAGTTTTTTTACCTCTCCCACGTAATTGTCGCGGATGAGCACTGGCTGCCGCGTTCGAATGATGTACTCGGTAATATGATTGCCTGCGGGGCGCGCGCGCTTTGGCAGCCGGGCGCCATCCACGATCTCGAGATCGAATTGAATTTCGTCACGCAGCGGATCCATCTCCGCAATGTAGAAGTTTTCCACATCGAAGAGACGCCGGAGCTCTTCCCACACTTTCCTTGTCAGGTCTTCCTTGTTCAGGGTCGAGCTGAGAGCGCGGCCGATTTCGTTCAATACGTGAAGTTCTTCGGACCGCCGCGAAGTCTGTTGAATCAAATAGCTGTTCTCAACCGCCATCCCGATCTGATGGCCGAGAGCCAGCAGGAGCCGAAGCTCGGCCGGCGTGAAGCGCCGGCTGTCCGGAGTCCCGAGAAGGAGCACGCCGAAGGCTTGCTCTTTAGCTTGCAGGCTGATCGCCACCACGCTGCGAAGACCCTGCGCGAGGGCCAACTCGCGGAATCGGCGAATGGCCTTTTCTTTTTCGAGCGCCGAGAGGGAGTCGTCACGAAGGTCGCGAAATCCCAGCAGACCGCCGAGGCGGGCCACGAGGCTGACGAGATAATCGTCCAGCCCCTCGTTCTGAGCAGCGCGACAAAATTCATCGCTCAGTCCCACGGCAACGACGGAAGTGGGGCCCTGCGGATCACCATGGTGCAGAAAGAGCGCTCCGGCGGGCAGCCGCACGACGCCCAGCACGCGGTCGAGAGCCTGCGACAGCATGCGCTGAATCTCGCCGCCCACAAAGCTGGAGGTCGCCAGATTGAGATTCGAAAGCGCCAGCATGTTGCGTTCGATGCGGCGCTTTTCTTCTTCATAGAGCGCCATGACCATAAGCATGGCGACGAACGCACACGGGGCGGCGGCAACCACGTTCATCCCCGGGCCCTGGAGTTCCGGCGTCGCATTCATAATATGGAGCGCGATCCACAGGACTCCCCAGGAAGCGAAAGAAACTCCCAGCAGCCTGTCCGCGAGCGTTTCCTGACGGCGGCTTTCCTGCCAGAACACCACTGCAACGCCAACGTACAGCAAGGAAGCTGGTACGAGGACCGAAACCGAAACAGCGTTTGCGGCATTGGCGGCGGCCCAAAATCCGAAGAGCGCAGCAACAACCAGACCGGCAATTTTCCATGCTTTCTGCTGAGAATAAAGCTGTGCACCCAGAAAAAAGAGCACTCCGGAAAGCCCAAAGAGCCAATGATTCAAGGCACTCTGGAGCGGGCTCCCCGCGGCACTCGGAGCCAAAGTCGGCCCCACGTAATGAAGCGCGAATACCGCCCAGCCGGCAGTCCATAGCAGCAGATAGGTCTGGCGCTTGATGCTGTGGATGTACGCAAAAAAGCCCGCTACCAACGTGGTGGCGATCAGCAGCGCCAGCGAAATGAAACTCTGATGCATCAGGAGCACATTCGATTCTCCGCGGTACCGCGGATGATACTCAGCAAGGCACGAAAGCGCAAAGGTCTTTCGCGCTTTGCCGTGCACGCGCAGCCCTAGAATGCGCACGCGAGGACAGTCGTGCAGCGACGCAGGAAGGTCGCGCCCGTACACAGAACAAAGTACCTGTGATTATGGATTACGCGATTTTCAGGAAGCAAGTGTACCGGCGTACTGGTGGCCAAAGAGACAGCATCGTGGTGGTAACCGATTCAGTACAAAGGGGATACGAATTCGAGATTTTCTCTCAGAACTTACGCCGGGAACACGCTCGAATTGACTGAGCAATGCGCCTATGCTCCCGCTTGTTCTAGATGGCCTGCTCCCCGTGGAAACTCAATTCTCGAACAACTAAACGGTGGTAGAAAACCGGCGCATTGGACGCCAATTGGGTGTTTGGCTACACTGAGGGTTTGAATTCAAGTGGAAAGACGCGCTGACGATGAGTGACTCCGTTCACAAGACAACTTCCGTGAGGGTGCGTTTCGCCCCGTCGCCTACCGGGTATTTGCACGTGGGAGGGGCGAGGACGGCGCTGTTTAACTGGCTATTTGCACGACACCAGGGCGGCACCATGATTCTTCGGATCGAGGATACCGACGCGGAGCGCAACAAGCCGGAACTGGTGCAGGGAATTCTGGATGGCTTGCAGTGGCTGGGCGTCCATTGGGATGAGGGACCGTTTTACCAGTCGCAAAGAACGGAATTGTATCGCGCGGCAGCGAAGAGATGTTTGGCGAATGGGGCGGCATTTTTGTGCTACTGCCCCGCGGAAAAATATGCCGGTGGAGACTACGCCGAGCCGGCGCAAGACGAGGAACCGAAGGCCGGCGGGCCGCGCCGCGTGACGCGCTGTTCCTGCCGCGATGGCAAACCTTCGACACCGGGAGCAAAGCCGGCGATCCGCTTCAAAGTTCCTCTTGGCGGAACGACCAAATTCTTCGACGCGGTTTTTGGCGAACGCGAATTTTCGAATGAGGAAATCGAAGACTTTGTCTTGTTGCGCTCCGGAAAAGGCGAGGAAGAATTCGGCCAGTCGATGTATCAGTTGGGCGTGGTCGTCGACGACATCGACATGCGCATCACCCACGTGATTCGCGGTGCGGATCACATTTCGAATACGCCGAAACAGGTTCTGCTGTACCGCGCGCTGGGCGCGGAGCCTCCTGTTTTCGCCCATGTGCCGCTGATTCTCGGCGCGGATAAATCCAGGCTTTCGAAACGTCACGGTGCCACAGACGTCAACATGTACCGCGCCGAGGGTTTCCTGCCGGAGGCGTTCCGCAATTTTCTGGCGCTGCTGGGCTGGTCGCCGGGCGGAGACGAGGAATTTCTGCGCACGAAAGATTTGATCGAGAAATTTTCACTCGAAGGCGTGAGCCGCACCAACGCCGTGTTCGACCGGCCCAAACTCGAGTGGTTCAATACCCAGTATTTACAGAGACTACCGATCGAGGAGCTGCTGCCCGAAGTCGAAAATGAATTGAAGCGCAGTGGCTTGTGGAGGCCAGAGTGGGGGGTTGGCGTCGCTCCGGGCCCCGACGGCAGGGATCACGCGTGGTTTTCAAAGACCGTGGATTTGCTGCGGCCACGAATCCGTTTGCTTCCGGACTTTTCGTCGTGGTCGCGCGCGTTTTTCAGCGACGAATTCATGCGCGACGAGGCGGCCAAGGGAAAATTCTGGAAAGATCCGAAAGTGCCGGAGCTCCTCGCGAAGCTTGCCGAGGCGCTCGAAGTTCTTCCGGAATGGAATCACGATGCTTGCGATCGCGCATCGCGCGCGGTGGCTGAGGCTGGCGGGGTCAAAGCGGGACTGCTGATCAACGCGACGCGTGTGGCGATTGTCGGCCAAGCCGTGGCGCCGCCGCTCTTCGATACCATGGTTGTTCTTGGACAGCAGCGCGTCGTGCGCCGTTTGCGCGATGCGGTCGCCGGTTTCGGCAAACCCTAGAGTGAGCGTTCTTTCAAAGAAGCTCGAACTCTACCATCCTGATCTAAACTCAATTCCCTGAATCGACATGACGTATTTATTGTTTTCCGAAGATTTCCGCGTGCGCGGGTTTGGCCGCTGAGGCCGAAGCGACGACGTTCAGCACCGCCTCAAGAGTAAGCGTGACCGGAGGCAAGCAGAGTTCGCTGCTACACGCCTGGTAGCGGAGTTTGAGAGGAATGTGCTGTTCGCCGAGCGGGGCGTCCGCGAGCGCCGTGACGGGCACGCGAAGAATCACGATGTCCTGGTAGACGTTCAAAGGAATCTTGGAAAAGGCAAATTTTTCCAGTTTCCCCTTAGGATAGGAAACTTCGCCGCTGTTGAAGCCGGATGGAAGGGCGGCCTTGAGATCCGTCGCGATCAGATAGTCCTCCGATTTTTCGCGTGCGTTGACGTGGAAGCCGGGGCGGATCTTCATGACCACGGCGATTTGAAATGAGCTGCCACGGGCGGCGGGTTCGAGCGAGGCGTAGATTTCAGGTTTGACGACGTCGCGGCCGGAAGGAACTTGCGATAACCCTGAGGGTGAAAGTGCGGCACACAGCACGAAGGCGATGCCGAAAAACACTTTTGCTGATTTCACAAGGTCACCTGGGCGCCGAGCTGCTGGGAGATCACGCGGCTCATGACCGCGCGCAGATCCTCGCCGGTTTTCTCGTGGACAAAGGCGTTGCGCGATTCGTTCCAGCCGAGCTTGAAACTTGTGGAAAGCGCGGAGACCCAGATTTCGCGGACGGGCGTGTTAGGCGAAATGACGAACTTGGCCTCCTCGGGTTCTTCAAAGAGAACTTCTAGCTTGCCAGCTTCGCCTTCGACGTCAAAACCGTGTTCATCGCCGGCGGTGAGCATGCGGCGCTTGAGGTCCTCGAAAGCAGCATCGGCTCTTCGTTGAAAGTCCTTTTCATCGAGCATGCATTTAGCCTACACGAAGAGAGCGAGTCGCGGGTAGCGGGCAGTGGACGAGACGCGAGTGGGTGCGGGGGCAGCATTCAGCTGTCCTTGATTTCGCGGAGTCGGCCGCTGGCGACGTCATAGACGAAGCCGCGGACGGCCACTGTCTTGGGAATCCAGGGATGGGTATGAAGCTTCTGCAATTGGTGGCGGACATTTTCTTCGATGTTTTGGAAGGCGTAGAAGAAGGCGGGGGCGATGGCTTCGGTTCCGGCACGATTCTGGATTCTGGCCCGCAAATCCTGTTCGGTGGTCTGCATCAATCCGCAATCGGTGTGATTGATGACCATGAACTCTTCCGTGCCGAGCAGATGATGCGACACGACCAGGGAACGCAGGGAGTCGTCCGTTACGATGCCGCCGGCGTTTCGGATGATGTGGGCGTCTCCCTCCTTCAGTCCCAGAGTGCGAGTCGAAAGCCGGGTATCCATACAAGTCAGGACCGCGAGCTTGCGTTCGGGACGCGGGGTCAATCTGCGCAATTCGTGGGTGCGTGAGTAAATCTCGTTGGCGGCTAGAACTTCGTCAATGACGCTCATGATGAGAAGAGTTTAGCAAATCGAAGGAGTGGGCAGTGGGGACGGAGCGAGCTTGATGGGGCGCACGTAATGGTGTAAGAGTAGCGGAATGAATCGCGTCCTTTTGGGAATATTGTGTGGCATCGGGTTTGGCGTGGTTGATGCGTCGATGGTGATGTTCGGGAAGAGCCCGGACAAGTCCACAGGAATGCTCTTGCAAGCATTTTTCAGCCGATTCGCGCTGGGCTTTTTGGCGGCGAATGTTTCGCTGCGTTTGCACCCCGCGATTAGCGGCGCCCTCGTGGGATTGTTGGTCAGCGTGCCCGATGCGATCGCGATGAAATCTTATGCGGGAATCCTCGGGACTGGCTTGGTGTTTGGCGCGCTGACCGGCTGGGCCGTCAAAATGTGGGCGAATTAAGGGCGGCGTCGTAAATATCTCGCCCTGAGAATGGCTCGCCGCGAGGTCCTACCTTGCTTCGCAGCCTGCCGCGTGATTACAGTTTCCTCCGATCAAAACGTCGTGCAACAGGATTGCGGGCCATCCTCGTGCTCACCCTTCTCTTGCCCGTTCGCGTTACAACTGAGACTCGATGGCTTTGGTGAGTTCTTCGTAGCTGATGAGGCCCTGGACTTTTTTGACGATCTTCCCGTCCTTGGAGATCAGGAAGCTGGTGGGGTAGCCGAGAAGGCCGCCGAACTTGTCGGCGACGTCGTCGTTGCCGATGACGATGGGGTAGTTCATGGGAAGTTTCTGGCCATTGACGTTGAAACGCTCCTTGGCGAGGAAGGGAGCGACGGCGGACTTGCCTTCTTCGTCCATGGCGATCCCCAGAACGGTGAAGCCTTTCGCTTCATACTTCTGCTGCATTTCGATGAGCCAGGGAATTTCGATATAGCAGGGATCGCACCAGGTGGCCCAGAAATTGACCAGCACGACTTTGCCTCTGTACTTGGCAAGGGTAGCGTCTGTGCCGTCGAGATCTTTGAAGGTGACTTCGGGAGCGGGCTGGCCGAGAGTCTTGGTGATGGGCTGATCGGCGTTCTTGACCGACGTTGTGGCTTTGACGCGCGTGGCCTTGTCCGCAAAATACGTCGCCACGACAAGCACAATCACGGTGGCGATAATCACGAAAGCTTTTTTCATTGTGGTTTCCCCGAATAAATCGGACGCACTCCTTTAGAGTGAAAAGCGATTCAGAAAAGTCAGTTTAGACGAGAGCCAGGTCAGTTTGTTGACGAAGACCAATCCCCCGACGAACAAAAGCAAAGCGCCGCTGAAAAGTTCGACGGCGTGGAGATATTTTCGAAAGTTTTTGTAGAACACCATGAATTGGCTTATGCCGAGCGCAGTGAGCAGAAAGGGAATGGCCAAGCCGGCGGAGTAAACGGCGAGCAGCAAGACGCCACGAGCGATGGTGTCGCTGGCGGCAGCAAGGGCAAGAACGGTGGCGAGAATCGGGCCGATGCAAGGCGTCCAGCCGAAGGCGAATGCGAAGCCGAGGAGGAACCCGCTCCAGATCCCGGGTTGCGTGGCGCTGCTGCGAAGGTGGACGTCGCGATTGAGCCAGCGGGCCATCGCGGGGCCGAAAAAGCCGATGAGAGAGAGCGACAAAAAGTGCGAAGCACCCAGACCGGCAAAGAGCGGAGCGTGCTTGAAATAAGCTGCGATTCCGAGGCCAACAAGAATGACACCAAGGACGACGCCGGCGCGGAGGTTGAGCTTGATGAGCGCGCCGATCAGGTGAAGGCCAAAGAGAAGGATCAAGGCGCCTGCGACGGGCGCAAGAAGGGAGCGGTTCTGTCGCAAAAAAGAGCCGACGGCGCTGGCGGAGGCTCCGAAAGAAATAAAGACGACGGAAAAGCCGGCGACAAAGGCGAGGGCAGAAGAGAACAAGCCGGAGGTTGGGACATCACCCTTGCGGAGCTGTTCCATGCCGATGCCGGAGAGCATGGAGATGTAGCCGGGAACGAGCGGCAGAACGCAGGGCGAGAGAAACGAAACGAGCCCGGCCAGAAAGGCCCCTGCTAGAGAAACATCGGTCATTCGTTATTCATCCTCGGTCTTCGGCCTTATGTAAGGGAGACCGGAAAGCCCTGCCTTTCATTCTCCCATAAATCTCATTTGTACTCGTGCAGGAGCCGCGATTTCTTCCGGCAAAACAGATTCCGCGACCAGCGAACTTCGGTAATCTGTGCCCCTGACGCCGGACCTCACCGGTTCGCTCCAGGACGGCAACACGAAGGATGGGCGTGAAAGCGGCGACACCAAACCACCCTATTAGACGCACAAGGAGACAAAAGGAAACGGGACGGAGGAGGGAAGTAAATAAGTGACAGATGACGGATTTGGCTGGCGCGGGAGGTGAACAAGCATGGATCGTGCCGCCTGTAAGTTACTGAACGCAGGCACCTTGCAGGAGCAAGGAGTGGCATGGAGGTTGCCATAGTCTGACTGGACACTGAAGCGCTTCCGGCAGGTGGATATGAAATGGACGCCGAATAAAGTGACGCTGCTCAGAGTCGTGGTGGGGTTCGCGGCGGTGTGTTTGTTTGGACGAGGCGCCTGGGCCAATCTCACGGCCGTGGGGCTGACCGTTGCGACGATTGCGCTGGACGCCTTAGACGGGCATATCGCTCGGAAGAAGAAAATGGCCACGCCGGTAGGAGCGCAACTGGACATCCTTGGCGACCGCATGATCGAGAACGTGTACTTTACGTATTTCGCAGTTGTGGGAATGGTATCGCTGTGGCTTCCCGTTCTCTTCTTTGCGCGTGGGGCGGCGACGGATTTTCTGCGCGGGCTGGCGATGAAGGCCGGACATTCCGGTTGGGGTGCGAACGCAATGCTGCGAACCTGGTGGGGACACGCATTGGTGGCGTCGCGCTGGAGCCGGGGGTTGTATGCGGCGATGAAGTGCCTGTGCTTCTGTTATTTGGGAGTGGAACTGGCGCTGACGCGTGGGCCGGTGGCGTTGGTAGGCGAACTGGCGGCAGAGGCGCACGCCATTCGCTTTGGAGCGCAAGCACTGACGTGGACGACGGCGGCGTTTTGCTTGGTGCGTGGGCTGCCGGTTTTGGTGGAAGGGTGGAAATACATTGCGGGAAACGTTGGGACAGTGCGAGGGGTGAAGCGTGCGGCACAGGAGGCGATGTGAAGGGAGCGCCGGAGGCAGAGGAAACAAATGAACTCAATGAGGTAAAGAAGAAGAGCGGAGCAGTGGCCGCGTTTTTTGATCTGGATGGGACGCTTGTGGCGTTGCCGTCGATGGAGAGAAGGTTCTTTCGGATTTTGCGATACCGCAGAGAAATCTCCACAAAAAACTTCTTTCTGTGGGTGAGAGAAGCACTGCGGCTGATACCGCGAGGGTTGGGCGCGACTTTGCACGCAAACAAAATGTATCTACGCGGTGTGCAGATTCTTGACGAGCGTGGCGAGAGAGTCGGGGAAGCCTCCTCTTGGCACAAAGACGGCCACCAGGCCAAGGGACAGGCATCGGCTCCTCCGAGGCGCCATCCACGATTGCCTGTCCCCCGATTTTTTGCGCAAGCGATCGAGAGAGTGGCATGGCACGCGAGGCAGGGGCACCAGATCGTGGTGCTGAGCGGAACGCTCGAGCCTCTGGCGCGCGCAGCGGCGCAAGCGATGGCAATCGAGCTTGCGTTGCGAGGAGTCACAACGAGGATTCGCGTATGCGCGACGCGGCTGGAAGCAATGGATGGTAAGTGGACAGGAAGGATTTTGGGCGATGCGATGTTTGGACAAACAAAAGCGCGCGCGGCGAAGTGGCTGGCGGAGAAGCTGCAGCTCGACCTAGAGCAGTGCTACGCATATGGCGACAGCTTGAATGACAGGTGGCTATTGGCGGCGGTCGGCAACCCTGCGGCGGTGAATCCGTCGAGCGATCTCGCGAGCCTCGCGCGGACCTGTGAATGGCCCATGCTGCCTTGGGAAGAAAAAGAGAAATTAACGTTGAAAAGCGGAGGGGGCGGGGAATTTACAAAAAAAAGAAATCACCACGGCGCATTTGCCGTCTGGAATTGGCAACCCCGGAGAACCCCGAATGAACGAGGCACAGAAACAGAACTATCGAGGAAGTGAAGCAGCGCTCGACTGGAGCGCGGAAGTGTGTGCCCCAGGTGGTGAGGGGAGTGCGGCACGCTTAGAAGCAAAGAAGCAGGGAATCGCGGCGGGGTTCATTCGGGAAGCGGCGGCGGGATGGGCGGCGTGTGGAGCATTCGAATGGGTAGCGCTCGCGTATCTGGCAGTATCCGGCGCAATAATCGCGATGTTCGCGAAAAACCTTGCGCACCCATTGACATTGTTCGGTGTGCAGACCTTGGTTGCGGCAGCAATCTTGGCCTTGTGCCAAATCGAAGCACGAGTTGCGGGGCAGACGAAGTGGCGAGGCGAAAGAGCCGCCTCCAAGTTCTGGCGTTTCTGGCGGCACTGGTATCCGCATCTTTTTTTTCTGTTTTGCTTTGAGGAGCTAGGAAAGCTCGTGCACCTTGTGACGCCCGGCTGGCAGGACGCGAAGCTAGTGGCATTTGATCAATGGCTTACAGGTGTGAATCCTTCCTTGTGGCTGGAGCGTTTCGCGCACCCGGCGCTGAACGAATTCATGCAATTCGCCTATTTCACCTATTTTGTTTTCCTAGTGATTCTCGGGGGGATTCTCTATTACCGGCGCGACTGGGAAAATTATTGGGGCGTGATGACGTATTCGGCGGCTGGCTACGTGTTTGGGTATGTCATCTCGATATTCTTCCCGGTGCAAAGTCCCTGGTTCATGTTTGCAGGCATGTGGCAAGGCAATCTCACCGGCGGGGCATTTACCGCGCTCATCAATTTGATTGAGAGATGCGGACGCGTGCACGGCGCGGCGTTTCCCTCGCAACACGTGGCGGGAGCCGTGGCGGCGCTTTGGGGGGCGTGGCGCCACCGGCGCTGGCTCTTCTGGACATTCCTTCCATTCGTCGTCTGCATGTGCGTTTCAACGGTCTATGTGCGAAACCACTACGTAGCGGATGTCTTTGGCGGGATGGTCACGGGGACGCTGGGATACGTGATTGGCAATTGGATTATGAAAATGAGAGGCGCGGTGGCGAACGAAGCGCGCTAAATTGGCGGCCGGCGATCGAAAGGTAGGGAACGCTCGAGAATCCTGGCGATGCGCAGCAAGAGGTGCTCGTCGGTGACAGCTCCTATAAGCTGAAGACCGACAGGCAAGCCCTCCGGCGTGAAGCCGCAGGGAATGGAAACGGCTGGAAGGCCACCAAGATTTGCCGGACGATTCAAGCGCAGGAGCAAAGAGCGCGTCGGGTAACTAGCCCCGCAGACTGTTGTCGTTTCCTCTCCGATCATGGGGGCAGCAATCGGTGTGGTAGGGACCACGAGTGCATCCACATTTGCGCTGGCCATCGCTGCATGAAAGTGTTCAATGAACGAGTAGCGGACTTCCATGGCCTGCAGGTACGCCGTCGCGGAAACTTTTGCGCCCACCTCGAGCCGCGTGCGCACATCCTCCCCGTATTCTCCGGCGCGGGCCGGAAACCAGCCGGCTCGTTGATGGTAGTGAGTGGCTTCGGCCCAGGCAATTTGGTTGCCCGCGTCTTCGGTTTCAAACAACAAAGGAATCGACACCTCTTTCAAATTGCAATCTGATCTGCGAAGAGGACGAAGCGCATGCTCAAAAGTGAACTCGACGTCTGGAGAGACAACATCGGAGAAGAAGTCTTTCGGCAAGCCCAGGCGGAACCGGCGGCGCGCTTGGGAAGGTTTAGTAGCGCTTTGCAAACTTGGTTCGCCCTTGCCACGCACAAGGAGTGGATCAAGCAATCTGGCTGCGTCGGCGGACGTGCGTGCCAATGGCCCAACGCAATCAAGGTGAGGAGACAGCGGAATCACATCCTTAACCGAGACGCGGCCGAAGGTAGGTTTGACCCCGACAACGCCGCAGAGCGCTGACGGAATGCGAATGGAACCGCCCGTGTCCGTCCCAATGCTGCCGAAGCAAAGTCCGGCCGCGACGGCGGCGGCAGAGCCCCCGCTCGAGCCTCCGGGAATGCGCGCCAGGTCCCAGGGATTGCGGACCGGACCATAGTGCGGATTATTCGATGTCACGCCATAGGCAAACTCATGCATGTTGGTCTTGCCAAGAATGACAGCGCCGGCTTCTTTCAACTGCACAACAACATGGGCGTCGTGTTGCGGAATGAAATCTTGCAGAATCTTTGAGCCTGCCGTCGTGCGAATGTCTTCCGTATAGATGTTGTCTTTCAGCGAAATCGGAATCCCATGAAGCGGCCCGCGGTCGCGATGTCCCTTGCGACCGCGCGGCGCGAAGAGTTCCGCCTCGGCTTTCTTCGCCTGCGCGAGTGCAAGTTCTGCCGTGACGGTGATGAAAGCGTTGAGTTTCGGATTGAGCCGCTCGATTCGCCCGAGCATCAGCTTGGTCACCTCAACCGGAGACAGCTGGCGTTTGCGAATAAGCTTCCCGACCTCTTCGATGGAAGCAAACGCGAGATCGCTATCGCTCAAGCTCAGAATATCTTCTCCTGATGCCGCAGATTCCCGAACGTGCCGATGTTCGCGACAATGAACGCGACGCGGAATTGATTCTCCGTACGTACCTGGCCGAGGTTGATGCGCCGATATTCGACGGCGATGCCGCAGCATCCCCCGTTGTAACTGAACTGCACGATCTGGTTTTGCAGCGTCTTGTTGTCGAAGTCGTAGCCGATACCCGTGATGAGATTAAGACCCTTGCGGGTTTCGCTTCCGTAGCCGACCAGCGCGCGAATCTGGCTCGAAAGCGGCTGCTGGAAGAGAGGAAGCACCGGCGGCGGCTGGAGAGGAAGATCGCTGAGGGCCGGGTTGTCGTTCAGCCGGAAGAAGGCAGTCGTGACGAAGAATTCCCGATAGGGCCTTACTTTCAGGAGCGTGCCAATGGTCACAAGTCTTTGAATCTGAGGATCGTACTGAAGAATCTGCTCCAAGTCGTACGGGCCGCCCGGAGTGATCCTAAAATCGCTGACGATCGGAGACCAGTTGCGGGGTCCGAAGGCAAAGGCGAACGGCGAGATGGAGTCCAGCGCCGGGAAGACGTTGCGCTGCCCGTTGACGATGGCGCCGCCAAATGTGGGATCAAAGTAGTGCTTCTGCACGATGCGCCAGGAAATCAGTTCTTGAGGCTGGCCGTCGCCGTCTTTCCGGAAGAGCCGCTGTGTAAAGCCATATTCGACTTCGCTGGTGTCGGTAAGAGTGGCATCGGAGTCGAACCGGATAAAGTCTGCGAAGTGATTTACCCCGGTGACGTAACGGTAAGTAAGAGCGGGTTCGATGGTGTGTTTGTACCGGCGCCGCATCTTGTCCTTCTTCAACGAAGTGCGATCGAAGAATCGTTCAAGCGTGGGCGGGCGGAGTTCCACCGTGAATTCTCCGGTGTTGCGGTCGATGGGAACAGAAGTGACCAGACCGGCGGAATTGAAGGAATCACCGTAGCGAGTGGTGCGGAAAGCGGCAGAAGTGGTCACTCCGAGCCATGGTCCGAAATGCAGTGGAATGGTTACCCGTGGCGCCAATTCGTAGCGATCAACAAAATTGGAAGTTTGAATGTTTTGATCGCTGCGGTAAACCACGCCGGCAAAGCCGTCGAAGCCGAAATAAACGGGTCTGTTGCGCCACGGAGATTGTTCGACGGAACTGAAACGCGCTTCCGGCAGGTTGCGTAGAGTCACGCTGGTGGCAGGAACTGCGGGCGTGCTTGATGTTGCGGCGACCGGCAAGGTGAGGAAGCTCTTGTCGTCGAGGCCCGCGAAGTTCAGGCTGAAGCCACGAAAATTGTTTGAAAGGAAGAAAGCGCTGCGCACTTCGGAGTTCACGGCTTCGCCGAATGAATCGGCGAACGCCAGCCGGAAGGTAAGAGAAGACAGATGGTTGTAGTTCGTTACGAAACGCCAGTCGCGGGGGAGCAGGGATTGGATTTCGAGGCGCTGCTGCTCGCCGCCCTGCGGACTGCGCGTGCCTTCGGCATTTAGGAGGCCGCGGTCATCAACACCAAAGTAGGTGTACTCGATCGAAGTATTTTCAAAAGGCTTGGCGCGCAAGGTTCCACGTTCCAGGACGCCGCGCCGGCTCATGAACTGGGCGCCCAGGGTAGCGTCCCACCATTGAGCGGGAGCCAGATAAAAAGCGTCACCGAGGATAAACCCCTTTCGCGAGCTCTGCCCGATATCGGGAATCAAAAACCCGGTTTCTCGGATTTTCTTGCCTGCCGGCGTCGAGGCGTAAGGGAGCCAGATGAGCGGAACGCGGAAAAGACGGAAGTTGGCGTTAATGAGCGCGACGGTTTTATCGAGACGGATTCGCGCGTTCGGGGCAAAGAATTGCCACTTGGGGTGTTCGGGGTCGCAGATGGTGATCCAGGCGCGGTGGACGAGATAGACCTCGCCCGGAAAGCGTTCGACGTCCCGCGCTTCGAAATAGAGCGGATTGTCGGATATTAGAATTGCCGGATTGGGCCGCCGCTCGATCTTGACGGTGCCGCGAACGTTGTGAAACAGGCCATGTCCGGTGCTGACGTTGTAATGGGCCTCGCCGGCTTCGAGGTGTTCGTTGCCGTAATCGAGCTGAACGTGGCCGGTCGCGGTGGCCTCGTAGGTCTCGCTGTCGTATTCGACGTGATCGGCGCGAAGACGGGTATCCCCATAGTGAATGTCTACGTCGCCATCAGCGGTGACGACGTCGCCTTTGCGGCTCTGCGTCTTCGCTTCCAGATTTGCCACTCCGCCTTTGGCGGAACGCAGGCGGCCCTGCTGTGCCGAGGCGACGCGTGCCGTAGCGCAGGCAAGCACAATGAATAGCGCAGCCAGGAACAGCAGTCGGCAAAGCGCGGAAAGAGCCCGTCCGTAAGGATAGCGATTCACTCGAAGCATGCAGCCAATGAAAACAGTTGGATAGCCTAGCATGCGGTCGTAGGGATTTGAAGGCAAGGAACGGCGGTAAGTTGCATGCGGCGGCGAAATTACATTAGGAAAGAAAGAATTGCAGAAACGCGAAACGAAGCCGCCGCGACGTGCGTCTCTCTTTGCACCGGGTTGGTTTGCCCTTTTAAAACACTTGCTGCGTTATGCGGCCCAGCCGGGGTAACATGCCGGGCCTTGCGAACAGGGGGATGAGAAATGAAGCACACTTGGAATGCTTTCCGGATGATTCTGGTTTGTTGGGCGCTACTTGGCGCGTTGGCGATGAGTGTGCAAGCGGCGCCCGGCGATCAGCCGAATCCCACGGACAAATTCAAAAATCTGGAATTCCGGGAGATTGGGCCCGCGACGATGGGCGGGCGCATTGACGATTTCGCGGTGGTGGAGAGCAATCCCAACATTGTTTACGTGGGCACGGCTTCGGGCGGTGTTTGGAAAACAACCAACAATGGCACCACGTGGGAACCGATATTCGATAAGGAAGGCGTCTCCACGATTGGCGACATCGCGATCGCGCCATCCGACCCGTCCGTGGTGTGGGTGGGAACCGGCGAGCCCAACAACCGGCAAAGCTCTTCCTGGGGCGACGGCGCGTACAAATCGCTCGACGGCGGAAAGACTTGGAAAAAGATGGGGCTGGACTCAACGCGGCACATCGGGCGAATCGCCATTCATCCCAAAAACCCCGATGTGGTTTATGTCGCGGCGCTAGGACGTCTGTGGGGCCCGAATCCGGAGCGCGGAGTGTATAAGACGGCCGACGGCGGGAAGACCTGGTCGCACGTCTTGAAGATCAACGATGACACGGGTGTAAGCGACATCGCCATGGACCCCGAGAGTCCGGACACTTTATATGCCGCTGCTTACGAACGCCGGCGGACGCCTTTTGGATTTAATGGTGGGGGACCGGACAGCGCAATCTATAAGACGACGGATGGCGGCGCAAACTGGAAGAAATTGACCAAAGGCCTGCCGTATGAGAATGGCGGTGATACGGGACGTATCGGACTGGACATTTACCGCAAGGACCCGAACATCGTTTATGCCATCGTGCAGCACGAGAAGGGCGGAACGTATCGTAGCGAGGACAAAGGCGAAACCTGGAAGAAGATGGGGGATACCAATCCGCGGCCGTCTTATTACAGCCAGATTCGCATCGACCCCAACAATGATCTCCGCATCTGGGAGCTGGGCGCGCCGATGTTTTATTCCGAGGATGGAGGCAAAACGTTTTCGACGCAGCGCGTGCGAGGGATTCACGGGGATTATCACGCGATGTGGATCAATCCCGCAGATTCCAATCACATGCTGACGGGATCGGATGGCGGGATTCACTGGAGCTATGACGCCGGGAAGACCTGGGACTTCCTCAATATCATCGCGATTGGTCAATTCTACGAAGTCGCCCTCGACAACGAGAAGCCCTATCACATTTGCGGCGGCTTGCAGGACAACGGCAGTTGGTGCGGCCCTGTCCAGACGCTTACGCGCGATGGCATAGTGAATGATGACTGGCAAGTGATTCACGGCGGCGACGGTTTTTATGCTGCAATCGACAATGTCGAACCGTGGATTGTCTATACCGAATCCCAGGATGGCTACATCGACCGTCGCGACATGCGCACCGGCCAGCAGCGCTCCATCCGCCCTGAGGCGAAGGCGGGAGAGCCGCACTACCGCTTCCAGTGGAATTCCCCTGTGGCCGTTTCTGTTCACGAACACACCACTGTCTACTACGGCGGAAATTATTTGTTCAAATCGACGGATCGCGGCGATAACTGGACCCGGCTCGGCGGGGACATGACCACCGGCGTGGACCGCAACAAGCTGCAGATTTTCGGCAAGACTCCGGACAAGAACACGCTTTCGCGCCACGACGGCGTGCAGGAATATCCCACCATAACAACCCTGAGCGAGTCGCCACTGACGCCTAACGTGCTGTGGGTCGGCACCGATGACGGCAACGTCCAGGTGACTCGCGACGGCGGGAAGACCTGGAAGAACGTGGCGTCAAAAGTGCCCGGAGTGCCGAAGGGCACTTACGTGAGCCGCGTCGTGGCCTCGAAGATAGGCGACGGCGCCGCCCTGCTGGCCTTCGACGGCCATCGCGGCGACGATAACAACGTCTATGTTTTCGCGACCAACGATTACGGCGAGAGCTGGAAAGCCATCCGCAACGGCATTCCTGATTCGGCCGGAAGCGTGCACGTGGTGCGCGAACATCCGCGGAATACCAACCTCTTGCTTGCAGGCACCGAATTCGGGCTGTGGGTTTCCTGGGACCGCGGTGCAAACTGGACCGCGCTGAAAAATAACTTCCCGCAGGTGCCCGTAGACGACATCGAAATCCAGGCGCGCGAAAACGATCTGGTGCTCGCCACGCACGGGCGCTCGATCTGGGTTTTTGACGATCTGACGCCCATCGAGAAGATGGACTCGAACGTGGCAGCATCCCCCCTGACTTTCTTTCCGCCGCGGCCGGCCATCACCTGGCATCTCCGCAACCGCCGTTGGAGCGCCGGCCAGAAGATGTTCACCGCTAAGAATCCGCCCTTTGGCGCGATTTTGAGTTACTACTTGAAGGATGCCGTCCCCCCTGAAGCGCCAAAGAAAGACAAGGACGAGAAGGACAAAAAAGACGCGGCCGAAGAGAAGCCCAAGCCTGACGCCAAAGGCGATGCCGCCGAAAAAAAGGAAGGCAAAATAAAAATCACCGTGCTGGACAAAGATGGCAAGGTGATTCGCGAACTGGACGGCCCGGGCGCCGCCGGCGTCAACCGCACCAACTGGGATTTGCGTTCCGATCCGCCGGCCGAGCCGACGCCCCAACAACTCGAAGCCATTGCGGCGGGCTATGGATTCGGCCCGCGTGGGCCATTTGTCGAGCCGGGCGAATACACCATCAAGATCAAGGCCGGCGACAAGGAAGCCACGCAAAAAGTAATGGTCGAAGATGACACGCGCATCGTGATTTCCGCCGCGGACCGTTCCGCGCGCCGCGAAATGATCAACCAACTCTATCCCATGGCCAAGAGCACCGACAAAGACCGGAAAACCATCGAAGGGATTCAAACCGCGCTCAAGGCCGCTCGGGAGCAGTGGAAAAAGGATGCGGGCAAACCCAACACCACGAAAATCCCCGACGATATCGTCAAGGCTGCCGATGAGCTTCAGAAAGGAGTGGACGCCGTCGCCGAAAAGTTCATCCGCGAACAGCAAGGGCTGGGCAATGCCGGGCCTCCATTCGAATGGAAGCCCGACCCGCTGCCCAACCAAGTCCAGAACCTTTTGGATGACCTCGATGGCTTTGCCGCCGCTCCCAGCGCACACCAAAAAGAAAAGCTCGCCGAACTGACACCCCTGGTCACTGATGCTTCAGCGCAGGTTAAAAAAATAGCGGACGAAGAACTTCCCGCGCTGAATAAAAAGATGAACGACGCTAGCATTCCGCACATCGTCCCGGCTCCGCCGCAGCCGCGCGGCGGGCGAGGCGGCGAAGAGGATTCGGATCAGTAGCGCTAATTCTGGGAGTTTGTATGGCCGAGACGCTTCCACGCGGCTCACGTCTAAGAGGCAGAAAAGGGTGTGTCAATCGGCACGCGCGACAGCCGTCAGCGGCCGATCCGTAATCCCCAGGTCAAGAGTTTCAACATAAGGTACGGAGGAAATCCAGCATGAACGCTAAGCAGCCCAGCCTGCGCGGTCTGACCGCGTGGTTCGTTGTTTTGGCAATGGTCCTCGGAGTTATTTTCGAAAGCGCACCCACCTTGTACGCCGGCGCAAAACGGCAAGATGCCGCAGAGCAGGAAAAGGATAAGAACGAAGAAAAGAAGGACGAGAAGAAGGATGAAAAGAAAGACGAGAAAAAAGGTCTGCCACTCAAGTCCGACCGAAAGGTTGAATTTACCACTGATGAGGGCACGTGGCTTTCTCTGGACGTCTCGCCCGACGGCAAGACCATCGCATTCGAGTTGGTCGGAGATATCTACACGCTTCCCATTGAAGGCGGCCAGGCCAAGCTGATCGACGGCGGCATGGCTTTTGACAGCCAGCCGAAGTTCTCTCCGGATGGTCAATGGATCGCTTTCATTTCCGACCGCGAAGGCAGCGAGAACATCTGGATCATGCATCCGGATGGAACCGGCGTGAAGCAGGTCTCGAAGGATCCCAACAACGACTTCACTTCACCAAGCTGGGCCCCCGACGGGAAGTACATTTTTGTTTCGAAAGCGCAATTTGGAATTGGCTCCAGTGAAATCTGGATGTACCACATGGACGGCGGCACGGGCGTGCAAATCACCAAATCCAAGCCTACCCCAAACCTCGAAAGGAACAGGCGCCCCAATGCCATGGGTGTGGTAGCTTCTCCGGACGGCAAGTATCTTTATTATGCGGCGAAGCTGGGATCTCTGTACTACAACCAGCAGCTTCCCACTTGGCACATCGCTCGCCGCGACCGCAAGACCGGTGACGAAGACGACCTCATTCACCAGATTAAAAGCGCCTTTCGCCCATTGCTGTCACCGGATGGTAAGCAGGTCCTCTACGTCACGCGTTACGAGACGGAGTCCGGCCTGCGTTTGCGCAACCTCGAAAGCGGCGAAGACCACTGGTTGAAATATCCCGTCACGCGCGACGATCAGGAATCGCTCTTCACCCGTGACGTTTTTCCAGGCTACGCCTTCCTGCCCGGCGGCAAAGAGATCGTTTACAACCAGGATGGAAAGATCAAGCGTCTCGATCTTGCCACCGGAACGGAAAAAACAATTCCCTTCACCGTGCAGGTCTCGCAAGAACTGGGACCCAAGCTGGACTTCCCGCAGGCGGTTGAGCAGGGGCCGGTCAAAGTGCGGCTGATCATGGACCCAATGGAATCGCCTGACGGCAAGAAGCTCGCGTTTTCAGCCATGACCCATCTTTACATGATGGACTTGCCGGGCGGCAAACCCCAGCGGCTAACCACCGGAAACGCACGCGAATTTCAGCCGGCCTGGTCTCCGGATGGGAAATTCCTTGTTTACGTGACTTGGTCGAGCGACGGCGGGCAGCTCTGGAAAACCCCTGCGGCCGGCGGGATGCCGGTGCGGCTCTCAAAGTCGTTTGCGGTGTACAGCAATCCGGCATGGTCGCCGGACGGCACGAAAATCGTCCTGCTTCGCGGCAACGCTTATGATCGCGAGAACAGCACCTTCGACGGCGGACAAACCGGCAACGCCGACCTAATCTGGATTCCCGCGGACGGCGGGGACGCAAATTTGATTTTGCCCGCGCGCGGAGCTGGGGGGCCACATTTCACGACTGAAAAAGATCGTATTTACGTCTACACGCCGCAAGGTCTGGTTTCCTTGCGCTACGACGGCACCGACCGCCGCACGCACCTCGTGGTGAAGGGACAAGGGCTCTTTTTCGCGGAGGAGCCGGTTCCGGCGGATGATATCGTTCCGAGTCCCGACGGGCAATGGGTTCTCACGCATGTGATGAATCAGCTCTACGTCATCGCCATGCCAGTCGTGGGCGGGGAACCGCCGACCGTCAATGTCACGACACCGGCCGTTCCGGCAAAACGGCTGACGGACATTGGCGCAGACTATTTCGCATGGGCCGATGGCGGCAAAACTATTACCTGGGCTGTGGGCGCGAGCCTTTTTCGCGAACCGCTCAGTGCCATCTCTTTCGAACCGCCAAAGGACGAAAAGAAAGAGGGCGACAAAAAGGACGACGACAAGAAAACAACTGACGCCAAGGACTTGGACAAGAAGGACGCGGACAAGAAAGATGCCGCTTCGCAAACGGCTGATGCCAAGAAAGACGAAAAGAAGGATCAAAACAAAGACGAGAAAAAAGAAGAAAAGAAGTTAAAGGAACAGGAAAAGGACGTCCAGGAAATCGCGGTCGCTCTGGAATTCCCGCGAAAAACGCCGAAAGGCACGATCCTGCTGCGCGGCGCGACCGTGGTGACAATGAGAGGCGACGAAGTACTGAAGAACGCCGATATCCTCATCGAGAACAACCGCATCAAGAGCGTGGGTGCAAAGGGGAGCGTCCCTGCCGGCGCCAGAGTGTTTGACGTTGCCGGCAAGACGGTTGTCCCGGGCTTTGTTGACACCCACGCGCACTGGACTGAAATCCGGCGCGGCATCCTGGATACCCAGAATTGGTCCTTCCTTGCGAACCTCGCGTACGGTGTCACCGCTGGTCTCGACGTGCAGACCGGTACCAACGACATGTTTGCCTACCAGGATCTCGTGGATAGCGGCGATATTCTCGGCCAGCGCGCCTTCTCGACCGGGCCCGGCGTTTTTTCCGACAACAACTTCCAGTCTGCCGAGGAAGTGAAAGGTGTGCTCACCAAGTACAGAAAATATTACGGCACTCACAACATCAAGAGCTACGTGGTGGGCAATCGCAAGCAGCGCCAGTATATGGTGCAAGCCTCAAAAGAACTGGAGATGATGCCGACGACCGAAGGCGCGCTGGACCTCAAACTCAATCTCACGCATGTTATCGACGGCTTCCACGGCAACGAACACACCCTCCCCATCGCTCCGCTGTACAACGATGTAATCCAGATGTTTGCGAAATCTGGGATCGCCGAAACACCAACCCTCATTGTGAACTATGGGGGCCCCTTCGGCGAGGACTACTGGTTTGAGAATAGCGAAGTCCACGACAATGCAAAGCTAAATCACTTCATGCCGCACCGCGTCATCGACCAGAGAACCAAACGGAGACAAGGATGGTTCCGCAAGGACGAATATGAGTTTCCAAAACTTGCGGCGCAGATGGCTAAGCTAGTGCGCGCGGGCGGCCTCGTCGGCGTTGGCAGCCACGGCGAGATGCAGGGCATCGGCTATCACTGGGAAATGTGGATGCTGGCCAGCGGCGGCATGACCCCGCTTGAAGTCATTCGCTGCGCTACCGTAAATGGTTCAAAAATTGTTGGCAGGCCCGCGGACCTCGGCTCGATTGAGCCCGGCAAGCTGGCGGATTTGGTAATCATGGACAAGAGCCCACTCGACGATATCCACAACACGAATACGATTCATTGGGTGATGAAGAACGGGGAACTGTTCGAAGGAGACACCCTCAATCAGGTGTGGCCGGAACAAAAGAAACTTGAGCCGTTGTGGTTTTGGAACAACTACGACGTCCCCAAATCCGGCGAGCCGCTAAGCTACGGCAAAACCGCTCAACCATAGCTTCTAGCGTTCCGCTTGTAGGGTGCAGCATGTTGCACCCCGGCTAGCGCAAACATATTGAACTGGAGGTGATGCGCGCCAGGCGCCCAGCGCGTCACCAGTTACCACTCACTTCTCCGTCTTCGTCGCTGCCTTCGCCTGCGTCTCCCGATACCACTCAAACGTGCGCGCCAGGCCTTCCTCGAACGCAACGTTCGGCTCATATCCCAGAAATTCGCGCGCCTGCGAAATGTCCGCCTGGGAGTCGCGGATGTCTCCATCGCGCGGCGGCTCGTATTTTGTTTCGAGTGTCTTGCCCGTAATTCTTCCTAGCTCGCGCAGCACCTCATTGAGTGAAACGCGTCCGCCCACGCCGACGTTGAAAACTTTCCCGGAAACATTGGGCGCCTCGCAGGCCAGTAGATTGGCCTGAACCGCATTGTCGACGTAGGTGAAGTCGCGCGTCTGCTCACCATCCCCAAAAACAACGGGCTGTGAATCTTCCAGAAATGCCGCGCAAAATTTGGCAAGCACCCCGGAATAAGGCGAACCCGGATCCTGGCGCGGCCCAAAAATATTGAAATAACGGAGCGCCACGTTTTCCAGGCCGTAACACCGCCCAAAGGTCTGGCCATAAAGCTCGCCCACGTACTTGGTGACGCCGTAGGGCGAGATGGGCTCCGGCTGCATGGTTTCGACCTTCGGCAGGGTAGGCGTCTCCCCGTAGGCCGAAGACGAAGCTGCGAAGACCACGCGCTTGACCTTCAGCTCTTTTGCGGCGACCAAAACGTTCAGCGTGCCGTCGATGTTGATCTTGTTCGTCTCGATGGGATCCTTGACCGAACGCGGCACGGACGTGCGCGCGGCAAGATGCAGCACGTATTCCGCCTCGTGCATGGCTTTCCGCACGACCTCTATGTCCGTGATGCTCCCCTTGATGATGGTGATCTTGTTGCGGATTTCCGCTAGATTATCTTCCTTACCGGAAGAGAGGTCGTCGAGCACGACGACGCTATGACCGCGGCGAACGAGTTCGTCCACCGTGTTTGAGCCGATGAAGCCGGCGCCGCCCGTGACGAGGTAGCGCATTCAGGAAATCCTCCTAGCATTTGCGGCCGCCATCCGGCCGAGGGTCGCGTCGGCCAATTGCAAGTTGCCACCGCAGCATATGACGCGGGCCAGGGAAAGACGGCTGGCCCCCGTTTTGATACGCTCGTAGTTCGCGGCCAGCCGGCAAACCCAGCCGGGTGATTTCCGCGGACGGAAGAATATTGTACGACGGAAGCACCGTGGGCAAACGGTTGATTCCAGCGAGCGTCACACAAAGAGCATGAGTCTCAGGACCACAGTTGGCATTGGAGCGCTGGCCGTGTTGAGCTGCGCCTTAGGAGCGTTTTACTGGTTGCGCGCCCGCGGGGAACAACCCATCCCGGAGGTCGTATCCCCGGAGCCGCCCGGTTTCCGCGACGCGCCGCGACCTGAAAAAGCCACCAGCGCTGCGGCAGCAAAGTCAACTTTGCCGGCCGATCCAAGGAAGGCCGCGCCTCCCGCTGACACAGGAGTGCCTCTTCGGGCTGGCGAGGTTCTAGAATACAGCGCTAACGTTTCCGAGCTCAACAACGTCGCAAGCCTCCGGCTGCAGGTTGCCGGGCGGGGCAATTTCTTGGGAAAGAGCACTTGGCATCTGCAGGCGTTTGCTCACACGCAGAATCCGCTGCGCATGGTTTTCGAGCTTGACGATCAGTTCGATTCCTACAGCGACGCGGTGACGTTGGCAAGTTTGCAGTATGAGATGCACCTGAACGAACGCGGGCAGAAAGTGGAATCCGTTCAACGTATGACCGCCACGGGCAAGGAACCTGCGTCACCGGGTGCGGCCCAGGCGCGTGTCCTGCCCGGCACACGCGATCCCCTCGGCCTGATGCAGTATTTGCGAAACGTGGATTGGACAAAAACGCCCGAAGTGCACAGCCCCGTCTATGACGGCCACAAGCTGTATGATGTTCGCGCGAGAATCGGACCGGCTTCCGAAAAGGTGACCGTGCCGGCAGGGAACTACACGGCCTCAAAGATCGGCATTCGCGTTTTCGACGCCGGCGTGGAGATGAAGGACGCCTCCTTCACTCTGTACGTGGCCAATAACTCCGCGCGCACCCCAGTCCTCCTTGAAGCAGTCATGCCCTTCGCCACCGCCCGCGTCGAACTTCTGAAATCCAAGTAAGAAATTCCATATGCTCGAAAACGTGCGAGCGGAATCCCGGCTGACGCTCTCTTTTTCGCGCCCGCCACGGGTCATTTCACCTTGACCTCAGCCGAATGCCTCGCGCTGGAATCTGATACCGTCAGATAACCAGCCGGAGGACTCGATGCGCCCCAAAACTGATGGCATCCTTGAATCCTCTTTGTACGTGAGCGATGTGCCTCGCTCCGTGCGCTTCTATCAGGAGACTTTTGGATTCTCTGTCATCAGCGAGTTCGGTGAGCGCGGTTGCGCAATGCAGGCAGGGACACGCCAGGTACTGCTGCTGTTCAAAAAGGGAGCCTCGCGCGCGATTTCATCGCCACACGACGGGGACGGCGAACTACACCTCGCGTTCGCAATCCCAACTGCGGAATTGGCCAACTGGGAATCGTTGCTCCAAAAGAGAGGGATCGCAGTCGAGGAGAAACGCAAGTGGGAAGCAGGCGGCTTGAGCCTCTACTTTCGAGACCCGGATCGCCATTTAATCGAACTCGCCACGCCGGGCACGTGGTCGGCATATTGAAAACAGCGAGCTCTGGCGGCCTGCCCCGACGCCGGTCTCTCACAAGCTAGGCACTTCTTGCCGTCCACGTCGCCTGACTCGGCTTAATGTTTTGGTTCATGCAGAAGAAGCGGGGAAAAATGCGCCTTTCAAGTACGGTTGTCAAGGTCCCGGCTATCGACTACGAACCTCTTCACCGAGCCGTAGTAGGGACCGTCTGGCGTTTACCTGACTCTGCCGCGAAGGCGGGTCGCTCGGCCGGTTGCAGCCTTGAATCTTCCATCTAGTGCTTTTGCACTATTCCCTCACCTGCGCAGTCCTTGTAGAGTCCGCGGAATTCCGGCGATTCGCCATCCACTCTGGCGACGAGGGGGCCTCTCATGTCCGTTCAAGCTTCTGCTCTCAACCTGCAGCTGTCCATCGTCACCACCAACGCGTGGCGCAGCCGCACGCTCGCCGTCATTCTGATGGTCGCCATCGCTGGTATTTTCTGGGTGGATTCTCGCTACCCGGCTTTGCTCAAGCGCTACCACGCCGGCACGCAAGTCAAGGCCGCTGGCGCTCTCACCTTTGGGACTGTTTACCGGGTGGATCGCACCATGCCTCTCGCCGCCCGGGTCTGGCGCACTACCGTCAATTGGCTCGACGCCAACCGCATTGGTATGACCTTTTCTTTCCTTTTTGGTCCTGCCGCGCTTACTTTTCTTTCTACGATCCGCCGCCGTCGCACCGGCTCGCGCTATCTAAATACGTTTTTCGGGGCAGCCGCCGGCGTCCCCCTGGCCGTGTGTACAAACTGCATCGCTCCTATCGCGCGCGGACTGTACGCTTCGGGAATGAGCACCGAATCCGTTCTCGCCGCCATGTTTGCCTCTCCCGCACTCAACGTCGTTGTCCTTGCCATGACCTTTGCGCTTTTCCCCGCGCCGGTCGCTTTGCTCAAGCTCGCCACGGTTCTTTTCCTCATTTTCGTCTTTGCGCCCGCTGTAGCTTCACGTCAAGAGGACTCTTCCCCCGCGGTTGCTTCCCCCATCGAAATCCCAGCTTCGGAGACCTGGACGCAAGCGCTCGTTTCCACTGCTCGTTCTTTCGGCAGGAGTTTCTGGTACGTCTTCCGTGTCGCCTTCCCGCTGATGATTCTCGCTGCTGTCCTCGGCGCTCTCGTCATTGAGCTTCTTCCGCCCCAGGCGCTCATCGCGCAAGCCACCGTCGGCGGCATCATTCTCGTCGCTCTTGTCGGAGCGTTCCTTCCTGTCCCGATGGCCTTTGACGTGGCCATCGCCTACATTGCCATGACCAAAGGTGTCCCACTCCCTTACGTCGTGACGATTCTTTGCACCCTCGGTATCATCAGCGTCTTTTCGCTTTCCGTTGTCGGTAAGACCATTTCCTGGAAAGTAGCGGCTGGGGCCTACGCCACTGTCGTGGCCCTCGGCACTCTCGCTGGCGTTCTCACACACGCCCTCGGCTGACCCTAGTCATCCGTGCAGTGCTGGCTTTCATGCCCGGCGTTATTGGGTTTCAAGGTGCGGGCGGGGTCATCACTGCCTAGCAGAGGACGATTTTTTCGCGATGGCGCATCACGCGGCGCGTGGCGTTGCGCGTATCGATGACCAGTTTTGCGGCATCGGCGATCGCCCCATAGTCATAGCTCGTGTGATCCGTTGCGATAACTACGGCGTCATAGCTTCCGAGCGTCTGCGGATTGAGCGGCACGGACTTCATGTTTTCGTAATTATAGTGCCGCATCTTGTGGAGCTGCGGGAAATAGGGGTCGTTGTAATCGAGAACCGCACCGCGCTGCTGGAGCAACTGCATGATTTTCAGCGTCGGCGATTCCCGTAGATCGTCCACGTCCTTCTTGTAGGCCACGCCGAGCACCAGAACTTTGGAGCCTTTCAGGCTCTTCTTATGATCGTTCAGCGAATTGGCAACCGCATCGACCACGTGGTACGGCATGGCAGCGTTGACTTCGCCGGCGAGCTCGATGAAGCGCGTGGCGAAATCATACTCGCGGGCTTTCCACGAAAGATAATACGGGTCCACCGGGATGCAGTGGCCTCCCAAGCCCGGGCCCGGGTAAAACGGCATGAACCCGAACGGTTTCGTGGCCGCCGCATCGATCACTTCCCAAATGTCAATGTTCATGCGCAGGCTGAGCTGTTTGAGTTCGTTGACGAGCGCGATGTTCACGCAGCGAAAAATGTTCTCGAGCAGCTTCGCCATTTCCGCGGCGCGCGTCGAGCTCACCGGCACCACTCTCGCGACGACTTGCGTGTAGAGTGATTGCGCGGCGCGGCCGCTTGGCGGGTTCAATCCGCCGACAACCTTGGGAATCTGCGCCAGTCCATACTGCTTGTTTCCCGGATCTTCGCGCTCCGGAGAAAACGCCAGGTAAAAATCGCAGGCGATATTTTCGTTTTCCTGACCGGTCGCAATCGGGCAACGCAAACCGCTCTTCTCCAGGATGGGAAGAACCAGCTCCTCGGTCGTACCCGGATAAGTCGTCGATTCGAGAACTACCAGCTGTCCTCTTTGCAGATGCGGATAAATCGAAATGGCGGTCTGCTCGACGTAGGTCAGATCGGGTTCGCGGCGCTCATCGAGCGGCGTGGGAACGCAGATAAGGATGGCGTCGGCTTCCTTCAGCTTCGCGAAATCATTGGTCGCGCTGAAGTGCCTGCTGTTGACGAACTGCTGGATCTTATTCTGAGGAATGTGCTCGATGTAGGACTTCCCGGCATTGAGCATGGACACCTTGCGGGGATCGGTATCAAACCCCGTGACTTTGTGCCCTGCTTCGGCGAAGCGCAACGCCAGCGGCAATCCCACGTAGCCGCAGCCAATGATTCCCACCTTGAGCTGGGCGCCTTTGAAAAACTCAGGTCTACGGTCAAGTGGCATGAGTTCCGTCGCACTCCTCTTTATTTCTGACCCGGCCTGGCCGGAGCCAAGAGATTCACGTTTTCGGGGATGCCGCGTTGCGGGCTGCTGCAGAGCCGCCAGCAGGCCACCGGCCGACGTGACAAAGACATGTAAATATAGCAGGTTCCGCGCAAACAAAAAAAGAGGCGCATTTTCAAGTGTTGCAAATTTGATCGGAGGTTGCCGCCAGAGCCCGGAGAGAGGAAAATGGAAGGGCTTGATGCAAACTGTTGGGGCAATACGCCCAGCGTGCTCCGCTCGCCATGACATTCGTCATCCTTCTGCTCGGACTCTGCGTTGGTGTGCTGGTCGGCCTCCTAGGCATCGGCGGCGGCGTCGTTCTGGTGCCGGCGATGGTTTATTTGCTGCATATGGACCAGCACCTGGCCCAAGGCACTTCACTTTTCATTTTGTTGCCACCTATCGGGCTGGGAGCTCTGCGCGAGTACTGGAAGCAGGGCCAGGTAGACTTGCATGGCGGGATTCTGTGCGCTCTCGGGATGCTATTCGGCGGTTATGCGGGGAGCTTGATCGCATTACCTATGCCATCCCGGAATTTGAAAGGATTGTTCGGCTGCTTCCTGATATTGTCTGGATTTCTGCTTTGGCGAAAGACGCAGAGAGACACGAACGTGGCCGGCAGCGGCGAGGAGAAGTTCGTGCCTGAATCGGTGGGCCGCAGCGCGGGCATCTTCGCGATCGCGTGTGTGTGCGGAATCGCGTCCGGAATGTTCGGGATTGGCGGCGGCGTACTTCTTGTGCCTTTGCTGGGGCTGCTGTTTGCGTTCAGCCAGCATCGTGCGCAGGGGACCTCCTTGGTTGCGCTGATTCCACCCACCGGAGTGCTGGCACTGATGGCGTATTCGAAGGACGGATTCGTGTCGTGGAAAACCGGGTTGCTCTTGATTCCGGGAGTGTTTTTGGGCGGCATCGCCGGGGGAATGCTGGCGAAGAAGATCAAGCCGCGAAGCATGCGGCAGGTTTTTGCCGGGATACTGGTCTTGCTTGGCGCATGGCAGGCCCTGGATGCGTGGTGGCGCTAGGGGGCGTTTGATCCAATGGTGGATTTGCACTGCCACATTCTGCCGGGCCTCGATGATGGCGCAGCCACAATGGAGGAATCCACTGCAATGGCGGAATCGGCGATTGCCGATGGGATCACTCACGTTGTTGCTACGCCGCACTCCAACAGCAAATATTTTTTCGATTTTGCCCGCGTGCGTCGGCTTCGCGATGAGTTGCAAACAAAGGCCGGCGAGCGGCTGAAAATTGCCACCGGCTGCGATTTTCACCTCAACCCGGAGAATCTCGAATCCTTGCGAAAGGACGCCCGGCAGTATTGCATCAATCAACGCGATTTCCTGCTTGTTGAATTCAACGAGTTTTCGATCCCGCCCTCGATGGACCAGGCGTTGCATGTGATTCAGCTCGCCGGCGTGCAGCCGGTGATCACCCACCCGGAGCGCAATGCGATTTTGCGTTCGCGGCCGGAGCGCCTGAAAAAATGGATACGCCAGGGATGCTTCGCCCAAGTGACCGGAGGCGCGCTGAGCGGCGGTTTCGGCGCCGGTTCCCAGCAGGATGCGCTGCGGTGGATCGCTGAGGGACTCATTCATTTCGTGGCCAGCGACGCGCACAATACGCGATCCCGCCCACTTCGCCTGCAAGCTGCGTACAACGTGGTTGTCGACCGGTTTGGCGAAGAGAAAGCGCGTGCGCTGTTTCACGATAATCCACTCGCCGCCTTCGAGGGGCGGCAACTGCCACACGTTCCCGACCTTGAGGATGAATTGCCCGCGCCACGCCGCAAACGCTTTTTCTTTTTCTGAAATTTTTCCTTTCGCGTGCGGCAGCACGTCTCCTGCTTTCCTTTTTGCGGCCATGGCTCGGAGGGCAAGGCCGGGACGAATCTCCCTCCAAAATCAAAAATCATCGCGCTGGATGCAAGGGCAGGCCCGCCCAGGCGTTCAAGAGGCCCAAGACTTCGCGCACCACATCGAGAGCATCGCTCGTGCTTCGCCACCAGTGCCGCGGATCGAAAGGATCGCGGGAAGCGGCGCGGACAATGGCCCGGCCCTGGCCGGAGGCGAGCCTGCGCCAAAGCAAGCGAACGCGGCGTGTGTGGGCTTTTGTCGTGACGAAAATCACGGCCTCGCCCTTTCCTCGCGCAAGGGCGGAAGCCGCGACTCTGATTTCGTCGGTGGTATTCACAATGGGTGGTTCGAGGACGTGAATCGCTCCCGCCGGCACACCTTCGTGAATCAAAACAAGAGCGTCGTAATGATCCTCGCCCGCGAAGGGAATGCCCATCTGTCCCAGAGTTTCGGCAGGCTCCGTGGAGTGGGTAAGCCAGACTTCCGGTGCGTACCCTTCGCGGTAGAGTTTCGCGGCTTCGATGGCCCGCACCGGCATCGCTCCGCTGAGCACCACAATCCCCCTGGCTTTTTCCAGGGGATCCTCCACCACCAGCCAACGGCCGACACCGATGAAAATCACAAGGGCCAGAACCAGTCCGGCTCCAACTGAGGCGAAAAGAACCCGCAAGGCGCGCAAGCGCAGCCGAGAAACCACAATGCGATTGTCCGGGCTTGCCATTGGGGAACCGGCGCATGCTATCCCGCCCCGTCGACGCGGTCAATCGACGCCCCTCGGCCGCCAATTTACGATGCGAGCCGCTCATGATTCTTGCTACCGGCAAGTTCGTTGCGTCGAGGACAGGGGAAGCGTACGATGCGCGGGACAGCGGTTCCATCGAAAATTTCGGACTCTTGGCAAGACGGACCGCACGCGTGGCTCGCAAGCGTCGCTCGGAAGGAGATCGATGAGTTCACGACCGGAAATTGACCGCCGTACCTTTATGAAGGTTGGCGGCGGAGTGTTGGCGGCAGGCCTCGCGCCCTCGCTTGGAGCTGAAGCTAATCGGCCGGAGACTGAAGCTGGCCCTCTGGCACCTGGAGCCAGGGCGCTCGGCGAAACGCCGTATCCCGTTAAGTGGTACCCATTTACAGGTCATCCTGACTCGGACACCTGTTGGTCGCTCTCCGTCGGGCCCGACGGCCGGATCTATGCGGCTGCTTGCGCGGAGACCGTGCCGGGGGGCGTAGTCAAGCCTGTCCGCTACAACGAACAGCGCGATGACCTCGACTACCTCTTCAACCTCGCTGAAAAGGTGGAAGATCCCGGCGACTCAGGCCGTGCTTCGCAGTGCAAGATCCATTACAGCTTCGCGCCCTCGATGCACGATGGCGTACTGTACATGGCGACACATCTTTCAGGCCCGCCCATCGACCTGCCCGTTTATTCGCCGTGGTATTCCTGGCACGACAAGAAGCGTTGTTTTCGCGGTTCAGCGCTGCTCGCTTTCGATACCCGCACCGACCGCGTTCTCTGGTGGGACACGCTTATCCCGAAGGAAGGCTGCCGCTGCCTGCTGCACGATGAAGAGCGCGGCTTGCTCTACGCCATGAGCTACCCGCGCGATCATTTCATCATCTATGATCTCCGAACCCGCAAGCGACGCGACGTTGGCCGCATTAGCTCCATCAATCCTCAGGCCCTGTTCCTCGACAAGCGGCATCGCGTATGGACCAGTAGTGACTACGGACGTCTCGTGCGTTACACACCTGAGACGGACCGCCTGGAAATCTCTCCCGGTCTGCTGGCGCATGACCTGAACTATCAAACCGGCTGGCACAGCGTGTTTTATGACGTGGCGCCCTCGCCCGACGGCGAATGCGTCTACGCTTCCACCTGGTGTCCGAACCCGCGCCTGATGCGTATCTGGCCGAACGAGGGCGAGTGGCCGCGAGTTGAGGACCTCGGGCCGGCCACGCAGCTTCGGGACACCAGTTTCCCAATTGACATGTACCGGGACCACTGCGGCGGGCTGACGTTCGGGGGCGACGGCAACCTCTATCACGTGGCCTCGCGCTGGCGCGATTCCAAATATAACCCGACGCCCGAATCACGGAAACAGAATGAGGGCGTGGTCTGGCGCCTCGATCCGCAGACCCTCAAGCGAGAGGAAGTCGCTCGACTCGAGCATCCCACGGGCATGGCGCACTACGTTTCCCGAGGCGCTGTGGACCACAACGGCGATCTCTTCTTTGGCCACGTTGGAAATCACCCCTCCGGCATCTTCAAAGTCTCGATGCCGGCCGACCGGAAGCGGAGAAACGCGCACCTTCCTATTCGGATGTGGGGCTAGGGACGACCACGCTGCAGACGAAATCCAGATTCGATCCTAATTCACCGGAGATCAAGGCTTATCTGAACGAACTCGCGCATCAATTTGTCCGCGAGGGCATCATGGTGGCATTTCCCACGTGCCTGCCGGGCATGACTACGCCGATTACCCACGACGAGAGCCACATCACCGCGCTCGACATTAACTCCGAAGGTCATGTCTACGGCGGAACAAGCGGACGCCAGGCGCACCTTTTTGGAGCGGCATTTCACGGGCTCACCGGGATTGTGTTGGATGCCGGGGCGGTCCCCGGTTCGACAACCACGGAAGCCATTTGTTGCGGCACGTCCCGCGTGATCGCTTTCGTGAACGGACCTCAGGGTGGCCGCGCCGTGGCCATGCCGCACCTGGATCTCGCGGCGGACTGGATTCAGGAGTGGGGCCCCGAGGAACCGGTTCTCAAAGACCTCGGCGAGTGTGTTCCGGGAGAGCCCGTGGTTCACGCAATCTCTGCCCCGTCGGGAAAAGCCGTCGCTGGCGTAACCACGCGTCACTTGTTCACAGTGGATGTCGAGTCGGGGGTGATTACTGTTGTGGGGGAGGCGCCGGGTCGCGGCCATCTGGCCATGGGCCATGCTGGAGTGTTCGGACAGGATGAGGGCACGCAACTCTGGCACTTCGATGTTGCTTCTGGCCACATCCGCCGTGCCGCCGTCCATCTTCCCGACGGCGAGTGGGCCGGCCCGCTTCGGTGGGCTCGCGATCGCCATAGTGGCCTGCTGTTCACGGCCGACGCAGCTGGGCGGCTGTTCTCCTTCGACGAGAACAAAGGCTTCCGTGCGCTCGGGAGAGCGCATCTCGCGCCAGTCGGACCCATGGCGGTGGTACCTGATGGCAGGCTCTTCGGCTTCTGTGGAGACGAGATGGCGAACCTGTTCAGCTGCGACACGGTCTCAGGCAGTTTCACCAATCTCGGGGTCGCCGCTTCCATTCTTGAGCAGCGCCGCTATGGCTACCAGTTCGGCGACGCCGTCACGGGCCCCGATGGCGAAATCGTGTTCGGCGAGGACGATAACGGCGGGCATCTGTGGCTCTACTTTCCGAAAATCAAGGGCGCCATCAGCACATCTTTGACACCATAGGGGACCCGAGGCGTTTTGCCTTAACGGCGGATTCGTTTGCCCGTCGGCAAAACAGCTGGCTGGCACGCCTTCGCGAGTTGGGCGCAATCCCTGGGTCAGTAACCTGAACCGTTTGTGTCTGGAGTGGCCTCGCAGCCTTCTAAATTCTTGGTACGCCAGGTTGAAATCGGTGTAAGTTGCTGATTAAAGCTTACCGGACATCTTCCCTTCCATCCCGGAGGTTTCTAGACTCCGTGGTCACAGCGCTTGGGGCGCTTGAAATGGCTTTCAAAACCATTCCGTTTTGCTATGTCCGCACTTGAAAGGAATCTGATGAACCAAACGTAATAGAGGTATGAAGCCTGGCATGCGACTCGGGCGCGCGCTATGGAGCGCGGTCATTTTTCTGGCGTTTATTGGAGTTGCCGTCGCGGTGCGGAGGATGGTGCATCTGGTGCCTATCGTGGTCGGGGGCTATCATCCACCCGCGGTCACATCCAATCCTGTAGCTGCACGGTTCGCGGCGCTGGATGATTTGTTTGCGCACTATCCGATCCTAACTCTCGTTCATATCTTGCCCGGCTTGCTCTTCATGGTGCTGGGTCCATTGCAGTTCAGCTCAACCATTCGGGCGCGCCACCTCCGATGGCACCGCTGGAGTGGCCGCATTTTTGTGATTTGCGGTGCGGTGATCGGAATGTCGGCGCTGGTGATGAGCTTTGGCATGCCGGCTATCGGTGGAATAAATCAGGCGGCGGCGACGATACTGTTCGCCACATTCTTTCTATTCGCGCTGTGCAAGGCGTTTTGGCATATCCGGCGGCGTGAAATCGAGCTGCACCGCGAGTGGATGATTCGCGCCTTCTCGGTCGGGCTTGCCGTGGCTACCATCCGCCCCATCATTGGAATGTTTTTTGCTACGAGCCGCTTTTCAGGCTTGACGCCGCATGAATTCTTCGGCATCGGATTCTGGATCGGCTTTGTGCTGCATCTCATCGCGGCGGAGGCTTGGATCCATGCGACGCTGCCGGGGCAGATAACCGTTGGCGTTCACGAATAATTCAAGAGTTTCCCTAGCCCGTCAGGTTTAATGGCTGATTAACGCGGCAACAGGAAATCGGCACTCTGCGCGCAAGAGAGTTGAGAAGGAACGGAAGTAACAATTGCAGTCGCTTGAGCTAAGCAAGGGCGCAGCATGCTGCGCCCCTACAAAGTCGAAGAGGGAGATAAAGATAAGAGAGCGCGGGCGAGTTTGCGTTTCTGGGCGCGCGTCTTCATGACGGTCGGAAGAATCGCAACCTTCATGCCGAGCGCGGCGATCGCGGTGGACTGGGATTTGTCGACAGGGTCTATGACGAAGGTGCCGGTGAAGTCGGCGTAGAGTTTGGCGACGCCCAGGGCTGTCGGCTCGTGGCCGAGCTGGGCGAGCATTTTGTCGGAGGGGCCCTTAAGCGATTTCCCGCCTACGATGGGACAAACGGCGAACGCTTTTTCTTTGTGAGGTCGTAATTGCTCACGAATTCCTGGCACGGCGAGAATCGGGCCGATGCTGATCAGCGGATTGCTGGGACAGATGATGACGCGGTCTGCATCGCGAATAGCTTCGAGGACGCCCGGGGCGGGCCGCGCGGAGTCCGCACCCGCAAAGCGAATGCCGCGCACAAGCGGCTCGGTGCGGCGCTTTACCAGGTATTCCTGAAAATGGAGCGGCCCCTCGTTCGAATCGATCATGCTCGCAATGGGATCGTCGGACATTGGGAGAATGAGGGATTTCACGCCCAGGGCCGTTCGAATCGAATCCGCGGCCTGGGACAACGTCTTTCCCTCGGCGAGCATGGCGGTGCGATGGATGTGTGTGGCGAGGTCGCGGTCGCCCAGGTTGAACCAATTGGCGCGCCCGTAGCCGGCGAGGCGTTTCAGGGCATGAAAAGTTTCCCCGCGAATTCCCCATCCTTTTGCGGAATCGACGACCCCCGCCAGGGTGTAGGTCACGATGTCGAGGTCCGGAGAAATCCTTAAGCCGTGAAGGAGGATGTCGTCGCCAGTGTTGACGATGATGGTCAACAAGCGCGGGTCCATCACTTCATAAAGACCGAGGAGCAGTCTTGAAGCGCCAACGCCGCCGGCGAGAGAGGTAATTTTGAGTTTTTTGGCCGGAGACATAGAAGAGTCAGATGCGGGCCGCAAGCCTGGTGCTACACGCAAATCCGTCCCCACCGGAGAGGGCTCCAACCCGATCGCGTACGCGCGGCGAAAGAAATTCTTCCCGGCGAACAAACTCCGGGTAGAGCGCCAGGCGTTCGCGCAAAACGAAGCCGCGAAACTCGGTCTCAGCTTGCAGTCGCGCGATCTGCGGCCAGGCTGCTTCCGGATTGATGAAATCTTTGGTGACGGGGGAAATACCGCCCCAATCGTTGATGCCCGCTTCCAGCAAGCGAGGGAAATCGCCGTAGCTCAAATTCGGCGGGGCTTGCACGTTCATGTGCGGGCCAAGGATGAGGCGGGCGAGCGCGATGGTGCGCAACATATCTTCAAGAGACGGCTCCGGGTGCGCGGCCATGGGAATTTCCGGCTTGGCGCGGAAATTCTGAATGATGACTTCCTGAATGTGACCGTATTTTTCGTGGAGCGTTCGAATCGCAAAGAGAGAGTCGATGCGTTCTTCCATGGTTTCGCCGATGCCAATCAAAATTCCAGTGGTGAAGGCGATGGAGAGCTTCCCCGCTTCTTCGATGGTGCGGAGACGCAGCGCAGGCACTTTGTCTGGGGCCTTGGCGTGCGGCAGTCCATCGCGCATCAGGCGCGGGCTGACGTTTTCGAGCATCATGCCGACGCTGGCGTTCGAAGCTTTCAGACGCGTGAGGGCGGCGCGGTCCATGACGCCGGGATTGGCGTGCGGGAGCAGACCTGTTTTTTCCAGAACCAGTTCGCACATCGCCGCCAGATAGTCGAGCGTGCGCGTAAAACCCTGTTTGCCCAAGAATTCGCTGGCCTCGGGAAAGATTCGTTCGGGTTGATCGCCGAGGCTGAAGAGAGCTTCCTTGCAGCCTGCTTGGCGGGCTTGTTCGGCAAGCGCGAGGACTTCATCCGGCGTCATGAAGTGAGCGCCGGGCTGGCCCGGATCCTTGCGAAAAGTGCAGTAGCTGCAATAGTCGCGGCAAAGGGTGGTCAGTGGGATGAAGACCTTTTTTGAGAAACTGACGACATTTCCTTTCCCGGCGGCGCGGATTTCCGTGGCAGCGGCGAGCAGGGCTGACAAGGGAGCTTGCTCCGCAATGAGAAGGGCGGCTTCGCGGTCGACAGAGGCGCCCTCGCGCGCACGAGCGAGTGACTCATCGACTTCAGGATTCTTGGCGGGGTGAACGGGAGCGTCGTGGGGCTGAATGGTCATGGTCTTCGCGGCAGAGATTGGCAGAATGAATTTAACACAGAGAGCCCAGAGAACGCCGAGAAGAGGAGATTAGCGGAATAAATCCTCGACGGCGGGACGGACGATGCGGGCCGCCGGCTCGGACACGGGTTTGTAGCGATAGCCACGAATCAGTACAACGGGAAAGCCCCCGGACTTGTCCATTAGGAGGCCGGCAGCGGCGGCGAGTTCGTCGGCGACCGCGAGAATCGTTGCTGTCAGAGACTTGCCGTGTCGGTCCCGCGAACCGCGCAAATCGAGAAGGACCGGAACGCCTGACGCGCCGATGGCGACGTTCGTCAGTCCAAGGCGCCAGGGGCGGCCGAAGGTGTCACTGATGATGACGGCGATGCGTTTGCGCGTTCGCTTGCGGAGCTCGGCAGCGAGCATTTTTGCGGAGCGATCTGGATTTCGCGGGAGCAAAGTCACCACATCGTTGCCGGGAACGTTCGAATGGTCGACGCCCGCGTTGGCGCAGACGAAACCGTGGCGCGTTTCGGAGATCAGCACATGATCGCTGCGGACGATGCGCCGCGACTCCCTCAAGACGACTTCGATGGCTCGAGGATCTTTTTTCAGGCGCCCGGCGATCGCGAGGGCTTCCGGGGAAGGCTTTACGCTTGCCAACCGAACGAGATTACCTTCCGCCTTTGAGACAATTTTCTGAGCGATGACAAGGATGTCGCCGTCTTCGAAGTGAATTGCGGCTCGAGTTGCGGCGCTGGCCACGCATTTGACGAGATCATTGCCGGGGCGAATCTCTGGAATGCCTGGAATTCGAAACAGCCGCAACTCCGGAGATGCGGCCGGGCTGTCAGCGGATGAGGAGCGGGATTTTAATCGTTTCGCCATCAGCGCAGAGAAGGAATCTTACGCGACACAGCAAAACCTTTCACCTGTGAAGATACGCGAAATCAAGAAAACGGGCGGGCGCTTGATTTTCAACAAGCGCCCGCCCGGGATGATGTTCGCAAAGTAGCGGTCTAGCCGCGGTGCGGAGGCTTGTCGTCCTTCGGCGGCTTGCTGGAGGCCTTGTCTTTCGGGGGTGCCTGCTGCTTCTGGCGTTCCTGCTGCTGTTTTTGCTCCAGCTTCTGCTGCTCCTGCCCGTGTTTTTGCTCGAGTTGCTGGAGCTGCTGCTGTTGTCTTTGCTCGACTTGCTGCCTTTTAGCGTCCGCAGCATTTGTCTGCTGAGCCCTTTGCTGCTGCTGAACCTGTCTCTGGTCGATCTGCTGGGACTGCTGCTGTTGTCTCTGGTTGACTTGCTGCCTTCTGGCGTCCTCGGCATTTTTCTGCTGAGCCTTTTGTTGCTCCTGGATCTGCCTCTGCTCGATCTTCTGGCGCTCCTGATCCTGCCTCTGGCGGAGTTGTTCCTGCTGCTGCTCGTGCTTCTGCTCGAGCTGCGGGTTCACAGTGGAGTTCGGATTTCCTCCGGCCGGCCTTGCCATTGTTTGTGGGGGAGTTTCCCGGTTGATTGCCTTGTGGCTGTCGCCCGGCGTCATTGGAGGCCGGCGGCCTGTTCGAATTGTTTTGTGCATTGGGCTGAACATTCGTTTGTGGCTGACCCGGACGATTAGCGTTGTTGTTCTGTGGCTGACCGGACCCGCTGGAACGGGCGTTTTGCGGAGTCGCAGGCTGGGAGGGTGGTGCGATTTTGATGTTCGGACGAGCCTGTTGCCCGTTCTCGGTCTGCGTCTGCACTTGACGCATTTGAGAGACGGCCGGCGGCCTGCCTCCATTGGCTTGAATGGCCTGCTGTTGCCTCACGAAAGATACAGGAGCAGGGGGCGGTGGCGTCTTAGCCACGACGGAGCGTTCCTGAAACCTCGCTGAAGGTCTTGCCGCACCAGAAGCGCCGGCGCCAAGTACGCTTCTTTGTTGCGGCGCGACCGTCGGCGTAGTCGGATTGACCTGCGCAGACTCAACTTCCCGGCGATCTACCCTCATCATGTTTCGTCCGACAGGCTGCGCCGACGTGAAATTCTGCTGCGATGTGGCGGTTACCCCATTCGGCGCGGTCTGGTTCACGTACTTGATGTTGGTGACGTTCTTGTTGACGACCACGTTGTTGTAGTAATTGTTGACAACCGTGTTGTTCACCGTCGTATTGGAGACGTTCACGTTTGTAACGTAAGTGCGGCTTACGTGATAAGAAGGCACGAACACCTCACGCGGCCCAAGCGGGAACCAGGCCACGCCGACCCCACCGCCTCCTCCGATTCCTATGCCGACGCTGAAGTGTGGCCCGCCGACCCACGCGACAAGCGCGGGGGCGTAAACCGGGCGCACGTAGGCGACACCTACGACCGCGCGAGGCGCGCATGGCACCCAACCCCAAACGCCGCCGACCGTAACCCAACGGCCGTAATGGAATGGCGCAAAGCCCCAAGAAGCATCATCTACCCAGGTCCAGCCCCAGGGCGAAATCCACACCCAGTGGCCATAGCGATAAGGAGCCCAACCGACGATGGTGGTGTGTGGAAACCAAACGGTGCCATATTCTTGAGTGGGGCGCCAGCCACCGTTGTCATCGAGATCTTCATAACCAATCACATCGGAGGAGACGTAACGCGAGGATTGCGAACGATCTTCGCGACGGTCGCGGTCACGAGACCAGCGGTCGAAGTCGTCATCGTTATCGAATCTCTGAATGTCGGCGTCGAGCTGGTCAATCCCGGCAAAGGTGCCGGTTTCCCGAGGATGCATGGCATAAGCGGAGCCACCACCGGTGACTTCGCCTTCACCGTCGCGCACAACAACAACGGTGGCATCGCCCGCTTCGTTGACGTTGATCTTGTAGTTGCCCGGACGAAGGATGGAGAAAGCAAGGTTGGGTGTATCGATTTCGAAAGTTTCGTCCTGTTCGAGACGGCGCACGCGAACGTTAATAGTACCTTCCGTGAGCCGGATCTGCGCCATGCGGTCATCCAGATTCAAGAATGAAAACCCAGTGTTGTCGGAGAGGCGGATCGCCGCGGAGCCGATGTGCAGCTCGGCGCGGGCGCCGTTGTCGGTCCAAAGCTTATCGCCGGTGGTGATGGGTCGGTTGACGACCGCGGAGACCCAATCGTCGGTGCCCCCCGGATTAAACGAAACCGTACCGTTAGCGTAGCTCAGTCGTGCCACGCGGCTTGGCGGATCCTCGTCATCATCGGCTGCGGCGTGTTGCGGCACAAAAAGAGCCACCGCCAGCGCCACGCTGAGAAGGCTCGTTAATTTGAGCACATGATTTCTCATATCGAAGTCTCTCCTGAAACTGAGCGGCTGTCTTTCACGTGCGCCGCGAGATTTCACATCGCAACGTGAACGGCCTGAGCGCAATTCAAACTCTATCATTTCGTTCTTGACTAGCATTCGCCTGGCTTTCCTCCCATGTCGAAACAGGAAATGCCTGAGATGAGATGCGTCTGTAGATGTAACACCCGGCAGAAGGAAGAGTTGCGGCGCGTGGAAGGCAAAGCATGGCGCAGCGATTGCCTTTCTCACATTCAAGCCGTAACGCACTGAATAGAAAGAGAGCGGGGGCTTTTGCACAGCAGAGCTTGATGCTAATCGCGAATCGGCAAGATTTGATAATCAGAACAAAATGAAAAAGGCCCGCTGCGGTAATCAGAAGCGGGCCTGTGAGCGACAAAGCAAATTAGTGAGGGCCGCGGGAGCCACCACCACCACCGCGAGAACCACCCCCGCCGCCGCTACTGCCACCGCCGCGGGATCCGCTGCCACTACTACCACCGCCGCGAGAACTGCCACCACCACCGCCCCCGCCGCTATAACCGCCTCCACCACCATAGCTACCGCTTGGGGCGGAGTAGGAGCGTGACGGAGCGGGATAGCTACGGCTGGGTGCGGAGTACGTCCGCGGCGACGAGTAAGACTGGCTCGGAGGTGGATTGTACGACCGAGGCTGCGAGTAGCCGCGGTTCCCCCCGTAGGACTGCGTGTTGTTGTACGTCCGCTGCGGTGGCTGGTAAGAGCGACTGTTGTCGGAAGAGCTTGGGCGGCCACCGCTGTAGCTTGGCGTCGAAGGCCGCGATGCCTGGCCGCCGACCGCTCCTGACTGTGAATCGCCGCGTACCCATGGAGGGCGATTGCCTTGAGTTTCGCGAGTTGTTTGCGCCCGTGAGCTTCCCGGCTGATTCGAGCTTCCGAAACCTGCCGGAGCGCGGCCCCGATCAGTTGTATTTCCCTGCGCTGCCCAGGTGCGTGGGCCATTACCCGCGCGCTGCGAGGTATTGTTGCCCGTAGCGGCGGCTGATGTCCGGTTGGAGTTCGTCACGGACGAAGGCGGCCGGCTCTGCGACAGCTCTCGCTGCCGGGAAGTCATCCCGGAAGTGTTGGGCATGTTGCCCGGACGGCCATTCATCGCAGGCGCGTTGCGCGATGGCGCATTCGGCGTGACCGCCCGCTGATTCATGGTGCTGTTTGCAGGCCTGTTGCCAACGCGGCCCGACGGCAGGCCAGCGCTATTGAGCGTGCGAACACGCGCCTGGGATGCACCTTGCGCCGGTGCCGTGCGCGCGATCACTGTGCGGTTCTGAACCGCCGCTGACGGCGTGGCGACATGCGATCTGATGTTTACCGAGCCGAGCGAGCTGTGCTGCGTCGGCTTGATCCCGACGGAGTTGGTAACTTGCGCGCCTCTCAAAGAGGCTGCCGTCAGGTGTGTGGCTCCGCGGTTAATGGCCTGGCCGTTCATAAAGGCGTTACGATTGGCCGTGGTCACCGCATGTACGTTGTGCGCATTCACAAAATTGACGTTGCGAACGTTGGTGTTGAAAACATTTCTGTTGCGGATGAAAGTATTCCGTTCGTTGATCCTCTCAAAGAACTCGTGACGGCAGTGGAACCAGGGGAAAAACGGTTCGCCAAAGCCGAGCGGGAACCAGCCAACTCCAAAACCGAAACCGCCGCCTAAGAAACCCACAAAGGCAGGCCCATAGATCGGGGGACCAAAGATCGGGCCGGGGCACCAGCCCCACCTTCCGCCAAAATAGTTCCATCGGCCATAGTGGTAGGGAGCGAAACCCCATGGAGAGTAGTCAACCCAGGTCCAGCCCCAAGGCCCGACGTAGTTCCAGTAGCCATTGCTGTAAGGAGCCCAGTCCGGGGCGACATCGTTGGGATACCAGACATGGCCATATTCCGGCTCATCCTGCCACGTACCGTTGTCATCGAGATCGCTGTAGCCAGGCGTTTCGCGCGAAACATACTTTCCGGAAATCGAGTTGTCTTCCTTCAGGTCGCGGTCAGCGGCCCAGCGGTCGAGGCCGTCCGGACCGGGAGCCTTGTCCATAATGTAGTCGACGTTGTCCGTGCCGGTAAATTCTCCGCGTTCACCGGAGTGCACTTCATAGGTCTTGCCGCCGGCGGCAACTTCCCCTTCGCCGCGAATCACGGTCACGCGGGCGGAATCGCCGGTTTCATCCACGTCAATGCGAAATGCCCCAGCCTGCTTCACGGTGAAAGCTAGATTCGGAGCGTCCACTTCGTAGAGGTCGCCTTCGCGCAATTCACTGACGCGGAAGTTGATGCTGCCTTCGGCAAGGCGCATCTGCGTGATGCCCTGGTCAAGGTTCAGGAAGGAGAGAGCAGTCATACTGCCGAGATGGATGGAGGCGGTGCCGGCTTGCAGTTCGGCGCGAGAATCTTTGTCCACCCAAAGCTTGTCGCCGATAGTGATCGGACGGTTTCTGGCCGCGCTACCCCAGTCACCTTCCCCGCCGGGTTGCAGGGATACGGAACCGTCAACATAGCTGATGCGCGCGACGCGCGTTGGGGGATCTTTTTCTTCGTCCGCTTGCGCCTTCGGAGCCGCAATACTCAGAAGACTGGCTAAACACAAAAGCACCAGGCTTAAGCTGCCCCTACCGGTAAATGTCATCGTCTTCATGACGAATCCCCTGTCCTCGGTCTGGACGTGGGCCCCTTTGGCCCTCTAATGAGACGTTCTAGCCGATGGGAGCGTAACATCAATAATTATGGCTCCCATCGGATAGAACCCCACATTGGGAAAAAAGTTGCCATCGGGGGTGCAATCGGGCCAAGTGGCTCGGGGTAAGTCGAAGCTAGCCTCCTTATTTTGAATAAGTTGTGTGATATCTGTACGTTAGGCCAGGGACGGCATGAAAGTGCTACCTTAGCGTGGAATAGAGGGCTTGCTTCCACAGCTTATTATCGATGGTCCAGTAGACTTTGGTTTTCTTGGCTCGATCCAAAATGGGGGCCCAAACCGCTCGATTTCGGTCGTTGGCTGCAACGTTGAGGCGGTCTACCACGGTCATGCCCAAAGTCAATTCGCTGGACGTCTCCACGTCCACATAGTTCTCGCTTTGCTGGGTGACAATCGCAGGGTCCAGCGCAATGGACATGGCCACAGGATCCGGCAACGAAATTCCATGCTCGCCAGTCTGTTCTAAGTACGCTTCTTGAGCTCGGCTGTTGCATTCAATGGCGAAGCGCGCCTGCGGTGTGCCAAAGCTCAGCACATATTTAATCTCGTCCGGGTTTAACGCGGCTTCACCGCGGCAGAGGTGCCAACCCACCAGCTCCACCGGCAATCCGCTGCGCAGCACGATTCGCGCTGCTTCAGGGTCGCACCAAATGTTGTACTCGGCAGCCGGAGTCACGTTCCCTTCGCAGCACGGCGCGCCGCCCATGACCACACAGCGGCCAACCTTGGCGGCAATGGCGGGATTTCGCTGCAAAGCCAAAGCAACATTCGTAAGAGGTCCCAAGGTCACCAATACGAGGCCCGGATGGGCTTCGATCGTCGCAACAATCGCTTCGGCGCCGTGCTGTTTTTCGGGCGCCTTGCTTGGAGCCGGGTAGTCGTGGTCCCCCAGCCCATCGCGGCCATGGAACCAGTCCGCACTCTGGTGCGGGCGATGCAGTGGTTTCTCCGCGCCCATGAAGACCGGAACGTCCGCGCCACAAAGTTCCGCGGTGTAGAGCGCATTGCGTGTGGCCTGCTGAACGGCCACGTTTCCGGCAACGGTGGTAATTGCCAGCACGCGGATAGCAGGCGAGCGGAGAGCCATGATCAAGGCCACGGCGTCATCGGAAGCGGTGTCGGTATCGATCAGGAATTGGGATTTCACGCGGCGTAGGATAGCAAACTTGGCGCAAGGCCGCGTTCGAAAATAATTTCGCTCGATGGAAATTTGAATTCGGTTCCCAGGCGGGGAATCAATCCTCATCTCAACTAAGCGTGCTGGCCGTTGCCGCCGATCTGACAGCCAACGCCCCGGATCGTTCGAATCAGTGCCGGTCATATCCGGAATCGCGCTCATCAAGATTGGATTCTTCTAATCAAATCCGAAACGGTGCGATTCTGAAGGCGCAGTACTTGCCAGAGATGCTAGCTCGGGACGAAACCATCGTTTTGAATTTGCGTATACCAAATTGACTTCATAACAGATGAGCGTACATTTAAGGAATAAACATTCCCAGCCCATTGGAGGATTTGATGAATCGCCGTCTCGCTGCGGTTTCCCTGTGTGCTTTTTCTATAGCTGGGCTGGTTGCTGGGTGTCAAAAGCCGGCTGACCAGCAATCCGGCCAGGACGCTAGCTCTTCTCCGTCCATGGCTGAAGCGGCAAAGTCCGCTGTGAAAAACGCCATCGAGCCGAAACCGCTGGTCGTTCCTGCTGACACCGTTATCGCTGTAGTTTTGGATCAAACCATAAGTTCGAAAACCAGCAAGGCTGGAGACAGGTTCTCTGCAACCATCGAATCTCCCGTCGAAGTCGAAGGAAAGGTCGCCATACCCAAGGGTGCTCGTGCCGAGGGAGTCGTAAAGGAGGCGAAAGCTGCGGGCCGATTCAAGGGCGGTGCCCTGCTGGTCCTCAAGCTCACGAGCGTCACTGTCCACGGGAAGGATCATGAAATTCAGACTTCTGCTGCCGTGACATCCAGCAAGGGAAAAGGCAAGCGCACGGCGGTCATGGTGGGCGGCGGCGCTGCCGGAGGAGCTGGTATCGGGGCGATCGCTGGCGGCGGCAAGGGCGCTGCGATCGGTGCGTTGATCGGTGCGGCGGCGGGTACCGGTGGCGCAGGATTCACCGGCAATCGCGACATCACTCTGGCTGCGGAGACGGCGCTCGATTTCAAACTGCTTGAGCCCGTTCATATCAAACAAAAGTAGCAAGTGGCTTTCGTGGTCCGCGGAGTATTTTTTAATGGGAAATGCCTGCCCGCACACATTGCTCGCTCGATCCGGGCTTGGCGAATCCCTTCACGGGTGCCAAGATCACCGCGTAACTTCTGCCTCTTCTCTGCGTAATACGATTGAGCAGCCCAACCATGCCCGCCGCCCCCACGCTTATTCAGGCTGACAGTGTGTTTCGGGAATACCGGCTGGGCGAAACTGTCATTCGCGCCGTCGACGACGTCTCCCTCACCGTTGAAAAAGGCGAATTCCTGGCCCTTTTGGGAAGCTCCGGCTCTGGCAAGTCAACGCTGTTGAGCATGATGGCCGGGCTTGACCGCCCCACCTCTGGAGCGATCCGCGTGCGGGAACGCAACCTGGCCGCATTGGAACCGGATGAACTCGCACGGTATCGCCGCGAGACGGTCGGGATGGTTTTCCAGTCGTTTAACCTGCTGCCGCGCATGACGCTCGAAGAAAATGTCGAGTTGCCGTTGCGGCTGGCGGAAGTGGATCGTCGCGACCGGGAATCCCGCGTGGCCGAGGCGCTGGAGCGCGTGAGGCTTGGCCCACGCAGGCGGCACCGGCCGAGCGAGCTATCTGGCGGTGAGCAGCAGCGCGGCGCACTGGCGCGCGCTCTCGTAAATCGTCCGGCCATTTTGTTTGCGGACGAGCCGA